>OODH01002241.1_pt1 | contig 9659 bp, 7 predicted proteins | sample 1671391 | NCBI WGS metagenome assembly OODH01 (sample SAMN06348152, study PRJEB24527) | human gut metagenome | biome: human gut; feature: ankylosing spondylitis patient; material: feces | host: Homo sapiens | place: China | collected 2015-10 | reverse complement strand
AGGGCAACGCCCTACGAAAAAAACACACCAGCCACAAGCCCTGAAAGGGCGGAACCATATACAATTATGCCCTTTCAGGGCGCAAATTCAGATTGTCGCTTTTACGTAGGGCGTTGCCCTACGCTATATAATTAAACCCTTTCAGGGCACTCCGCAAAATTATCATTTAACTCATTTATATTCTGAAAAGAATTAAAACCGTCAAGAAACGAACTACTTTTAGCGTCAGTTCGATGCAATATCTATCTGTATGACTTAACGGTCAGATACATTCTCCAAAGTTTCGGAAGGTTTGCCGCCCAAGAGCTTTTCCAAGTCACGTAATTGACGTTGATAATCCTGCAACATCTGACTGACAAAACCACGATAGCAAGAAGCTGATATCAGGAAGTTCGACCATTTCGCCCATTCTTCAAAAATCTTTTGACACTCTGTGCGAGGTGAGTTTTGTAAAGAAAAGAAATGCAGGCAAGCCTTTTGCATCTCCGGCATCCCATTTTCCCATGAACGGTCGAGGTTGGTTAACGCTTTAATAAAATGTTTGATTTTGTGGTGTAACGCTCCCAAACGTTGTAATTCCGAACGATCGACTGATACAGTAGGGCATAGTCGTCGTGATTGGGTTAAATAAAACTGTTTTAGGTTTTCTTTTTCTTCCAGATTAGGAAAATTAGCTTCCTGCCGATTGCTTTGAACGGTTTTTACAGGTGCATTGTTTTGTTCTTCATGCATGATACAACGGTTTTAAGATAGGCGGGAATAAAAAAACGGTTCCGCCTTTCCCGTTGCATAACACTCCACAGAAGCTGGGGACGCATTAACGTTCCCCACGGGGGTACGAAACCGCGTATCTACGGCAGCAACAGGCATAAAAATGCCTGCTACTGGAGTTGAAGCAGGTTCACTGCTTCTGTGGGTATAAAATGTTATGCGTTGCAAATGTACGATAATTTTCGGAAGTCGCAAATTAAACGGCGCAAGAATTTGTATGAAAATTATGTGATGTTAAAGCACTGTAGCCATTTCTGAAGCATGTATTAAAATTAAGTATAATGCATTTTTAATTTTGCAATGACAATGTATAAAGATAAACAGTACCTTTGCACAGTCTTTATATAAAAACACGTATTGTTATGGAACAACATCCGATAAAAATTAATAAAGTGCAGATACGTAATCTGCAAATAGAAGATTATGTACAACTATCCCAATCGTTTACCCGTGTTTATTCTGACGGTAGCGATGTGTTTTGGACTCGTGAGCAGATTCAGAAGTTGATTAAAATCTTTCCGGAAGGTCAGATCGTCACAGTCGTTGACGATAAAATAGTTGGTTGTGCTCTTTCTATTATTGTTGATTATGATAAAGTAAAGAACGACCATACGTATGCACAGGTTACGGGTAAGGAAACATTCAATACACATAATCCCAAAGGAAATATCCTGTATGGCATTGAAGTATTTATCCACCCGGGCTATCGTGGTTTGCGTCTCGCACGTCGTATGTATGAATATCGTAAGGAGCTTTGCGAAACATTGAATCTGAAAGCGATTATGTTTGGCGGACGTATCCCGAATTATCATAAATATGCTGACAAAATGCGTCCGAAAGAATATATCGAACGGGTACGTCAACGCGAGATTTATGATCCGGTACTTACTTTCCAGTTGTCGAATGATTTTCACGTTCGTAAGGTAATGACTAATTATCTGCCAAATGATGAAGAATCAAAACATTATGCTTGTTTGCTGCAATGGGATAATATCTATTATCAGCCACCTACACAAGAATATATCAGTCCCAAAACTACGGTTCGCGTAGGACTGGTGCAATGGCAGATGCGTAGTTATAAAACGTTGGATGACCTGTTCGAACAAGTAGAATTCTTTGTGGACGCAGTCTCCGATTATAAAAGTGATTTTGTTCTTTTCCCGGAATATTTCAATGCTCCTTTGATGTCGAAGTATAACGATAAGGGAGAATCGCAGGCTATTCGCGGATTGGCAAAGTATACGGATGAAATTCGGGAACGGTTTATGAATCTGGCTATTAGCTATAATATTAACATTATAACCGGGAGTATGCCATACGTAAAAGAGGACGGATTGCTTTATAATGTAGGTTTCCTTTGCCGACGGGATGGAACCTACGAAATGTATGAAAAATTACACGTCACTCCCGATGAAATAAAAAGCTGGGGACTTAATGGTGGTAAACTTCTGAATACTTTTGACACGGACTGTGCAAAGATTGGAGTTTTGATCTGCTATGATGTCGAGTTCCCCGAACTTTCCCGCCTGATGGCAGATCAGGGAATGCAGATATTATTTGTTCCTTTCCTGACAGATACCCAGAATGCCTACTCCCGTGTTCGTGTCTGTGCGCAGGCACGCGCCATCGAGAATGAATGTTTTGTAGTCATTGCCGGAAGTGTCGGAAATCTTCCCCGTGTGCACAATATGGATATTCAATATGCCCAATCGGGTGTGTTTACCCCATGCGACTTTGCTTTTCCAACAGACGGAAAGAGGGCGGAGGCAACTCCTAACACCGAAATGATTTTGGTATCGGATGTTGATCTGGATTTGCTGAACGAGTTGCATACTTATGGTAGTGTACGCAACTTGAAAGACCGCAGGAATGACCTGTATGAGGTGAGATACAAGAAATAAAAAGAGTGACGCTATGCTGTCCGGATAGCGTCACTATATGCCTTGGATAGCGTCACTATCCGGGGCATATAGTGACGCCCTTTTGATAGAATACTTTTTTATTTGGAAGACGTGCCACTCTCCAATATACTAACGATAGAAAACAGCGTAAAGCAAATAGCTCCGAGACCTACCAAAACACGTGCCGGAATGAAATAATCAGCATGTATAGTGGCAAGCTCGAATACAAAAGCCGCCAGAAACAGACAAGTTAATGCCGTTAATACCGGAATCATAGGAATACGGTTGGCTAATTTGAATTCTTGCCTCCATATCTTAGCCAGCAGGATTACTTTGCTGGAAATACTGTAACATACCAACCCCAATCCGAGCATAATATATCCGGTGGTACCGTTTGCACTTCCGGAATCTGCCAAAATCACGAATAATCCCCATACAAAAGAGATAGATCCCATTAATAAAACCAGTTTCGGCCATTTATTCCGTTCTTTTTCTGAATAATCATTACGTATCTGGCGTGCTATGGTAGCTACCAACGCAATCAAACTGGTACAAATACATGCCAGACCGACCATTACATGCCCCGCCACAAAATAAGCAGGATGAGAATGACTGTTGCCTAATAATACAAATGCCCATATCCATGCGATCAGCGAAACGATGATGGCAACAATGACCAATGCCCGTCTCTGATTAAGGGAAAAAGCTCCTTCCGGAACTTCATTACTTGTCGCTTTTGAATTTCTCGGAATTAAAGAGAATCGGGTAGAAGAGGTGGCGGCGGTAGCTACACAAGTGGTAATAAATCCAACGCCGGTGATAACGTGTCCTGCAACAAATGCAGAGGTGGAAGTGGCATTACTGAAAATGCAGATACCTCCAATAATAGTAATGATGGCTGCCAGATAGCCTATAATCGGCAAAACATATTTGGCCGATTTATTATAAGTATGTATGATTTGCCGGATGATAGTGGCAGCCGTGCAAAACAGTGCAATGCATATCATACCGAGTGAAAACACAACAGGACCGGCCACAACACGACTCCCGTCATCTCCATAACCATAAATAAACGCTCCGTATCCGAAGCAAAAAATAGCCATCGCCAAAGGGATTGCTCTGAATAAAATGCTAATACCGTAATTCATAAGTTAAAGTGCTTTTAGGTTTCCCACTAAAACAAGGAGATACCTGTTTTGTTTAGGCTGTAGGCGGTTTATAATTGTTAACTTCACACGAATCCGATTAAAAGTCCTAGCTTTTTGCTCAACTAAACAAATGTTTTTGTAAATTTGCACCCTTAAAAATGGGGATACCCCTCAAATTGTAAATTGTAAATAGTAAAATCGTAGACAGCTATGGGTAAGAGATTTACTGAATATTCGCAGTTTGACCTTTCGCAGGTGAACAAAGATGTGCTGAAGAAATGGGACGAGAACCAGGTTTTCGCCAAGAGTATGACAGAACGTGATGGCTGTCCTTCGTTCGTGTTTTTCGAAGGACCTCCCTCGGCTAATGGTATGCCGGGTATTCACCATGTAATGGCTCGTACCATTAAGGACATTTTCTGTCGCTACAAAACGATGAAGGGTTATCAGGTGAAGCGTAAAGCCGGATGGGATACGCACGGACTGCCTGTGGAACTAAGTGTAGAAAAGGCATTAGGTATCACAAAAGAAGATATTGGTAAGAAAATCTCTGTTGCCGACTACAATGCGGCTTGTCGGAAAGACGTGATGAAATATACCAAGGAGTGGGAAGACCTGACTCATCGGATGGGATATTGGGTGGATATGAAGCACCCTTATATCACGTATGATAATCGCTATATTGAAACATTATGGTGGCTATTGAAGCAACTGCATAAAAAAGGATTGTTGTATAAAGGATATACGATCCAACCGTATTCACCGGCTGCAGGAACAGGATTGAGCTCACATGAGTTGAATCAACCGGGCTGTTATCGGGACGTAAAAGATACAACAGCCGTTGCCCAATTTAAAATGAAGAATCCTAAACCGGAAATGACGGAATGGGGAACTCCTTATTTTATCGCCTGGACAACTACTCCATGGACATTGCCTTCAAATACGGCTCTTTGTGTGGGACCCAAAATTGACTATGTGGCTGTACAGTCTTACAACGCTTATACCGGAGAACCTATCACGGTTGTTCTGGCAAAAGCTTTATTGAATGTACACTTCAATGCAAAAGCTGCTGATCTGAAATTGGAGGACTACAAAGCTGGAGATAAACTTGTACCATTTAAAGTGATTGCCGAATATAAAGGTACTGATCTTGTCGGTATGGAATATGAGCAGTTGATTCCTTGGGTGAAACCGGTTGAGGTATCCGAAGATGGCAACTGGAAGCCTAGTGATAAGGCTTTCCGTGTAATACCGGGTGATTATGTTACTACAGAAGATGGTACAGGTATTGTTCACATTGCACCTACATTTGGTGCAGACGATGCGAATGTGGCACGTGCTGCAGGAATCCCGTCACTTTTCATGATTAATAAGAAAGGCGAAACTCGTCCGATGGTGGATCTGACTGGTAAATTCTATCTGTTGGATGAACTGGATGAGAATTTCGTAAAAGAATGTGTTGATGTAGATAAATATAAAGAATATCAGGGTGCATGGGTGAAAAATGCTTATGATCCTCAATTTATGGTGGATGGCAAATACGATGAGAAAGCTGCGCAGGCTGCCGAATCGTTGGATATTGTCATTGCCATGATGATGAAAGCAGACAACAAGGCTTTCAAGATAGAAAAGCATGTCCACAACTATCCGCACTGCTGGCGTACAGACAAACCGGTGCTTTATTATCCGTTGGATAGCTGGTTTATCCGTTCTACCGCTTGCAAGGAGCGAATGATGGAATTGAATAAAACCATCAACTGGAAACCGGAATCTACCGGAACCGGCCGTTTCGGCAAGTGGCTGGAAAATCTGAATGACTGGAACCTTAGCCGTTCTCGTTATTGGGGGACTCCATTACCTATCTGGCGTACAGAAGATAATACGGATGAGATATGCATCGAATCTGTAGAAGAACTTTATAATGAAATCGAGAAATCGGTAGCTGCCGGATTTATGAAATCCAATCCATACAAGGATAAAGGTTTCGTGCCGGGTCAATATTCGGAAGAAAATTATGATAAGATTGATCTTCACCGTCCTTATGTAGACGACGTCATATTGGTATCGAAAGACGGCAAACCGATGAAGCGTGAATCAGACTTGATTGATGTATGGTTCGATTCGGGTGCTATGCCATACGCGCAGATCCATTATCCGTTCGAAAATAAAGAACTGTTGGATAACCGTCAGGTATATCCGGCTGACTTTATCGCGGAAGGAGTAGACCAGACACGTGGTTGGTTCTTTACCTTGCATGCTATCGCTACGATGGTATTTGACAGTGTGTCCTATAAAGCTGTTATTTCTAACGGTCTGGTGCTCGATAAGAACGGTAACAAGATGTCTAAACGTTTGAATAACGCTGTCGATCCGTTTACTACAATTGAAAAGTATGGTTCCGACCCGTTGCGTTGGTACATGATTACCAATTCTTCTCCGTGGGATAACCTGAAATTTGACGTTGAAGGAGTGGAAGAGGTTCGCCGTAAATTCTTCGGTACCTTATATAATACGTATTCATTCTTTGCGCTTTATGCGAATGTAGACGGATTTGAGTATAAAGAAGCGGATGTACCGATGGCAGAACGTCCGGAGATCGACCGTTGGATCTTGTCTGTATTGAATACATTAATAAAGGAGGTAGATACATGCTATAATGAATATGAACCGACAAAGGCAGGACGTTTGATTTCTGATTTTGTGAATGATAATTTGTCCAACTGGTATGTTCGCCTGAATCGTAAACGTTTCTGGGGTGGTGAATTTACACAGGATAAATTGTCTGCTTATCAGACATTGTACACTTGTCTCGAAACAGTTGCCAAACTGATGGCTCCTGTATCTCCGTTCTATGCAGACCGCCTGTATACTGACTTGATTACAGCAACAGGACGCGACAATGTAGTTTCTGTCCATCTTGCCGAATTCCCGAAATATCAGGAAGAAATGATAGACAAGGAACTGGAAGCCCGCATGCAAATGGCACAGGATGTTACATCTATGGTGTTGGCATTGCGCCGCAAGGTGAATATCAAGGTACGCCAACCGCTGCAATGTATCATGGTTCCGGTGGTAGATGAAGAGCAGAAAGCTCATATCGAAGCTGTGAAGAACCTGATTATGAATGAAGTGAACGTAAAAGAAGTCAGATTCGTTGATGGTGCAGCCGGTGTATTGGTGAAAAAAGTGAAATGTGACTTTAAAAAGCTAGGCCCGAAATTTGGCAAGCAAATGAAAGCAGTAGCTGCTGCTGTTGCAGAAATGTCACAGGAAGCCATCGGTGAATTGGAGAAAAACGGAAAGTATACATTAAACCTGGATGGTGCGGAGGCTGTTATTGAAGCATCAGATGTCGAGATCTTTAGTGAAGATATTCCGGGATGGCTGGTTGCCAATGAAGGCAAACTGACAGTAGCGCTTGAAGTGACCATTACCGAAGAACTGCGTCGCGAGGGTATTGCCCGTGAACTGGTGAACCGTATTCAGAATATACGTAAGTCAAGCGGTTTCGAGATTACAGACAAAATAAAAATAACTATCTCGAAAAATACGCAAACAGATGATGCGGTAAATGAATATAATACTTATATTTGTAACCAGGTTTTAGGCACATCTCTTGAACTTGTTGATGAGGTGAAAGACGGTACAGAGCTTAGCTTTGACGATTTCTCACTGTTTGTGAATGTGATAAAAGACTAATACTATATTGATTAACCTTTTAAAATTGTAAGATTATGGCAGAAAAGACTAGATACTCAGATGCGGAACTTGAAGAATTCCGTGCCATTATTATGGAGAAACTGGAACTAGCACAACGTGACTATGAACAGTTGAAAAAGAGTTTGATGGGATTGGACGGTAATGATACTGACGATACATCTCCTACATATAAAGTGTTGGAAGAAGGAGCTAATACGCTTTCCAAAGAAGAAACGACCCGTTTGGCACAACGCCAACTGAAGTTTATTCAGGGATTGCAGGCAGCTTTAGTACGCATAGAGAATAAAACGTATGGCATTTGTCGCGAAACCGGAAAGCTGATTCCGGCAGAACGTCTGCGCGCTGTTCCTCATGCGACATTGAGCATTGAAGCTAAGAACAGTGGTAAAAAATAATAGATAGCTACACAAGCTACGGGTGACGAGCTACAAGTAGCTGCGCAATGTTGACGCACGGCACTTGTAGCTCGTTATGTTTAATTTATAATGAACGCATGAAGAAACTATTCACGAAGGGAACAATCGCTCTGATCGTTATCTTTTCCGTATTGATTATCGACCAGATCATTAAAATCTGGATTAAAACTCATATGTACTGGCACGAAAGCATACGTGTGACGGACTGGTTTTATATTTATTTCACCGAGAACAACGGAATGGCTTTCGGTATAGAAATCATCAGCAAACTGTTTCTTAGTTTGTTTCGTATTGCAGCCGTTATTTTTATCGGATACTACTTGTATAAAATAGTACACCGTCCCTTTAAAAGAGGATATGTCGTTTGCATCGCTCTTATCCTTGCCGGTGCATTCGGTAATATAATAGATAGTGTTTTTTATGGTGTTATATTTGACAACCCGGCACCTCCGTTTGTGGCAACCTTATTCCCCGAAGGCGGCGGTTACCAGTCGTTATTTCACGGGAAAGTCGTAGATATGCTCTATTTTCCTCTATTCCGGTTCTATTGGCCTGATTGGATTCCTTTTATCGGAGGAGATTCTTTCGAATTTTTTCGACCGGTTTTTAATATAGCCGATTCGGCTATTACTATAGGGGTAATCGTATTGCTGCTTTTTTATCGAAAATACTTAGCATCTGTGTCGAAGAACTAAATAGTCTTTTATGAGATCATTGTTTTATATAGCTTTATGCAGTGTAATTCTTTGCTTATTCCCGGCTTGTGACCGAACTCCCGATCACATTATCAAGCCTAAGGCAATGGAAGATCTCTTAGTCGATATTCATAAATCAGAAGCGATTATAGAAAAAAATTATCAGAAATACGGTTCCATAGAACAAAAAGAAGAACTGCGCAACGCTGTTCTAAAAAAGCATGGAGTAAATAAAGCTTTATTCGACTCTTCTCTAATGTGGTATGGGCATCATTTACCCAAATATATCAAAATATACGATAATGTCATAGCTCGTCTCAAAGAAGAAGATGAAGCCGTAAAAGTATTGATTGCCGAGAACAACTCCCAACCACTCTCCCGTCCCGGAGATTCTGTGAATATATGGCCGAAAGAACAGTTCTATGTTTTCGAACCTCATATCGGACGAAGTATATTGACTTTCGATATTCCTGCAGACGATAATTACCAAGAAAAAGATATTTTTATTTTAAAATTGAAATTCAGCATGTTACCTCAGATACATAAGCAATATCCTCATGTAACATTAGCTGTAAAGCATAAAAATGACTCGATTCGCTTCATTAGTTCTAATATCCGCAATAACGGGTGGGCAACATTCCGAGTCGAATCCGATTCGTCTGCTATCAATAAAATATACGGAAACATTATTGTTCCATCACGTCCCGATTGGATAAAAACTTACGCCGACAGCATTTCTCTCACCCGTATCCGTTATAGAAAGTCGGAAATAACACGACCGGAAATAACGGCAGAGAATGATTCTACCGCAACAAAATAAAAACCATGAAACGGGGATTTTTTGCACACTGCATTTGTTATAGAGAGCAAATATATCATAAACATATTCTTTTTCTAAATGAAAAAGATGAAATAATCGAAATAACTCCTTTTTCCAATGAAACGTCAAATACTACCTTTATCGATGGTATTTTGATTGTCGCATCTCCCTCATTCCATATTCATTTA
>OODH01002234.1_pt1 | contig 9676 bp, 9 predicted proteins | sample 1671391 | NCBI WGS metagenome assembly OODH01 (sample SAMN06348152, study PRJEB24527) | human gut metagenome | biome: human gut; feature: ankylosing spondylitis patient; material: feces | host: Homo sapiens | place: China | collected 2015-10 | reverse complement strand
TATATTATAAATAAACTTTCTATTTTTTATTGAACTACATTTGCAGTAATATATATAATTTCTAACACATGCAATCTTAGATATCGAGATTCTGCACATACTTCGCATTTTCTTCAATAAACTCACGTCTCGGCTCTACTTTATCTCCCATCAGAGTTGTAAACGTAATATCAATTTCAGAAGTACTCTCATCATCGATCATGACACGTTTTAAAATTCGTTTCTCCGGATCCATGGTAGTTTCCCAGAGCTGTTCCGCATCCATCTCACCAAGTCCTTTGTAACGCTGAATCTTATTATTTCCGTCACGGCCGATCTCTGTCAAAATAGAGTTCAGCTCATCATCACTGTAGGCGTACCATACATTTTTGTTTTTTTCGATCTTGTATAGTGGCGGCTGTGCCAGATATACATGGCCTTCTTTGATCAGATCCGGCATGAACCGGTAGAGGAAGGTCAGCATTAACGTACTGATATGGGCACCATCGACATCGGCATCCGTCATAATGATAATCTTGTTGTAACGAAGTTTGCTGATATCAAAGTCTTCATGAATACCTGTACCAAACGCAGTGATCATAGCTTTGATCTCAGCATTTCCATAAATCTTATCCAGTCTTGCCTTCTCGACATTTAAAATCTTACCACGAAGTGGGAGGATTGCCTGGGTTGCACGGCTTCTCGCAGTCTTAGCGGAACCGCCGGCGGAATCTCCCTCGACGATGAAAATCTCACAGTTCTTTGGATCTTTGTCAGAACAGTCTGCCAGTTTTCCCGGAAGAGACATTCCCTCCAGTGCTGTTTTTCTTCTGGTTAAATCTCTCGCTTTTCTTGCTGCCTCTCTCGCGCGCTGTGCAAGAAGTGACTTTTCACAGATTGTCTTGGCAACCGTCGGATTCTGCTCTAAAAAGTAAGTAAGCTGCTCGCTTACAATGGAATCCACCGCACCACGGGCTTCGCTGTTACCCAGTTTCTGCTTGGTCTGTCCCTCAAACTGAGGTTCCTCGATTTTTACACTGATAATGGCGGTCAGTCCTTCACGGATATCATCACCCGTCAATGCCGGTTCACTGTCTTTTAATAATTTATTCGCTCTTGCATAAGCATTAAATGTTTTCGTCAATGCATTACGGAATCCGGCAAGATGTGTACCACCTTCCGGTGTGATAATGTTATTGACAAAACTTAGCGTCAGCTCATTGTAGGAATCATTATGCTGCATGGCAACTTCCACATAGACACCATTTCCACTGCCCTCACAGTAAATGACTTCCGGGTATAAAGCTTCTTTGCTCTTGTTTAAGTAATTAACAAATTCTTTGATACCGCCGGCATAATGAAAATCATGAGTTCTCGCCGGGTTTTCTCTTAAATCTGTCAGTACGATTCTTAAACCTTTTGTCAAAAAGGCTGTCTCACGCAAACGCTGTTTTAACGTATCATAATCAAAAACGGTCTCTTCAAAAATCGATCCGTCCGGCCAGAAAGTAACCTTTGTTCCGTGCTTGTCCTCGCCGCATTCTCCGATCACTTTCACCGGTTCATCCGGTTTACCGATCTTGTAACTCTGGAAATAAATCTTTCCTTCACGGTAAACCTCAACTTTTAACTTTGTGGAAAGTGCATTTACAACTGACGCACCTACGCCGTGAAGTCCACCGGATACTTTGTAGCCTCCACCGCCAAATTTTCCACCGGCATGAAGTACAGTGTATACGACTTCCAATGCGGATTTTCCAGCTTTGTGATTGATGTCGACCGGAATACCACGTCCATCATCTTCTACGGTAATAGAGTTATCTTCATTTATGGTCACTTCAATATTTTTGCAGTATCCGGCAAGTGCCTCATCTACTGAGTTATCTACAATCTCATATACCAGATGATGTAAGCCCCTGGCTGATGTACTACCGATGTACATACCCGGTCTTTTACGAACAGCCTCAAGTCCTTCCAAAATCTGGATCTGGTCTCCACCATATTCGTTTTCTGTACCCATTTATTCCTCCATTCTGCACATAAAAAAATATGTACAATCCAAGCTGTATCACAGGTTTTCACCCATGAACTCTTATTTTTTTATACTAAACTACAAATGTAATCTAATTATAATTCTTTTCTCTCTTCTACAGTCCCCTGTACAACTTTAAATATCTTATTGATCTGAAATCTGTTTTTTACAAATTCATCCAGCCCTGTACAGGTGATCAGCGTCTGTGTATCATGAATACTGTTGAGCAGATAATTCTGCCGGTTACTGTCAAGTTCCGACAACACATCATCGAGCAGCAAAACCGGTGTATCATGAATGGACCGTTTGACCAGTTCAATCTCTGACAGTTTCAAAGACAGAGCTGAAGTTCTCTGCTGTCCCTGCGAACCGAACTTCCGAATGTCCACCTCACCGATGGAAAAAAGAAGATCATCCCGGTGCGGTCCCACTGATGTCATACACTGCCGCATATCCCTCTCTTTGACTCTGGAAAGTTCATCCTCGAAAAAAATATCTTCAATACTTGGTTCATACTGCAAAAGCAGATTTTCTTTTTCACCGGAAATCCGATAGTGAATATCATGCACGATCTCATTTAGCTCATCAACAAACTGTTTTCTTCGCCGAATGATTTTCCTGCCAGTTTCTACCAGCTGCATATCCCATACCGGAAGTGTATCCTTTAAATCCGGTCTGTAAACCATATCTTTTAATAATTTGTTGCGCTGATTCAAAATTTTATTGTAAGTTGTAAGGTCTGACAAATATATTTTATCCAACTGACACAATTCAGAATCCAGAAATCTACGGCGCTCCGCCGGACCATTTTTGATAATATTCAGATCCTCCGGCGAGAAAAATACCATATTGAGAATTCCAAAAAGCTCGCTGGCTTTTTTGATCGGAACTTTATTGATTGCGATTCCCTTGGAACGATTGTGTTTTAAATGCATATCAATCTGATATTCTTTTTCTTTTTTTACAACAACCGTTCTGATATGGGCCTCCTGCTCCCCAAAACGGATCATTTCCTTGTCCTTACTACATTTGTGGGACTTAGTTGTTCCACTTAAGTATGCAGCTTCAAGGATATTCGTTTTTCCCTGCGCATTGTCCCCATAAAAAATATTGGTTCCCTCATCAAATGAAATATTTAAATCTTCATAATTTCGAAAATTCTGCAATTCAATTGATTTTATGATCATTTTACAATCTGAATTGTCTCGCCGTTAAAGGAAACAACATCTCCATTGTATAATTTTTTTCCGCGCTGAAGCTCTGTCTCGCCGTTTAATTTTACCTGTCCATCCTGAATAAAAAACTTTGCATCTACTCCGGATTCTACAAGACCTGCTTTTTTCAAAGCCTGTCCCAGTTTGATAAATTCATCCGTCTCTCTGATATTTACTGTGATCATCTTTCTGCCTTTCTTAGTTAGTGGCTGCGTTAAAGTTTACCGGAAGGATCAGATAAATGAACTTTCCTTCATCATCCTTTATAAAACATGGAGCCTTCGGGTTTACCATATAAAGAGAAACCTCTTCCTCATCGATGACTCTCAATGCATCGATAAAGAATTTCGGATTAAATCCAATGAGGATATCTTTTCCCTCTTTTGTGATATCAATATCTTCATTCATGGAACCAATAAAAGAATTGATCTTTAATTCCATATTTCCATCTGTGATATTCATGATAATTGGTTTCTTGTCCCCCTCTTTTACGAGAAGTGTTGCACGGTCGATACAGTCTAATAATTCACGCTTATTAATCTTAACTTTTGTATCATAATCAGAGGAAAGCATCTGCTCAATCTTGAAATACTCTCCTTCGATCAATCTGGATACAACTGTAGTATCATCAAATTCAAATACAATATGATTCTCTGAAAGGAAAATATTGACTTCTTCCTCTGCACTTCCAGGTAAAATCTTACTTACTTCCTGAAGTGTTTTACCAGGAACAACTACTTTCTTATGATCGTAATTATTCTTTAATTCAATATTACGGATGGAAATTCTGTGTCCATCCAGAGAAACTACTTTTAACTGATTCTCTTCAATCTCGAAAAGTTCACCCGTCATCAGTTTATTATTATCATTGTCAGCAATTGAGAAAATCGTCTGACGAATGACTTCTTTTAAAGTAAACTGGGAGATTGAAATACATTCATTTCTTTCAATAAATGGAATATAGGAAAAATCATCGCCTGATTTTCCAACAATGTTAAACTTTGCTTTCTCACAGGTAATGGTAGTTTTAAAATTGGAATCTGTTTCGATCACAACATCACTGTCCGGTAATTTACGGACAATCTCAGAAAAAATCTTAGCATCTAATGCAATGATACCTCTCTCTGCAATCTCTCCTTCGATCTTAGTTTCAATTCCAAGTTCCATATCGTTTGCTGTTAATTTAATTTCATTAGCAGAAGCATCAATTAAAATACATTCAAGGATTGCCATTGTGGTTCTGGTTGGAACAGCTTTGGACACAATGTTAACTCCATGAAGCAGATTTGATTTAGAACAGATTAATTTCATAATGTGAATAACTCCTTCCTGCTTGGCGAAAGCCAATATAAATATAATTAATAAAAGATATTAAAAGTCGTCGTATTAGTGTGTGTGAATAAGTGAATAACCCTGCAACCCTTGAAAACATAAGGGCTTGTCCTAAAAATCCGACTGTATAACTATGTGAAAAGCATGAGGATTAACCTTGGATAAAATGTGAATTAAAATTTTAAGCCTCCTCAGAAAAAATTTGAAATTCATCTTGAAAAGTAGGTTATCCAAAACTTTAAACATAAATTAAACACGATTTGAACATGTTATCCACAAAATTTTGTTAATAACTCGAAAAAAAGTTGATAACTTTAGTTTGGATTGATTTTTTTCTTGATAGTTTCAATTAAATTGCGTGTCTGTTCGTTGGAATCGTACTCATCCGCAATTTTTTTGATGCCGTGGATAATGGTCGAGTGATCTCTTCCGCCCAGTAAGGAACCGATGGAATCCAGTGGAATATCCGTCATGGTTTTACAGAGGTACATGGCAATCTGTCTTGGTCTTGCAATCTCATTACTTCTGTTTTTTGAGATCATCTGATCCAATGAAATCTGGAAATGTTCCGAAACAACTTCAATGATAAGCTGAGGAGTGATTTCTCTTGGCTTGTCCGGTGTGATAATATTCTGAAGTTCTTTCTTGGCAATCTCCATGGTGATCTCTGTTTTTTCCAGATTCGAGTAAGCGAGGAGTTTGTTCAAAGCTCCCTCTAATTCACGGATGTTGGATTTAATATTATTTGCGATGTAATTTAAAATGTCATCGCTTAAGGACATATCATCAGATTCCACTTTCCGGCGAAGGATTGCCATTCGCGTCTCGTAATCAGGAGCTCCGATGTCTGCCATAAGTCCCCATTCGAAACGGGAACGGATTCGTTCTTCTAACGTTTCCATATCCTTTGGCGGTTTATCCGATGTTAAAATAATCTGTTTGCCTGCGGAGTGGAGAGCGTTGAACGTGTGGAAAAATTCTTCCTGTGTACTTTCTTTTCCTATAATAAACTGAACGTCGTCGATCATGAGAACGTCGATGGTTCTGTATTTTTCACGGAATTTATTCATCGCAGAGGCGTTACCACTACGGATAGATTCGATAACTTCGTTGGTAAATTCCTCGGAAGTAACATACAAAACTTTTGCTTCCGGATTTCTTTCCAGGATGAAATGTCCAATGGAATGCATCAAGTGGGTTTTTCCAAGTCCGGGTCCACCATAAATATAAAGAGGGTTGTAAGCTTCTCCCGGAGATTCCGCTACTGCCAGGGAGGCAGACTGTGCAAAACGGTTATTGCTGCCGACAACGAAAGTATCAAATGTGTAATTTGGATTTAAGTTGGAACGTTTGGAAGCTTCAGGTTCAGGTGTTTTCTTTCCTTTATTATTGGAAGGTCTGATATTCTTGGTCTGTTCCGGTAAAATAAACTGAATCTCATATTCGGTTCCGATAATTTCAGCAATTGCTACTTTTAAAGGAAGATAATATTTTTTTGAGATATAACTTAAAGTCATCTGTTCAGATGGAACAAGGATATAGAGGGTATTTCCCTCAACACCAAAAACTTCCAGAGGTTTGATCCAGGTATCAAAAGAAATGTCGCTGACATCATGCTCTGTTTTTACTGTCTGTAAAATTTCATCCCATTTTTCCAAAATCTTGTCCATTTTCTAACTCCGTTTTCTGATAGCACTAAAATATAGCAGTTAATCTTAACTGCTTAAAAAACTCTAAAAAATTCTATATAATGCTATCCTACACTATTTTTGCGGAATTATCAACGTTTAATTGTGGAAGGAATAGGGATAGGGCGTTGATAAAAAAAGTGGCTATATGGGCGTTTTAACGCTTAATGTGAATATAATAGAAGTTATTGTTAATAATGGAAAATAGTTATAGACCGGGAAAATTAAGGCTTGTACACATTTATGCACAAGTTATGATGACATTATCAAGGATTTGTCCACAAGTTATCCACAAATTGAGGATAACTTATGTAAACGCCATAAATACTGGTTTTTCTGTGGAAAAATTTTAGATATTCTATGTGTATAACATTATACCATATATAGATAAAATGTATTTCTTCCTTATATATATAGTGGTAAAAAAACAAAAATGACAGAAAGTGGAAAACTAAATATTGGCAAAAGCCTTATTTTATGAGATTTTGCTTGACTTTGTCCGATTATTTTGATATAAATAAAAATGATGTTTTGTCGCTATTGAAGTAGACTTATCATAACATTGAGTAAAATATATGTTTGAATTGTAGAGGAGGTGTATGTGACATGAAGATGACATTCCAACCTAAGAAGAGACAGAGAGCGAAAGTTCATGGATTCAGAAGCAGAATGAGTACTGCAGGCGGAAGAAAAGTATTGGCTGCAAGGAGATTAAAAGGTAGAATAAAATTATCAGCAAATACTCAGAGTCCTTAAAGAAAAACAGAGATTTTCATAACGTATATAAAAAAGGAAAATCTTATGCAAACCGTTATCTGGTGATGTACGTTCTGGAAAATGATACAGACAGAAACCGGTTAGGTATATCGGTGAGTAAAAAAGTAGGGAATAGCGTTATAAGACATCATGTAACCCGATTGATCAGAGAAAGTTACCGGCTACAGGAAGACATGTTTAATAGTGGTTTAGACATTGTAGTCATCGCAAGAAATACAGCAAAAGATATTTCATATCATGAAGTGGAAAGTGCTTTGTTACATCTTGGAGGTCTTCATAAAATTTTGAAGTAAAGATTTTAGAAAAGAAGATGGAATCATTTTGAAAAAAATATTGATTGCTTTGATTAAATTTTATAGAAAGTATATTTCTCCGATGAAAACAACAAAATGTCCATACTACCCGACCTGTTCCACCTATGGGTTAGAGGCTGTCGAAAAGTATGGAGCTGTCAAAGGTGGGGCGTTAGCGCTTTGGAGAATTATAAGATGTAATCCTTTTTCAAAAGGCGGATATGATCCCGTTCCATAATTGGAGGTATTTTCAGTGTCAGAGATGTTATTAACAGCATACAATGGTGCCATTCTTGGACCAATTGCAAAATTACTTGGCTGGATAATGAATGGCATGTATATTTTAATGGAAAAAGTTGGAATTACCAACGTTGGACTTTCTATTATTTTATTTACCATTGTTATTTATGCTTTAATGTTCCCATTGACTTATAAACAGCAGAAGTTCTCGAAGTTATCCCAGAAGATGAACCCGGAACTTCAGGCGGTCCAGAAAAAGTATAAGGATAAAAAAGATACCGTATCCATGCAGAATATGCAGACTGAGACACAGCAGATCTATGAGAAGTATGGTGTTTCACCGACAGGCAGCTGTGTGCAGATGTTAATCCAGATGCCTTTACTGTTAGCTTTGTACCGTGTGTTTATGAATGTTCCTGCCTATATCAGCAGTGTGAAGGATGTTTATCTTGATCTGGTTGATAAGATCATGGCAACAAGCGGCTATCAGGATATTATGACAAACCTGATGAGCACATTAAAATTGAACACAGTACAGGTTGATTTTACGGCAACAGATACAACAACATTACAGAATTATGTAGTAGATGTTTTATCAAAAATGAGTTCTACCGGATGGGATTCCTTAAGAGAGTCATTCCCGGCGCTCACAGATTCCATTGATTCTACATATGGTGTAGTTTCTCATGTAAACAACTTTATAGGATTAAATATTTCAGATACTCCATTTCAGATCATCAAAGCTGCATTTGCAGGTGGAAGTATTCTGATGGCAGTTCTTGCATTGCTGATTCCTGTGATTTCTTATTTGACACAGGTTTTAAATATCAAGTTAATGCCAACGGCTGCAACAGCAGGCGGAGATAATGACCAGATGGCTCAGCAGATGAAGATGATGAACCGTACTATGCCATTATTCTCACTGGTAATGTGTTTTACTGTTCCGGTCGGTCTCGGTATCTACTGGATCGCAAGTGCGGTTGTAAGAAGTATCCAGCAGTTCTTCTTAAATAAACATTTTGATAAGATCGATCTGGATGATATTATTGCAAAGAATCAGGAAAAAGCAAAGAAAAAACGTGAGAAAATGGGAATCTCCGAAAACCAGATTTCTAATGCTGCACGTATGAACACAAGACAGGTTACAGCAAGTTCCAAGAGTTCCGTTAAGACAACGGCAGAGAAAGAACTTGAACTTGAGAAGGCAAATGCATTGAAAGCGAATGCAAAACCTGAAAGTATGGCTGCAAAAGCAAACCTGGTTCGTGAATTTAACGAGAGAAATAATAAGAAAAACTAACAGATTATTTTTCAAAAACGTGTTGGTAAGATAACGTATATGTGGAGGTTATTGTTATGGAGTATATTGAAGTATCAGCAAGAACAGTCGATGATGCTATCACAGAAGCTCTTATAAAACTTGGAGCTACCAGTGATCAGATTGAATATGAAGTAATCGAAAAAGGAAGCACAGGATTTTTAGGAATCGCAAGAAAAGATGCTGTGATCAAAGTTCGTAAGAAATATTCTGTAGAAGGTGATATCACAGAATTTTTACAGAAAATCTTTGCTGCTATGGATCTTAAAGTTGAGATCATTATTGAAAAAGCAGAAGACGGTAATACTTACAACGTAGAACTGAAAGGAGATGACATGGGTATCCTCATTGGTAAAAGAGGACAGACTCTCGACTCCCTGCAGTATCTTGCAAACCTTGCAGTGAATAAAAATTCTGAGGAATACATTAAAGTTAAGATTGATACAGAAGATTACCGCAAGAGAAGAAAAGAGACATTGGAGAATCTTGCAAAGAACATTGCATACAAAGTAAAGAGAACAAAACGTCCTGTTTCTTTAGAACCAATGAATCCTTTTGAGAGAAGAGTTATCCATTCTGCATTGCAGAATGATAAGTTTGTAACAACACACAGCGAGGGCGAAGAACCATACAGACATGTGGTTGTTACTTTAAAAAGAGATAGAGAAAGATAAATTCAATTATAGAATTTAAAAGACCAGAAGCTGCACGTTACAAAGCTTTATGAAAATGCCGGAAATGATATGGCAGGTTCTTATGAAGTTTTGCGGCGTGCAGTTTTGTACATGGAAAGGATATCACTA
>OODH01002232.1_pt1 | contig 9684 bp, 7 predicted proteins | sample 1671391 | NCBI WGS metagenome assembly OODH01 (sample SAMN06348152, study PRJEB24527) | human gut metagenome | biome: human gut; feature: ankylosing spondylitis patient; material: feces | host: Homo sapiens | place: China | collected 2015-10 | reverse complement strand
GGTGCATTTTCGGCTGGCTGCTACTCTTCGGCCGGTGTATTCTCTGCCGGCACATCCTGTGCAGGTTGTTCTTCCGCTGGCGTGTCCTCCGCCGGCTGTTCTTCCGATGGTGTATCCGCAGAAGGCGCTTCTGTTGTCTCCTCTGTCGCCTCTTCTGTCGCCTCCTCTTCCGTATCTGGTTGTTCTTCTGCCCTGTCCCAGATAATGTCGGTCGTCTCCGGTGTCCATGTCTCTAAATGGAGTGTGCCGCTAAGTCCGTCAAGCTGTGGCAAAATAATGGATAACCTCACAACTTTCTGCGACAGGTTGTCCTCAGAACCAATTTTCACCTGGATCGTTCCATAGTAAAGCACCGGCTCCATGTTACTGTCATACTGGATCTCATCCGGGAGCAGATTATATTTTTTCAAAGTCTGTGTCAGGTTCAGTAAATCCCGCAAAATATCACTGTTCTCTAATTGCAGTTTCTCATAAAGTACCACTTCCTCACAGGAGATTCCTGTGATCTTTGGCACACCGTCAATCACTTCCGTAGATGTCTCGACTACAAATCCATCTTTGTCAAAATAAGCATTCTGACCAATGGAATTAATATAAAGATAGCCGAGCATTCCTTTTTCGTAAACTTTAATATGTACGGTATGGGGATTGTCCAGTGAAACCTCCATCGTATCTACAAACGGAACTTCCCCGATATCCACAAATCTGTATTTCAGATCTACATACAGGGAATTCCAGGAATATTCATCATTCAGCACCATGTTTTCAATCTGTGTGGAGCTGTACAGTTCATTTCCCTCCACGACAACGTTTTCCACGGTAAAAACATTCATGACAATGAAAACGCCCGCTGCGATAAGCAGAATCAATATCAACAGGATGTACAATCCTATCTTTCTGCGCTTTTTTCTTCTTCTCTCTTCTTTTATCATATTTAATTAACCTCAAATTTAATTCCCTTTGCCACGGAAAGCGCAAGCCCCATCTCTGCAAGCAGGAATAAAACCGAAGTACCTCCATAACTGATAAACGGCAGTGAAATACCGGTATTCGGGATCGTATTGGTCACAACCGCAATATTTAAAATAACCTGGATGGACAAATGCGCCATAATACCAACCACGACCAGCGCCCCATAAAGGTCTGACGCATTATTGGCAATGATCATAAATCTCCAGATCATCAGCAGAAACAATAAGATCACGCACACCGCGCCAAAAAGTCCAAGTTCCTCACAGATAACAGAGAAAATCATATCATTCTGCGCCTCAGGAATAAATCCCAGCTTCTGCATACTCTCGCCGAGCCCTTTTCCAAATAAACCGCCGGAACCGATTGCATACAGTCCCTGTAAGGTCTGATAACCCTTCTCGTAGGCTTCCGGATTCAGCCAGATCTTGATACGATCCATCCGGTATGCCTCAAAACTGATGAAAACAACACCTACCACACCGACTGCCGCTGCCATCAACACAAAGTGGGAATACTTCGGACTGGCAACAAACAACATACAGACTGCAATTCCAAGTATAATGATCGCTGTACTTAAGTTATTGTAGGCGACCACTGCAACGATTGGAAGCACAATTGCCATTATCTTGACAAGGCTCATGAATTCACCCATCTTCTGTGGTGTCTTATAAATAACCGTTGCCAGAAAAATAATAACCGCAAACTTGGCAAACTCTGACGGCTGGAAAGATAACGGCCCGATTTTTAACCATCTCGCCTGACCGTTTGCATCTGTACCAATAAAAATAACGGCGGTACAGAGCACGATAGCTGCCAGATACGCCATGGAACTCACCTTCATCCAGAACCGATATGGGATTTTCGATACAATATACATACCTACAATGCCGAGCCCTGTTGCAAACAACTGTTTTTTTACAAAAAAGGAAGCATCCCCAAACTTATTGGAGCCTGCATAGGAACTGGTACTGTACAACATGACCAATCCAAAACACAAAAGAAAAATGATCAGAAACAAAAGACTGTAATCGAAATATTTAATTGGCTTTTTTTTCTTTTCCGTCTGCTGACCTCTTGCCATTCCAATTCCTCATTTCTTATTTACTGCACGTCATGCCATTATGCCTGACATTTTTTATTCTGCCAGATTGCGCACGTATTCCTTAAAAATGCGTCCGCGCTCCTCATAGTTTGCGAACATGCCCCAGCTTGCACATGCAGGGGAAAGCAATACCGCATCCCCGCTCACTGCGTTTGCATAACAGGTGTCAATTGCCTCCTCAAATGTATCACAGAGTATGACATCCTCAAAGCCATGTTTCTTCGCACATTCCGCAATCTTTTCCTTCGTCTGACCGATCAGCACGAGTTTCTTCACCTTGCCGTCAAAACTCTCAATCCACTCATCATATTCAGACTGTTTGTCATAACCTCCACCGATCAACAGTGTCGGACGGTTCATCGCGCGGATTCCCTGGATTGCCGCATCCGGGTTTGTTCCCTTGGAATCATTGTAAAACTTCACGCCGCGTTTTTCTGTCACATACTCAATTCTATGCTCGACTGCCTGGAAACGTTTCAGCACTTCCACAATTTTATCCATCGGTACGCCAAAGCTTACCGACATTCCGACTGCCGCCATGACATTCTCATAATTGTGTTTTCCTAAAATATTCAGCTCATTTACATTGATCACTTTTGTGTCCGTTGTGCCGTCTGCATAAAAAATATCTTCTCCGTCCAGATAAAGTCCCTTTTCCAGTCTGCGCTTGCTGCTGAAAAATACAACTTTTGTCTGAAGTGTCTCGCCAAACCTGCGCAGCACTTCATCCTCATAATTCAACACACAGGTATCCCCGGCGGTCTGATTCTTTGTAATGCTCTCTTTTGTCTCGATATAACATTCCATCGTATGATGACGGTTCAGATGATCCGGTGTGATATTTAAAATAGCTGTCACTTCCGGCGCAAACTCATGTGTTGTCTCTAACTGAAAGCTGCTGATCTCTGCGACTGTCACAGTATCCTCTGTCGTGTCTGCCGCTACCGATGTGTATGGGATTCCAATATTGCCGACCACTTTCACATCATCGAAATAATTCGCCATGATCTCACCCACAAGCGAAGTTGTCGTAGTTTTTCCGTTTGTTCCGGTAATTGCAATAATTCTTCCTTTTGCAAAATGATAGGCAAGTTCAATTTCGCCCCAGATTGGAATCTGTCTGTTTCGAAGTTCATTGACCATCGGAAGGTCTGTCGGCACGCCCGGACTTAACACAACAAGATCAATGCGCGCCATATCTTCCGGTGCAAGTTCTCCCAAAAGAATCTCTGCTCCGGCAAATACCGGATTTTTCTCGATCAATGCTGTCACATCTAAATCTTTATTTCCATCAAAAAGTACAAATGTGATTCCTTTTTTTCTGAGCAGTTCTGCGGCTGCAACTCCGCTTTTTCCAGAACCTACTACTAACACTCTTTTTCCTTCTAAATTCATCGTCTTATCCTTCCAATCTCCTGTCCGAATCCGGCAGGTCATTTTGCAATTTTCCAATGCGATTTATAAGCCTAATAATGCAAGCATGCAAAGCAGTGCTGTCACGATTGCAAACACTGCGACAACTCTCGTCTCTGACCATCCACCAAGCTCAAAATGATGATGGAGCGGAGCCATTCTGAAAATCCGCTTTCCAACACCTGTTTTTTTCTTAGTGTATTTAAAATAAGTAACCTGAACCATAACAGATATGACTTCTGCCAGATAAATCAGTCCAACGATCAGGATATATAATGGCATCTGGAGCATATAGGCAGTTGCTACAACAAAGCCGCCCAGTGCCAGGGAACCGGTATCTCCCATGAAAACACTTGCCGGATACACATTAAATAATAAGAATCCAAGCAGGGCTCCTGCTACTGCACAGGTGATCGGTGCGATCCCTGCATTTGTTCCGATCGCCACAACCGAAAAAAAGGTTGCAACCATGATCGTAACGCTTGACACAAGCCCATCCACACCATCCGTAAAATTCACACCATTTACAGTTCCGATCACTGCAAAATAAAGTAGCGGAATCGCAAGCCATCCGATATTCAAGTACTTTCCGCCGGAAAATGGAATCAACATAGTAAGTTCAATTCCGGAATAACGCACCATGTAAACTGCAAATACTGTTGTCACAATAAACTGTAAGATCATCTTCTGCCACGGGAGCAGTCCGTCTGATCTGCGGAGCACTACCTTCAGATAATCATCCAGAAAACCGATCACACCGAATCCTACGGTCATAAAAAGGATTGGGATAATTCTCGGATAATCTTTGACATAAAACAGGGAGGTAATGATAATACTTGCCAGTATCATAAGTCCACCCATAGTCGGGGTTCCATTTTTCTTCAAATGGGATTCCAACTCTTTACGCTCCGTCTGCCCCACCTTTAACCGTTTCAAAAAGGGGATCACGATCGGTCCTAAAATTGCACTGATTGCAAAAGAAATCAAAACTGGTATCACTATTTCATAATCCATGACTAAACACCTCTTGTATTTTTTCTAACGTTCAATTCGCCTAACTAGTATACGTTATTTCATCTCATTTATCAAGGTAAGGCAAAATGTTTTCGAATATTTCCTTCGCCACAGGAGCAGCGATCGTTCCGCCGTAATAAATCCCCTGCGGATTGTTAATAACAACAAGCACAAGCACCTGCGGATTGTCAGCGGGCGCAAATCCGAGAAACGATGAAATGTATTTATGGTCGCTTCTTGGAAGTGTCTGTGAGGTTGCTGTCTTTCCGCCGATGGAAAAGCCCTCAATTTTGGCATTTTTTCCGGTTCCCTCTGACACCACTTTCTCCAGCAGATAGCGCATCGTTTCCGAAGTTTCTGCTGTGCAGATATTCTCATGCGTTTCATAGGAGAACGTTTTTACTGTATTTCCGTCCGCATCCTGCACGCTTACGCCAAAATGTGGTGTCACGCGCGTTCCCCCATTAATAATAGAAGATACCGTCGTGACAAGCTGGATGGGGGTAATCTGAAACGACTGCCCAAACGAGATTGTCGCAAGTTCCACCGGTCCAATATTTTCCGTCTTATGCATGATCGTTCCCGCTTCCCCCGGAAGATCAATATTCGTTTTGGATAACAGCCCGAACTGTTTGAAGTAACCGACAAAGTTCTCCGCGCCTAACCGCTCGCCAAGTTCCATAAAAACCGGGTTGCAGGAGTTCATGATCCCTGTCTCAAATGTTTCCGCACCGTGCCCTGTCGTTCTCGCGCACCGGATTCTTCTGTCCTCCACGATTTTATAACCCGGGCAGTAAAATGTATCGTCCAGTTTTACCACTCCCTCTTCTAACGCTGCCGCTGCCGTAATAATCTTAAATGTGGAACCCGGCTCATAGGTATCACTGATGCACTGGTTTCGCCACATTTTATTCAACAGATTCTGTTTTTCTTCCGCTGACACAGCTTCCCCGTTGTCTCCAACCAGCGTAAACGGATCGTTCAGGTCAAATTCAGGATAATTCACCATCGCCATAAGTTCGCCGTTCTGCGGGTTCATCACGATCACGGAAACACTGTCCGCTGACTTTTTTGTGCAGACCTTTTTTGCCGCCTGCTCACAGTACATCTGAATATTGCGGTCTAAGGATAAGCAAAGATCATAACCGTTCACAGGTTCTAATCTGCTCTCCCCGGCATTCTCGATCTCTATTCCCCTTGCATCGGTTAACGTGAGGATTTTCCCGTTGGTTCCCTGAAGATATTCATCATACTTTACCTCAAGTCCCAAAATGCCCTGATTGTCAGCTCCGGTAAATCCAAGCACTTTGGAAGCGAGCGTCCCATAAGGGTAATATCGTTTATAATCCTCATCCACTTTCACTCCGGAGAGTCCATAGGCTCTGATTGCATCCCCGGTCTCCTTTGCGACATTTGTTTTCACACGCTCGATGGAACTGACTTTCTCCACGCGCTTTCTCGCAGTCTCTTCCGGAATACCAAGTTCTCTCACAAGCATCTCAATGACTTTCTCGGGTTCTTCTATCTGGTTATGGATCACGGAGATCGTGCACACAGATTTGTTTGTGGCAAGCACTGTGCCGTTTGCATCCAAAAGTTTTCCCCGTGCCGCCTTAATATCACGTTCCCTCTCATGAAGATTCTCCGCTTTATTTCCATAATATTCGGAGCAGAAGATCATCAGATATACCAGTCTTCCAATCAGAAACATCATGATAAAAAAAACTGCCACGAATACGATCATTACCTTTTTGCGGTTAAAGGTCTTATTCCGATACATAAAACAAAAACCTCATAAAAGTCTTCCTTGCATTTTATTCCAACTTTTATGAGGTTATGTTTTTATTCACTGTTATCGGACGTTGTTCCTGCTTCTTCGGCATTTACACCATCATTTTCGGCGTTTTCTTCGTTGTTTTCCCCGGCTCCCGGAATATCCTCCATGGTATCCGGCACATCATCCGTTCCTTCCGGTTCTTCCTCCGGAATATTTCCTGTCACACGGTCTGTCACAGCGGCTGCGCCTGTATCCGTTCCGGTAATATCCCACCCAGAATGTAAGCCTGTCGTCTCCTCATCCGGATAAATATTCATATAAGGAAGTACTTCTTCTAAAATCTCCCTCACAATATTCTGTGCAAATGTGCTGTGTGGCTGATCCTGCGAGTTCGGCTCATCCACAAAACAGTAGATCATTAACTGAGGATCGTCCACCGGTGCAAAACCGATAAAAGAAACCAGATAGTTCACACCATCACGAGGCACTTTCTGCGCCGTTCCGGTTTTACCTCCCATGGAGTAACCGTCTACTTTTGCCGTATTTCCGGTACCGGATGTCACGGTTGAATACATGTATTGTTTTAATGTATCACTTGTTGTCTTAGATACTGTTTCACGCAGCAACGTCGGGGAAATATCCTGAATCGTATTTCCATTCTGATCCGTGATCTTGCTTACCACTCTCGGCTGATATAACTTACCGCCATTGACCAGAGAACAGAAAGCAGTTCCAAGCTGGATCATCGTGGTGTTAAAGTTCTGTCCGAAAGCATTGGTTGCAAGACTCAGCTGTGATGTTGTATCCAATGTGTAAATCAGGGAATCAGTTCTCGATTCTCCCGGAAGATCGATGTTCGTTTTCTGTCCAAATCCAAAAATCTGCTGGTACTCCGTGAAATTCTCTGCCCCGATCCGGTAGGACATCTGCATCAGGGCATCATTACAGGAATTCATCAATGTCTGTTCCAAAGTCTGCACTCCGTGTCCACCTTTTCTATAGGCAACACATTTTACGGTAAATCCGCTGAGCTGTTCGGCTCCATCACAGAAAAAGGTATCATTGGTCGACAGTGTTCCTGTCTCAAGCCCGGCTGCAACCGTAAATGGTTTTGCCGTTGATCCCGGCTCATAAGTATAGGTCAGACATATGTTCTGCCACAACTGATTTAACGCTTCGAGTCTCGCATCATCATCCATCGCATCGATCTCTTCCTGTGTATAATACTCAGATAAATCCCATGGATTGCTCAGATCGTAATTTGGATACTGTGCCATTGCAAGGACATCGCCATTGTCCGGTTTCATGATGAGCACGCCGATTCTTGTTGCTCCGCCCTCACCCTCTCTGTAACCATCTGTATAGGCCTCATTAAACTCCTGTATTTTATTCTCTACCACCGACTGGATCGTCGCATCGATCGTTGTCACTAACGTATTGCCGTTGACTGCCGGTTTGATCGTTTTTTCAAAATTACTGTCCGAATTCAGATATCCATACTGTCTGCCGTTAATTCCATTTAACGTGTCATCATAATAATTTTCCAGTCCATTAATTCCAAGGTTACCGGATGTTGTGAACCCGATCACGGAACTTGCCAGTTTTCCATATGGATATTGTCTCTGGTATTCTTTTTCAAACCAGACACCCTTGATATATGGATTGACCAGTTTTCCCTTTTCATCCCGCTCCTCCTGCAGATTTACAAAAGGCTGGATCGTATCATAGGACAAACGCTTGGCAAGCACAATGTATCTGCTGTCCGGAGAGTCCTTCAGGTAAGAATAAAGCTGTTCACTTGTCAGATCCGGGAAGCAGCTTACAAGCGCATTGATCGTCGGCTCCACATATTTTTCATCATCATTTAAAACGGAGCAGTCCAGAATCACATTATAAACTGCGATACTGGTTGCCAGCACAGTTCCTTTTGCGTCTACAATGTCTCCTCTCTGATAAGGAATTGTCTGGCTGTCATAGCCCTGCTGTGCCAGAACGATTTTCTCATATTTTTCTCCACTGGTGTATTCAATATACATCAGTCTTCCGATGAGTCCGATCATAAGCGCTGCAACAACCGTAAACATGACGATCATTTTTTTCTGCATACGCTTTGGAAACTTTAACATCGGCTTTTTCGGTCTTCTTTTTGCCATTCTACCACCCGAATTATTTTTTTGCCTAAAAATTCCCTCTATTGCGGGATTTCATTATACTGATTCATGTAGTCTGTCTTATCTACAGAGTAGTAGACGATCTGATCCTGTGTTGCATAAAACATACCAAGTTCATTGATTGCCTTCTCCTTGATTGCATCGAGATCTACTGCGGTATTAATTCTCTTGTAAGCCTCGTCATTGTCAGCCTTAAGGTCTGTCACCTGGCTCTCTAAGCTTGCGATTTTTTTCATTCTTGCCGTTACATCGGACTGAAGCTTAATATAAGCTCCACAGAAAATGCCAAATACGGTCACTGCCATTGTCAGGAATACAACATAACTTTTGCTCATGCGAAGCGCTTTTTCCTGATTTCTGGCTGCGGCACGTCTGCGTTTTCTCAGCTCTTCCTCGCGTTCCCGCTCCTGTCTGTCTCTGCGCTCTTTGCGGTAATCCGGCATCGCCTCCATACGGCGTACGGTGTTGCCATCTACCTGATAGGCTGCTCTATTTCGATTGTTGTGATTTACTGTTCTGTTCGGCATCTGCTACACCCTTTCAAAAACTCTTAATTTTGCACTCTTGGAACGGGAGTTCACTTCTAATTCTTCCTCGGAAGGAAGGATTGGTTTTCTTGTAACTACCTTTCCCTTGGATTTTTTACCACATACGCACACTGGAAAATCACTCGGACAGGTACATGGGTTCTCATTTCGTTTAAAATTCGTCTTTACAATACGATCCTCTAAGGAATGGAACGTGATAATACAGATTCTTCCACCCGGATTCAAAAGGTCGATCATATCATCCAGATTATTCTGCAGTACTTCTAACTCTTTGTTCAGCTCAATACGGATTGCCTGAAAGGTTCTTTTTGCCGGATGTCCACCGGTCACCTGAACTTTCATTGGAATGGAAGCCCTTATGATCTCCGTCAGTTCTCCGGTTGTCTCGATCGGTTTCTTTGCCCTCTCCTGCACGATGTGTTTTGCAATATTTTTTGCAAACTTGTCCTCACCATAATCACGGATGATCCGGTAAAGATCCATCTCACTGTATCCGTTTACGATATCTTTTGCAGTCAGGCTCTGTCTGTCATCCATTCTCATATCAAGTGGAGCATTCTCATCACGGTAAGTAAAACCTCGCTCCGGTGTATCTAACTGAAACGAAGATACGCCAAGATCCAACACGATTCCATCCACCTTTTCCACGCCAATGCGGTGAAGTTCCTCTTTCATGTTGGCGTAATT
>OODH01002222.1_pt1 | contig 9726 bp, 10 predicted proteins | sample 1671391 | NCBI WGS metagenome assembly OODH01 (sample SAMN06348152, study PRJEB24527) | human gut metagenome | biome: human gut; feature: ankylosing spondylitis patient; material: feces | host: Homo sapiens | place: China | collected 2015-10 | reverse complement strand
CGAGCTTCTGCGTTGTTACCAATGCCCTGCGGCTGAATCTGTGCAGGGTGTATGATCCTAAGCATGACAGAAAAGCAACACCAGATAAAAAAAACAAAACAGATAAACCAAATGAAAGTGAGGAAAAATCAATGACAAAGACAATGAATATCGAAGGAATGATGTGCGGCCACTGCGAGGCAAGAGTAAAGAAGGCACTCGAGGCGCTTGATGCAGTTAGTGAGGCAGCAGTAAGCCATGAGAGCGGAACTGCAGTAGTGACATTAAGCTCTGACATTTCCGATGAGAAATTAAAGGAGACTGTAGAGGCTGAGGACTACAAGGTTACATCCATTCAGTAATCAGTCAGACAGTATAACAATATGAAGAAATATATAGCATTGGTATTGGCTGCAGTGCTGGTGCTTGGGATTTTTACAGGATGCGGTAACAAGGGCAACAAAGAGACAGAATCACAGACTGGTGAGAAAGCCACTGAGTCGGTGAACTCTACAGAAAATAATACAGAGGACAGTACGCAGAGCAGTACAGAAAACAGTACGGAAAATCAGAATCCGGTTGGCACAGAGCAGCTCACCACAGAAAACGGACAGGAGAGCTCAGTTCTTGCCTGTCCGTCAGTAAACGGTAAGCTGCATGTGGAGGGCAGCAAGCTCGTTGATCAAAATAACAACGAGGTGCAGCTTCGCGGAGTCAGTACACACGGTCTTGCGTGGTATCCACAGTATGTGACTAATGATTGCTTTGCCACGCTGAAAAGCTTTGGAGCAAACGTGGTGAGGCTCGCCATGTACACCTACGAAAGCGGTGGCTACTGCACAGACGGTGACAGGCAGCAGCTTGAGACACTTGTGCAAAACGGAGTGCAGTACGCGTTCAACAACGACATGTATGTCATCATCGACTGGCATGTGCTAAACGAGGGCAATCCAAACCGCTACAGTGATGTGGCAAAGACATTTTTTGCCAAAATGGCACAGCAGTATGCCTCATACAACAACGTGATTTACGAGATTTGCAATGAGCCGTGCAAAGGTGCGACCTGGGGAGATGTGAAGTTTTATGCCAGCGAGGTCATTCCGTCAATCAGAAGCTACGACAAGGATGCAGTCATACTGATAGGCACACCTAATTGGAGCCAGAATGTGGATGAGGCAGTCAAGGACCCTGTCACAGGCTATGATAATATCATGTATACACTGCATTTCTATGCCGCAACCCACAAGGAGGACTTGCAGAACAAGCTAAAATCGGCGGCAGACGCCGGACTTCCGATATTTGTATCAGAGTTTGGCATATGCAGCGCCGACGGAAACGGTCAGGTGGACATAGACTCCGCAAATAGCTGGATCAGCCTGCTCGACAGCTACGGCATCAGCTATGTGTGCTGGAATCTGTCCAATAAGGACGAAAAATCAGCGCTTCTAACACCTGCCTGCGATAAGACAAGCGGCTTTACCTATGAGGATCTAAGCGATGAGGGCAAGTGGCTGTACGGTGTGCTCACAAGTCATGTGACACCGGAAAAACCTGGCATATAAAAATATTCGGAGGTAATATGCGCTCAGCCGGCATGCACATGAGGCAGATGCAGATACTTCTCTCTGGTGGCAAGTCCGCCGCGAATATGGCGCTCGGACTTGTTGATATCGAGAATGTGACGCGCCTTTGCGGCAAGCTCCGGGTCTATGCGAAGCAGCCTGTCAGCATCCGTGATATCCTTGTGCACAGTGGATTTGCTGATGCCAAACTGCTTTGCGGCCTGGCGAACCGTGGCATTGTTTTCAACTATGTAGTTGGCGATTTCCACCGCCCTTGTCTCAATATATGATTTCAAAAAATACTCCTGCATATTCTGTTGTTACAGTTTATGCAGGAGTATTTTTAATATTACACACAGGTTGTAATTCTATTTACGTTTTTCGTAATAAAATAAGAAAACGGTTTTTAACCGTAGGAAAGCTGTATATTAAGTGAATTAAGCATATGCGGATGCGATGAGCTCAATACATTTATCGTATCCAAGCACAGAGCTGTTTAGCACAAGGTCATAATTTTTCCTGTTGCCCCACTCCTTATCGGTGAAGTAGCGGTAATTTACAGAGCGCTTCTTATCGACATCCTTTAGCAGCTTTTTGACCTCGTCATCGCTCTTATTGTAGAGCTTTTTGATTCTTGCAGCCTTCTCAGGCTTATTTCCCTCTATAAAAACATTCAGCACATCATCCCTGTCAGAAAGAATGTAGTCTGCGCAACGTCCCACAATAACGCATGGCTCTTTTTGCGCAATATCCTTTATGAGCTTCTGCTGGATATTGAAAATCTGGTCGGAAAGAGAAACTCCTGTGATGTCGCGCCCCACAAATGCATATGAAAAAATGCTTCCGGCAGGTGCATATTCGCCCTGGTTTGCGACAATCTGCTCAGAGATACCGAGCTCCTTTGCCACATGCTCAATTATTTTTTTATCGTAAAACTCAATGCCACATTTTTGAGCAATCTGCTCGCCGATAAAGCCACCGAGATCTACACTCTTTCCCTACACGACGCTCTTCCGATCTCGCCGATAAAGCGACCGCCACTGCCAAACTCCCGGCTTATAGTGATTATTTTAAAACTCATGATGAAACCTCCCAGCCTATAAAAGTGTTTATAACTCATTATAACGTAATTGCACATAAAATCAAAACAGAAATTTAACAAAATCGCTTGCAGATAAGCACTCCGTAATCTATAATGACATAAGAAAACATGTTGCTTTTACGTAATCAATGAGATGGCAGCATGGCGAATAAACAATTAGGAGGAAAACATGGATCAGGAAAAGGTCATAGTCATAGACTTTGGTGGTCAGTACAATCAGCTTGTTGCGCGCCGTGTCCGCGAGTGCAACGTGTACTGTGAGATTTACTCATACAAAATAGACATTGAGAAAATCAAAGAAATGAATCCAAAGGGCATCATCCTTACAGGAGGTCCAAACAGCTGTTATGAAGAGAATTCACCATCATACCAGAAAGAGCTGTTTGAGCTGGGAATACCGGTGCTTGGCATCTGCTACGGTGCACAGCTTATGATGCATAAATTAGGCGGAAAGGTAATCACACCGGAGGTTGGAGAGTATGGAAAGACAGAAATCACATATTCTGCAAACGGCGTGATGTTCAAGGATCTGCCATCAGAATCAGTATGCTGGATGAGTCATTTCGACAGAATTGCAGAGGCTGCACCGGGCTTTGAGGTAGTTGCGCACACTGCAGACTGTCCAATAGCCGCAACACAGAATGTTGAGAAAAAATTATATGCAGTACAGTTCCATCCGGAGGTACTTCACACCAAGAACGGAACACAGATGATTTACAATTTCGTCCGTGGCGTATGTGGATGTGCAGGCACATGGAAGATGGATTCATTCGTCAAAAACACAATCGAAGAAATCAGAGAGCAGGTCGGTGACGGCAAAGTGCTCCTTGCACTTTCGGGTGGAGTAGACTCATCAGTACTCGCAGCACTCCTTGCCAAGGCAATCGGCAAGCAGCTCACCTGCGTATTCGTAGACCACGGACTTCTCCGCAAGAATGAGGGCGATGAGGTAGAGGGCGTATTCGGCAAAGGTGGTTCGTTCGACATCAACTTTGTCCGCGTCAACGCACAGGAGCGCTACTACAGCAAGCTTGCAGGCGTCACAGAGCCTGAGCGCAAGCGTAAAATCATCGGTGAGGAATTCATCCGTGTATTCGAGGAAGAAGCTAAGAAAATCGGAAAGGTTGACTTCCTTGCGCAGGGAACCATCTATCCGGACGTAGTGGAGAGTGGACTCGGCGGAGAATCTGCAGTCATCAAATCACACCACAACGTAGGCGGTCTCCCGGAGCATGTCGATTTCAAGGATATCGTGGAGCCACTCAGAAACCTCTTCAAGGACGAGGTACGCAAGGTCGGACTGGAGCTTGGATTACCTGATTATCTCGTATTCCGTCAGCCATTCCCAGGCCCAGGCCTTGGAATCCGTATCATCGGCGAAGTCACAGCCGAAAAGGTACGCATTGTCCAGGATGCAGACTGGATTTACAGAAGCGAAGTGGAAAAGGCAGCAAAAGAGTACAAAGAGGCCCACGGCGAGGAACCATCATGGATGCCAAACCAGTACTTTGCAGCTCTTACCAACATGCGTTCAGTAGGTGTCATGGGTGATGAGAGAACATATGATTATGCCGTTGCAGTCCGTGCAGTCCGCACTGTGGACTTCATGACAGCCGAAGCAGCCGAGATACCGTTTGAGGTACTTCAGACAGTGATGAGCAGAATTATAAATGAGGTAAAGGGAGTCAATAGAGTATTCTATGATTTGACCAGTAAGCCACCGGGAACTATTGAGTTTGAATAATTTTTTAAAAAATAAAATATAGAAGGATTTATTTTTCAATAGGAAATGAAGAAGGCTCCAGGAGATTTTAAGAGATCTTCTGGGGCCGTTTATTTATGTGTGGTATACTGGAATATATCTATATGAAAATTTGATTCAAAGCCTTATCCAAGTAAGATATGGAAAATCAGATGCTAAACATATATTGCAGAAGGAGAACATTGAATGATAGATATATATACGGAGCGGAAAGATTCAAAAGACTGGATTTTTTACAATGACTTGTACTTCAACCTGAATACAGGAAATGAAGAAATGTCGCAAAAAGAAATTGATTTGATTCAACAAGTGGATGAGGCGAAGCTGACACCAGACAAGCATATAGAAACAAAATATGGCTTAGGTACGATACGAAATTTATCATCAGGCTGCAAGACATTGCTTAATATTGTGAAGCATCCCGATAAGGTGGTAAATGTTGAGGAATGTGGACCGAATGTTCTTAGAATCATTTTTACTATGGATAATATTAAGATTTATATGTCAAGACCAACGCTTTTTGATATTCCGGATGATGCCAAAATCAGATTTAATGATTCTGATATAGTTACCGGTGGCAGAGGATATAATGCCTGGTGGAGTAAGGAATATGAAAGGAGAGAAGCAGATGATTTATAAGAATATTAGATTCAAAGCAGCTCCATTTTCATATGATTTGACATTTGATGACAGGATTACTCTTGTTGGTGGAGATAGCGGTACCGGTAAAACAGTACTTTATGAAATGCTGGAAGATATAAGATTGACAGACGAATACAAGGCTATCAAGCTGTTTAATTATAAATCAGATGATTTTTTAGAAGCAATAAAACAGTGTAGAAATAGTTTTATTGTAATAGATAATGCAGATTGTCTGATTAATGATGATGTCAGGAGATTTATTAATTTTGAGTTGTCTAATCAGTATATGCTCTTCCTACGAAATTGTGACGGACTCAATGTATCTGATAAGAGCTTTAAGGTGCTGAAGTTTGATAATAACATGATAACGCTGGAAGAGGAGTTGTGATATGAGATATTTATGGACGGAAGATACCGGTGCAGGGCTTCACTTCTGGAAATTAGTTAATCAGCTTTTCTTTGACAATGAGCTTGCCGTTGAGAGTAAAGGGAGCAATCAGGGATTATTGGATGCAGTATTGGACTTGAATATTAAAGAGGATGATAAATACTATATTGCATTTGATTATGTGGTTGATAATCAAGACATTCGCAACAAGTATCGTATGTTGAAATCAATAACAGATAAGTCAGAAGGGAAGATTGTAATTCTGGATATGATTTGTTTTGAGTACCTGATACTTGCATTTGACAAGCTGGTAGAATGGACAGGCACCGGAAAGACAGATAAAATCAAGATTCGTGAAGAAGTATTGACGGCAGTTGAGAATCACAGAATCGATTTATCAAGGATTGATGATGAGAAAACATTACAGTACATAGCAGGATTTAAGAGATACTCTACAGAGCGTGTGATTAAGTCATTGGTTGGTGAATTTACACAAAATGAAAAGTGGTCTGTTAAAGGGACTCTTATGGGTGAATGCTGGTATAAAGATTGTTGTGTGTCAGAGCATATGCATAATCTTAGGTGTGGTAAGCCTGAGGTTGAAAGTGGGGATGAGAAGATGAGGATGCTGATATGGTCGGAGAAAGTGCAAGATGTGATTGGTAAATTGATACATTAGAGAGGAAAAGAATTGAAGGTGCAATAAAGCCTGCTGATGGACGATACAAGAAAAATCAGAAAAGTAAGATGTAATACGAAATAGGATTTATAAATATATGAGAATATATAATTAAATGCAGAGGGGGTACTGATATGGCATTTGATTTTGGAAACGCAAATGAAGCACAGAGAAGTGCTATTTCAACAACAGATGGTCCGTTGTTGATTATTGCAGGCCCTGGTACAGGGAAAACATATACATTAGTAAAGAGAATTGTTTATCTTATAACTGAAAAAGATGTGCTTCCTGAGGAAATAATGATTGCTACATTTACAGAAAAGGCTGCGAAAGAACTGATTACACGTATCACAAATGAATTGTATGCAATAGGAGTATCCGTAAATCTGAATGAAATGTATATTGGTACTTTTCATTCAATTTGTTTGAGAATTCTTAAAGATCATCTTGAATATACAAGGATTAAGAAAAATTATAGGATGCTGGATAATTTTGATCAGCAGTATATGGTGTTTCAAAAGATTAATAGATTTAGGAACTTGCCTTATTTTGATGTTATATTTGATAAAAAGCAAGGAGCTTGGAGACAAGCCGGAGAAATAGTTAAGTATGTTAATAATCTTGCTGAAGAATTGGTTGATATTGATAAAATGCAGGAAGACTCGGATGAACATATTGTGGCTGTTGCAAATATTATGAAACAGTACAATATCCTGATGGAAGATGAGAATTTAATTGATTTTTCAAGTATTCAAACAGAAGCATATAAATTATTGATCGAGGAACCAAGCATATTGGAAGAAATACAGCAGAAAATTAAATATGTGATGGTGGATGAATATCAGGATACAAATTACATACAGGAATTACTTGTGTTTTTGATTGCCGGAAAAAATAAAAATATATGTGTTGTGGGAGACGATGACCAAGGTTTGTATCGTTTTAGAGGAGCAACAATAAGAAATATATTGGAATTTCCAGGCCATTTTGTAGAAGGAGAATGTAAGCAGGTTAAACTTGTTACAAATTATCGTTCAGAGAGACAAATTATTGATTTTTACAATAAGTGGATGAGCACAACAGATGGTAGAGCATATGATTTTATGTGGAAGAATTTTAGGTTTGAGAAGAAGATTGTTCCACCGGAAGGGAAAAAGGATGCTAAAGTAGGTGTTATTAAATGTTCAGGAAAAGATTTGTTAGATGATTGGTATGAACAAGTGTATTCATTTATTACACAATTAAAAAGTAGTGGCGTACTAACTGATTATAATCAGATTGCAGTTCTTTGTAAGTCTGTTAAAGGAGATAAAATCATAGGTATGGTTGAATATCTTGAGGAACATGGTATTAAAGTTTATTCACCTCGTTCGGAAATGTTCTTTGAAAGAAAAGAGATAAAACAGGTAATAGGGTGTATGATCTTATGTTTCCCAGAGTATGTTCGTAAGTTACAACAAAGAGATTTTTCGTATGATTTTGAAAATCTCTATAAATATTACGATACTCAATGTATAGCTGCTGCAAGAGAGCTTATTTTACAGTATAGAGATACATTGGGAAAATGGATTGCAGAGAAGATGCAGAAGCATGCTAATCTAAGAAAGGATAATGCAGATTACGCATTTACAGGATTACTGTATCAGCTATTACAGTTTGAACCATTTAGTACATACTTAGGGATAGATATGAAATCAGGGGTGATAGATGAAAGACCTGCAAGAAACTTATCAATTTTATCTTCAATTTTGGGAAAGTACGAATATCTACATCGGATAGATGTCTTCACGGAAAACAATATTGTAGAGTCAGTAGAACGTTTTTTTAATATGTATTTTCGCTTCTTATTTGATGGAGGAATTACAGAGTATGAAGATGATTCGGAGTATGCTCCGAGTGGGTGCGTTTCATTTATGACTATACATCAGTCAAAAGGAATGGAGTTTCCAATAGTGATTGTTGATTCATTAAATGGAACACCGAGAAGTAGTGGAAATCATTTGCTAGAAGAAATAGAAAATAAATATTTCCATAGAAAAGTTTTTGAGACGAGGGAAGATATAAAATTCTTTGATTTTTGGCGATTATATTATACGGCATTTTCAAGAGCACAAAATTTATTGGTACTCTCTTGTTGTGAAAAGAAAGGTCATGGAGCCACACCGAGCAAATATTTTGAAGAGTGCTATGAGAAGCTACCTGATTATGAAGATGTAAATCTTTCAGAAATAAAGTTGGAAAAGGTAAAGCCTGTAAATATAAAGGATACATATTCTTTTACTTCTCACATCGCTCTGTATGAGAATTGTGCATTACAGTATAAATTTTTTAAAGAACTTGGATTTACGCAGGTAAGAGTAGGTGCAACACTCTTTGGAACTTTAGTGCACGAGACAATAGAAGACATTCATCGTGCAGCTATGCGTCATGAAGAACAGACAATAGTACCGGAAACAATACGAGAGTGGTTTGATACAAATTATATGACATTATCGAAGTGTGAGCATTCTTATTTAGGACAACCGCAGATAGAAGCTGCGTATAAACAGGTTTTGGGGTATGTTGAGAGAAATCAGAGTGACTGGAGTCGAATTCAAGATGCAGAGGTGGAAGTAAGTTTAGTAAAGCCTGATTATATATTGCTTGGAAAGGTTGACCTTATCAGGGGCGAAGGTGATACAGTAGAGATTGTTGACTTTAAATCCGAGAAGAAACCAGATGTTTTAATTGAAACAGCGGAGATGAATCGTTATAGGAGACAGCTTGAAGTGTATGCTCATCTTATTGAGGAAAAGACAGGCAAAAAGGTAAGTAAAATGCATTTGTATTATACAGGTGAGGATAATGGTGTACCAACAGTAACATTTAATAAGTCAACGGAAATGATTGATAAAACAATAAAAGAATTTGATGCAGTGGTTGAAAAAATACAACATAAAGATTTTAGTGGCAGAGCTAAAGATAAAAATCTTTGTGCCAACTGTGATATGAGACATTACTGTAGAAGAAAAGGAGATTGCTAATGGACGAACAACTTACATTTGAATTTGAACAGAGAAAAACAATAAAAGGATATCCTGAACTACATTGGACAGGAAAGAGACCTTATACATCAACACAATATTATCCAGCTCAGTTAAAAGAATCTTTTGGAAAAACTAAAGACGGATGGATGAATAAGATTTTCTGGGGGGGATAATCTTCAGGTTATGAGTCATATGCTTAGAGAGTATAGAGGAAAAATTGACCTTATATATATTGATCCTCCATTTGATAGTAAAGCGGACTATAAAAAAACTATTTCTGTAAAAGGGAAAAAAGTAAAAAATGATAGTTCTTCATTTGAAGAAAAACAATATTCCGATATATGGACGAATGATGAGTATTTACAGTTTATGTTCGAGAGAATTACTCTGATAAAAGAATTGATGAGCGAAAAAGGTAACATTTTTATTCATTGTGATTGGCATAAATCAAGTTATATTAGAATAATATGTGATGAGATTTTCGGTCCTGATAACTTGGTAAATGAAATTATTTGGAAAAGAAAAGGAGGTTCTTCTAATCCATCAAAACAGATAGATCGGAAGAGCACACGTCTGAACTCCAGTC
>OODH01002221.1_pt1 | contig 9728 bp, 8 predicted proteins | sample 1671391 | NCBI WGS metagenome assembly OODH01 (sample SAMN06348152, study PRJEB24527) | human gut metagenome | biome: human gut; feature: ankylosing spondylitis patient; material: feces | host: Homo sapiens | place: China | collected 2015-10 | reverse complement strand
AAACGCCCGCCCTGTCGTTGGGTCAAATCAATTGTTATACCTCGATCTGCTCCATCAGGTAGGCCTCGATGATGTCGCCTTCCTTGATGTCCTGGAACTTCTCGAAGGTGATGCCGCACTCGTAGCCCGCGGCCACCTCTTTCACGCTGTCCTTGAAGCGCTGGAGGGAGGCGATGGCGCCGTCGTAGATGACGATGTTGTCCCGCAGCAGGCGCATCTGGGCACCGCGCTGCATCTTGCCGTTTGTGACATAGCAGCCGGCCACCATGCCCACGCCGGTGATGCGGAACACGTTGCGCACCTCGGCCTGGCCCAGCTCCACTTCCTTGAACTTGGGAGCCAGCATGCCCTTCATGGCGGTCTCAATCTCATTGATGCAGTCGTAGATGACGCGGTACATGCGCATATCCACGTTGTTGCGGGCGGCGGACTCCTTGGCGTTGTTGTCGGGGCGGACGTTGAAGCCCACGATGATGGCGTTGGAGGTGGTGGCCAGCATGACGTCGCTCTCGCTGATGGCGCCCACGGCGCAGTGGATGACCCGCACCCGGACCTCCTCGTTGGACAGCTTCTCCAGGCTGGCCTTGACGGCCTCGGCGGAGCCCTGGACGTCGGCCTTGACGATGATGTTCAGATCCTTCATCTCGCCCTGCTTGATCTGGCTGAACAGGTCCTCCAGGCTCACCTTGCCCACGGGGGCGGAGGCGGCCATCTTCTGCTCATGCTTGCGCTGCTCCACCAGCTCGCGGGCCATGCGCTCGTCGGCCACGGCGTGGAAGTCGTCGCCCGCGCCGGGCACCTCGCCCATGCCGATGATCTCCACGGGGACGGAGGGGCCGGCCTCGGCCAGCTTCTTGCCCCGGGCATCGGTCATGGCCCGGACACGGCCCACAGCGGTGCCGGCGATGATCACGTCGCCCTGATGCAGGGTGCCGTTCTGGACCAGCAAAGTTGCGATGGGGCCCTGGCCCTTGTCCAGACGGGCCTCGACGACAGCGCCCTTGCCGCGGCGGCTCGGGTTGGCCTTCAGCTCCATGACCTCGGCCTCGAGAGCGATACGCTCGAGCAGGTCGCTGATGCCCATGCCGGTGACGGCGGACACAGGGATGCAGGCGACGTCGCCGCCCCAGTCCTCGGGCACGATCTCGTACTTGGTCAGCTGCTCCTTGACGCGCTCCGGGTTGGCGGTGGGCTTATCCATCTTGTTGATGGCGACGATCAGCTTGACGTTGGCGGCCTTGGCGTGGTTGATGGACTCGATGGTCTGGGGCATGATGCCGTCATCGGCCGCGACGACCAGGACCGCAATGTCGGTCATGTTCGCGCCGCGGGCACGCATCGAGGTGAACGCCTCATGGCCCGGGGTGTCCAGGAAGGTGATGACACTGTCATTGCTCTTGACCTGGTACGCGCCGATGGCCTGGGTGATGCCGCCGGCCTCACCCTTGGTGACATTGGTCTTGCGGATAGCGTCCAGAATGGAGGTCTTGCCGTGGTCAACATGGCCCATGACAACGACAACGGGGGGACGCTCGACCAGATCGGCGGCGTTGTCCTCCTCCTGCACAAACAGGCGCTCCTCGATGGAGACATGGACCTCATGCTCGACCTTGGCGTGAAACTCCTCGGCGATCAGGGCCGCGGTGTCGAAATCAACAACATCGGAGATGGCGTGCATCTCGCCCATCTGCATGAACTTGGCAACGACCTTGGCGGCGCTCTGCTTCAGGCGGGTGGCCAGCTCGCCGACGGTGATCTCGTCGGGGATGGAGATCTTGAGCTGGGCATTGCGGGCCTTCTCAAGCTGGATGCGCTGCAGGCGCTCGGCCTCGGTCTCGCGGCGGCGGCCAAACTGCTGGCCGCGGCGGTTGTTGCGGTTGTTGAACTTTTCCTTCTTGCCGGTGGGCTGGTTCTTGCGTTTGCTGGGCATGTTGCGGCTGTCGGCCAGGTCGTCATAGCGAGCGTTGAACTTGTCAACGTTCACGTCGACGGTGCGGGTGTCAACGGACACCTGCACGCGGTTGACCTGGACCTGCTCGGTCTTGACAGGCTCTTTAATGCCGGTATCGGCGGCCAGCTCCTGCAGGGTGACACGCTTCTCGCTGCGCTTTTCCGCCGGCTTTTCGGGCTTGCGGCTGTCTTTCTTCTGCTCGGGCTTCGGCTCCTGCTTGGCGGCGGGCTTGGGCTGCTCCGCAGGCTTGGGCTTGGCAGCGGGCTTCTGGGCCGCGGCGGGCTGCTTCTTCGGCTCGGGCTTCTTTTCTGCCTTCGGGGCCGGGGCGGGCTCCTTGCCGCTGGCAAGGTAGGCGTCGAGGCTGTCCTCGGCGTTCTCGCGGGTCAGGGTCTCCAGCAGGACGTTGAGCTCTTTTTCCTCAAACGTGCCGACGGTCTTATAGGCTTCGCCGGTCACGCCGGAAACGGTCTCAACGACCTTTTTGGCGGGCATGCCGAACTCCTTGGCAACATCAGCGATCTTGTATTTAAAATCCATATAGTGTGGTCCTCCTCATCAAAGGTATTTTGCGCACAGCTGTGCAAGGTGTTCGTCGGTCACGCCGAACACGGCGGCGGGCTTGGGGGTAAGCATGGCCAGGTCAGCGCTGGTCAGGGGCATCTGCTCACAGGCGACGATGCCGTCGCAGGCGTCCTTTATATGGCTGACCGTGCGTTCACTGGCGTCCGAGGTAAGCAGCACCAGGGCCACTTTGCCGTGCAGTGCGTTTTCCTGTACGCGGTCATACCCGTGCAGCAGCTTGCCGGCCTTGCGGCACAGCCCCAGTGCACCCAGCAGCGGGTGCTGATCGTTATTCATGGCTCGCCGCCTCCTTTGCACTTTGCTCCGCACAGGCGATCTCCTCGGTCAGGCGGTCATAGATACCGTCCGGGATGGGGACCTCAAATGTGCGTTCGAGCCGCTTGGCCTTGCGTGCCTTGGCAAGGCAGGCAGCCGAGGGGCACAGATACGCGCCGCGTCCCGGTGCCTTGCCGCGCAGATCAATACTGATCTCGCCCTCGGGGCTGCGCACGACGCGCACCAGTTCGCGCTTGGGGCGCTGGGCATTACAGCCCACGCACCGGCGCACGGGGATCTTTTTTTGCTTTAGCTGCTGCAACTGGCAGACCTCATTTCACAAATAATAAAGAATAAATAAGAAATAATAAATATCGGGGGGTTTATCGTAGGGGCGGATTCCATATCCGCCCGCGGACGTGTGCCTTGGCAAGGCCGTCCGGGCGCATATAGAATGCGCCCCTACGTTTTATTTTCGTCCGCAGGGGCGAAAACTCCGCATTCTCTATTATTTACTATTTTTTATTTCTTATTTTAACAGCTTACTCCTCGTCCTCGCCGTAGTAGCCGGACTCGGGGCGGATGTCAATATTATAGCCGGTCAGATGGGCGCACAGGCGCACATTCTGGCCCTTGTTGCCGATAGCCAGGCTCAGCTGGTGGTCGGGCACGGTCACGCGGCAGCTCTTGGTCTCGCCGGGCAGCAGTTCGACCTTGACGACCTTGGCCGGGGACAGGGCCGCGGAGATAAACTCGGTGATGTCCTCGCTCCAGCGGATGACATCGATCTTCTCGCCGTTCAGCTCCTGAACGATCTTCTCGACGCGGACGCCGCGGGCACCGATGCAGGCACCGACGGGATCGACATCGGGGTTCTTGCTCCAGACAGCCAGCTTGGTGCGGGCACCGGCCTCACGGGCGATAGCCTTGACCTCAACGGTGCCGTCGTAGATTTCGGGGACCTCCAGCTCAAACATGCGCTTGACCAGGCCGGGATGGGTGCGGCTGATGGTGACGCGGGGGCCGCGGTCCGTTGCCAGTACATCCACGACATAGACCTGCACGGTCTGGCCCTCGGTGAAGGTCTCGCCGGGGACCTGCTCGTTGCGGGGCAGCACAGCGCTGCCGCCCTTGCCCAGATCCAGCACAACGTTGCCGCGCTCGGGGTCGATGGAGACGACGGTGGCGGCGATCAGCTCATGTGCGCGGGACTGCATCTCGCTGCACTGCAGGTTGCGCTCACCCTCGCGCAGGCCCTGACGGATGACGTGCTTTGCGGTCTGGGCAGCAATGCGGCCAAACTCCTTGGTCTTGAGGGGCGTGACCATGCGCTGGCCGACCTTGTAGCTCTTGCGGACCTTCTGGGCATCCTCCAGGCTGACCTGGGTGTGGGGGTTCTCGACCTCCTCCACGATGTCACGCAGCAGGCTGGCACGGAACGCGCCGAGCTCGGGGTCAATGTCCACAACGACATTGTCGTCCTCGACCTCGTAGTCCTTCTTGACCGCAATGACGATGGCCGCCTTGATCTTGTCGATCAGGTAGTCCTCGGGCAGGCCGCGCTCCTTTTCCAGTGCAGAAAGGGCCTCAAAAAATTCGTTGTTCGCAGTAGCCATGTTTCTGGTTTCCTCCCAATTATATTTCAAGTACACGCAATACAGTAGTTACAATCGCTCTGCCTCCCCCTGGGGGAAGGTGGCCCCGCAGGGCCGGATAAGGGGCAGCTGTGCCGTTGCTGCCCGGTCATGGGCGATCACGGCAGGTTTGCCCTCATCAGTCCGCTTCGCGGACAGCTTCCCCCTCAGGGGAAGCCTTTTTTCAGCCGAACAGATCCTCGTCGTCGCAGAGCTTGACGTAGCCGGCGCTCTTGACGGGGAAGGCGTAGGTCTCCTCCCCGTCGGTCAGGGTCACGTTGCCGTCGGCATCCAGCCCCTGCAGGATGCCCGCATAGTCGCGGCGGCCCTGCTCGTCGGGGCGGATCAGATGCGCCGCGCACTTCTGGCCCTTGAGCTGCTCGTAGTGCTCGGGGCGGGTCAGGCGGCGGCCCAGGCCCGGGCTGCCGACCTCGAGGTAGTAGCTCTGTTCAATGGGGTCTGCCTCGTCCAGCAGCGGATCAATGGCGCGGGAGACAGCCTCGCAGGTGTCGGTGTCCAGCGGCTCATCGCGGTCGATCAGCACGCGCAGGAACCAGTCCGGGCCTTCCTTTTCAAAACGGACATCCCACAGGCGCAGGTCCATCCCCTCAACAACGGGACGGACGAGCGCTTCGACGACCTTGACCGCGCTGCCCTGCTGCGGTTTACCGGGTTTTGCCATAAAAATGCTCCAATCATAAAAAGAAAGCGGACCTTGCGGCCCACTTTCAGTAAAATCATCATCGAACACTAAGACTATACCACATCCGTGCGCAAAATGCAAGCCCCCGCCGGGCAGATTTGCCTTCTAACGGGCTTTTTCAGCGTGCATTTTTTGCGGAGTTTGAGAAAACGGCCTGTAAATTCCGTATTGGACTGAATTTGAACGCCGCGGTTGGCTTTGCCTGACGGCTGCGTTGCCGCGCGGATTCTTCTTCCGGGGCTGGTTGTGGTTCGTCAGGTGTTGGTACCTCGGTGGGCTCCGGTTCCGGAATATTTGGTGTTGGCGTTGGAGCCGCAGTAGGTTCTGGTATCGGCTCAGGCGTCTGGGTTGCGGGCAGTACTTCCCTATAGTTTGCGTACAAAATCGTGGCATCCCTGTACGTAATGCAGCGGGTCTCTTTTATTATACAGGCAAGCCACCCAATCAGTCAAATAAAAAAGTGCTGCAACGCCGTGCAGCACTTACAAAGTTTAGCGGTTAAATTTGGTCAGAACGCCCATTCGCCGTTTTCAAAGATCGTGACTTCTTCCCCGCGCTTCGTGATGCCGGTGACATGGGTATCCGCCGCGCCGACCATGACATCCTCATGGATGGCGGAGTTGTTCAGGCCCTTCTTCATCAGGTCATCGCGGGTCATGGCAGAGCCGCCCCTGATGTTCGTCGGGTAGCCCGCGCCGAACGCAATGTGGCAGGCGGCGTTCTCATCAAACAGGGTGTTGTAGAACAGCACGCCGCTGCGGTTGATGGGGCTGGAGGCGGGCACGAGGGCGATCTCGCCGATGCGGTTCGAATTCTCGTCGGTGGAGAGCAGCTCGGCCAGCAGGTCGGCATTCTTCTCGGCACCGTGCTCCACGACAACACCGTCCTTGAAGGTGACATGCCAGCCCTCGATCAGCTGGCCGTTGTAGGCGTAGGGCTTCGTGCCGTAGACGATGCCGTTTGTACGCTCGCGGTGGGGCGCACAGAAAACCTCCTCGGTGGGAACGTTGGCGATGAACTCAACGCCGTCCTCGGTCTTGCTGGACGCGCCCTCCCAGGTGGCGTCGTCGGCCAGACCGACGGTCAGGTCTGTGCCGTTCGAGCTGGTCATGTGGATGCGGTCCAACTCCAGCGCGTTCATGCGGTCGCGGCGGGCCTTGGTCACGGCGACATGCTTCTGCCACGCGCCGACGGGGTCACCGGTGGAGACACGGCAGACGTCAAAGATCAGCGCCCAGAGCTTTTCGACAGCCTCGTCGAGCGGCAGCTCCGGGAACACCTTGGCGGCCCAGCCCGGAGCGGGCACAGCCGCCACGCACCACTGGACGCGGTCATTCATCGTGTACTCCTGCCAGGGCTTCATAAAGGTACGGCGCGCGAGGTTGACGCGGTTCAGCTTACCCGCATCGAGGCCTGCCAGTGCCTCGGGATCCTCGGCATGGATGGCCAGCGTGCAGCAGCCGTCCGGGTCCTCGGCGTAGTCGAGGTAGCTGCGCAGCTCATAGGGCTTCATGGCAGTCAGGTCCTTTTCGTCGGCCAGCTCCATGTTCAGGCGGGTGAGCTTATCGTCCTCCCAGCGGACAACGACGGTCTTGGCCCCGGCCTCATAGCCCGCGCGGACGCAGGCATGGGCGAAGTCGGGCATCGTGACCGGGCAGCGGACGATAAAATTCTGGCGCGGGCGCACATTGACGCCCACCTTGACGATAAAATCAGCGTAGAGCTGGAGGTAATGTTGGTTCATTGCGAGTGGCTCCTTTTATAATGTATTTGGTTGTATTGTACCATAAAGTGGGCGGTAATGGCAAGGTTGCGTGCCTTCCCCCGAGGGGGGAAGGTTGCCGAGGCCCCGCCCGAGGTCGGATGAGGGGCGGCCCTCCGGGGGGTTGCCCGTTCACTGGCTGCCGCAGCGGACCTCGCCCTCATCAGTCAGCGAGCGGGGTCGCTGACAGCTTCCCCCGAGGGGGGAAGCCACTCTACCAAAAAACAGGCCGCCCGCCCGGGCAGCCTGTCGTAAAGCTTATTTTTCGACCATCATATCCGCGGCCTTGTACAGATCGCCGCAGCTCATGCAGACGACGAGGTCGCCCTTTTTGGCGTTCTGCCTGACCCAGGCGGCGGCACCCTCGAGGCCGTCCACCACGACACTGCCGGGCAGCTTGGCGGCCAGATCCTCGCTCCTGACACTGCCGTCGTCCTTCTCGCGGCCGCCCATGATGGGCAGCAGCACGACCTGATCGGCGGCACGCAGCACCTTGGCGAAGTCGTCCATCAGCATCTTGGTGCGGCTGTAGGTGAACGGCTGATGCACGGCAATGACGCGGTCATAGCCCATCTCCTTGGCCGTCGCCAGCGTGGCGGCCAGCTCGGTGGGATGGTGGGCGTAGTCATCGACGATGACCGCGCCGTTGCACTCGCCCTTGATCTCAAAGCGGCGGCCCGTGCCGTGGAACTGCTCGGCTGCGCGAACGGCATCCTCGGGCTTGAGGCCCAGCGGGCGCACGCAGCAGCACATGGCCAGCGCATTGTAAATGTTGTGGTAGCCGGGCACGCCCAGCTTGATGTGGGCGAAGTGCTCACCGAGTTCGAGGACATCGAACTCAAAGAAGCCGGGCTTGTACTCGCCGATGTTGACGGCGCGGAAACGGGCCTCCTCCTCGATGCCGAAGCTCAGGACCGGACGGTCAATGGAGTTCACGACGTCCATCGTGTTCTTGTCGTCCATGTTAAAGACGACGGTGCGGGACAGCAGCGCAAACTTCTGGAACGCCAGCTTGAGCTTGCCCATCGTGCCGTAATATTCCAGATGATCGTTGTCAATGTTCAGGATGACGCCCACCGCGCAGGTCAGATGCAGGAAGGTCTCGTGGTACTCACAGGCTTCGATGACAACGCTCTGGCCGCTGCCGGCCTTGCCGTAGCCGCCGATCAGGGGCAGCTTGCCGCCGATGACCGCCGCCGGGTCCCTGCCCGCCAGCTCCAGCATTGTGGTGATCATGCCGGTGGTCGTCGTCTTGCCGTGGGTGCCTGCCACGCCGATGCTCTGGGCATGGGTACGGCTGATGTAGCCCAGCATGACGCTGCGCTCAACGGCTTTGATGCCGCGGGCGCGGGCAGCCTGCAGCTCGGGGTTATCGTCATGGATGGCGGCGCTGTAGACCACAAGGTCCGCGTTGCCGACGTTGGCGGCGTCATGCCCGATGCAGACGCGCACGCCGAGGGCACGCTCGGCCTCGGTGTTTTTGGTTTCCTCGACGTCAGAGCCGGTGATGGCATAGCCGCGGCTGTGCAGGATCTGGATCAGCGGATAGGTGCCGGAGCCGCCGCAGCCGATGAAATGGATCGTGCGGACACCTTCGAGCAGCTTGGGGTCATACATACTAAAAACCATAACAGTGGTCACCTCAAAATTTATCCGCTGCCGTAGGGGATGGCACGCGGTATACTTAACTATATTACGGAGTAATTATACTATTTTTCTGCAACAAAATAAACACTTTTTTTGAAATTGCAGCCTGACCGACCAATTTTTGGGTAAAAGGCACAAATTCAGGGAGTCAAAACACAGCAATACGTCGAGGGTGCCGCTTGCGCCGCGGCCTTGGCGGCACAAAAAACTTTTTACGGTACGATAAACGCCGCCCTTGCTCTGTGATTTTTCTGGCTTTTTCCGGCGCCGCCTGTTATAATGAAGAAAACCGCAGGAGGGATGCAGCATGGCAAAGCTGATTTGGGGCATTGACCCGCTGGCCGTGTCACGGCTGGGACGCACGGCGAAAAAGCCGCCGTTCACGAAAAAGGAGCTGGCGCGCATCGGCATTCCGGCGCACAAGATCCCCCGCGTGCAGGAGGAGCTGGCGCGATTGACGGCAGATAAGACCCTGACCCGGGAGGAATTGGGGAGACTGGCGGAGGAAATCAGCTGGCTTTTGCTGTGAGCTTGCCTTCCCCCTCGGGGGAAGGTGGCCGAGGCCCCGCCCGAGGCCGGATGAGGGCGAAGTCGCCGCCATTGCTCCATAAACTGGCAGCCTCGGCAAGGTTTGCCCTCATCAGTCAGCGGGCGGGGCCGCTGACAGCTTCCCCCCTCGGGGGAAGCCTTTTTCGCAAACTGCCCTTGTCCCCTCCCGCAACCTATGCTATAATAAGCGTATCGTGCCAAATTCATCCGGCGCGGTGGGAAAAACGCTTTGTGTGGCAGCCAGCCATGCGGAAGGAGTAACGTAATGAAGAACAGTGAAAAGACCCTTGACATGATCGTGAACCTGTGCAAAAACCGCGGGTTCATCTATCCGGGCAGCGAAATCTACGGCGGCCTGGCCAACAGCTGGGACTACGGCCCTCTGGGTGTCGAGTTCAAGAACAACGTCAAAAGGGCATGGATGAAGAAATTCGTGCAGGAAAGCCCCTACAATGTCGGGCTGGACGCCGCCATCCTGATGAACCCCCAGACCTGGGTGGCTTCCGGCCATCTGGGCGGCTTCTCCGATCCTCTGATGGACTGTAAGGAGTGTAAGGAGCGTTTCCGCGCCGACAAGCTCATCGAGGACTGGTGCAGCGAGAACGGCGTGGAGCTGGACAAGCCCATCGACGCCTTCTCCCAGGA
>OODH01002219.1_pt1 | contig 9734 bp, 10 predicted proteins | sample 1671391 | NCBI WGS metagenome assembly OODH01 (sample SAMN06348152, study PRJEB24527) | human gut metagenome | biome: human gut; feature: ankylosing spondylitis patient; material: feces | host: Homo sapiens | place: China | collected 2015-10 | reverse complement strand
TGACCCGCTACCGGATGCCCGCCAAGGCGCAGGCCGTGCGGGGCATCCACGCGCCCAAAAACGCGGACGACCTGGCCGCGGCGCGGCGGCGGCTGATTTTCGAGGAGCTGTACCTGCTCCAAATCGGCATCTTCCTGCTGCGCAGCCACGGGCGGCGCAAGACCAGCGCCCCCATGCACCCGCTGGACCTCGGCCCGTTCTGGCGCAGCCTGCCGTACCCGCCCACCGGTGCGCAAAAGCGCTCCACCGAGGAAATTCTGGCCGACCTCTGCGGCGACGTGCCGATGAACCGGCTTTTGCAGGGCGACGTCGGCAGCGGCAAAACGCTGGTGGCCGCCGCGGCCATCTGGTTTGCCGCGCAGAACGGCTGGCAGAGCGCCATGCTGGCCCCCACGGAAATTTTAGCCCGCCAGCACGCCGCCACGCTGGCGGACCGGCTCGAGCCGTTCGGCGTCAACGTCACGTTGCTGGTCGGCGGCATGAAAGCGAAGGAGAAGCGCATCGCGCTGGAGGCTATTGCCGATGGGCGGGCAAATTTAGTCGTAGGTACGCATGCCGTACTGACCGATACCGTGGAATTTAAAAATCTCGGCCTCGCCATCGTGGACGAGCAGCACCGCTTCGGCGTGCGGCAGCGCGGCCTGTTGGCGGGCAAGGCACAAAGCCCGCACCTGCTGGTCATGAGCGCCACGCCCATCCCGCGCACGCTGGGGCTGCTCATGTACGGCGACCTGGATATTTCGGTGCTGGACGAGCTGCCGCCGGGCCGCAAGCCCATCAAAACGTGGTTCATCACCGGCAAAAAGCGCCGCGACATGTACGGCTTTCTGGACAAGCAGATCGCGGCAGGGCATCAGGTCTACATCGTCTGCCCGGCCATCGAGGAAAACGAAGCCATGGGCGATCTGCAGGCCGTCACGACCTACTACACCGAGACCGCCTGTGCATTGCTGCCCAACCGGCGCATCGGCCTGCTGCACGGCAAGCTGAAGCCAAAGGAAAAAGACGAGGTCATGCAGAGATTCAAGGCCGGTGAGCTGGACGTGCTTGTCTCGACGACAGTCATCGAGGTCGGCGTTGACGTGCCGAACGCAACGGTCATGGTCATTGAGAACGCCGAGCGGTTCGGCCTGTCGGCACTGCACCAGCTGCGCGGGCGCGTTGGGCGCGGCGCGGCGGATTCCTGCTGCATTCTGATTTCCGACAACGGCAACGACGCGGTGCGCGAGCGGCTGCAATTTCTGTGCCGCACGTCGGACGGCTTCGCCGTGGCGAAGTATGATCTGGAGACCCGCGGCCCGGGTGATTTCTTTGGCTCGGCGCAGCACGGTCTGCCGACGCTGCGGGTGGCGGATTTAGTGCAGGACACCCGCACGCTGCGCGTCGCGCAGGACGAAGCCAAGGCCCTGCTGGCCAAGGATCCGAATCTGATCGACCCCGCGCACCGTGCGCTGTCCGATGAGGTGGAGCGGCTGTTTGAGACGGCAGGGGCGATGAATTAGCAGCCTTCTTTGGCTTCCCCCTCGGGGGAAGCTGCCGCCCGCAGGCGGCTGATGAGGGCAGAGTTTCCCACAGGCAATCCGCAAGCGGGATTTCCCGGCAAGTCCCCCCTCATCCGAGCGCGGGCGGGGCCGCGCCCACCTTCCCCCAAGGGGGAAGGCACTCTGCCCTGCGGGGCGGCCTGCCCTCACCCCGCCGCAGCTGTGCCATTGTATCCCGTTGCTCTCCCGCGATAAATTCCTTTCTATCCCTTTTATTTTCCCTTCAAATTTGGTATACTGATAGGTAACTTTATAAAGGAAATCTTGCCTATGAAAAAATTCTGCGCGATTTTATTTTCCTTCGTGCTCGTTCTGATGCTGGCGCTGCCCGTCGCGGCAGAGGACGCGGCAGGGGAGAGTGACTCCCTCTTTGACACCGCGCCCGCGCTGACAGCACCCGCCGGGTATGTCGTCAACCTCGACACCAACATCGTCGTGTACGAGAAAAACAGCGAGACCCAGCTCTCCGCCGCCAGCCTGACCAAGATGATGACGACACTGCTCCTGCTGGAAAATTACCAGGATCAGCTCGACTCCATCAGCCTGACCGCGCCAAGCTACATCTACGATTTAATTTGGGAGCAAAGCACGAACGCCTCCACCGCCGACATCCGCCGGGGCGAGACCCAGAGCCTGCGCAACCTGCTCTACGCCATGCTGCTGCCCAGCGGCAACGAGGCCGCCTACATCGTGGCCGACTACATGGGCGGCGGCAGCATCGACAACTTCGTCGCCATGATGAACGACGAGGCGAAGGCCGTGGGCTGCACGGGCACAACGTTTGTCGATCCCTGCGGGCTGAACCCCAACAACATCACGACGGCGCGGGACGCCTACCTCATCCTGCGCGCCCTGACGGCCTACGATGTGTTCGCCACGGTCATCGCCACCCCCAGCTACGACATGGGCACAAATGACCGCTACACGACGCCCGGCACCTATATCATCCAGAATACCGACAAGCTCGTGACCAACAGCAGCTACCACCGCGACTACACCAGGGGCGGCAAGACCGGCAGCCTGGGCGAGTGGCAGAACTTTGCGGGCTGGCACAGCCAGAACGGCGAGAGCTACATCAGCGTACTGCTGAACGTGCCCTACGACGCCGACCCCGAGGGCAAGCGCCCCGCGCTGGCGGAGACCGGCACGATCATGGACTGGGTGTTCGACACCTACACCATCGCCCCGGCGCTGGACACGACCCAGCCCATCACCGAGGTCCGGGTCGCCTACTCGACCCAGACGGACACCGTCATGCTTTATCCGGCTGACAATATGATGACGCTGCTGCCCGCCGCGGGCGGCGCTGCGCTGACCGAGCCGGTGTTCAATGTGCCGGACGAGCTGGCCGCGCCCATCAGGCAGGGCGACGTCGTCGGCACCGTCACGCTGACGATCCAGGGCGAGGTCATCGGCACTGCCGATTTAATTGCGGGCAGCGATGTCTCGCGCAATCAGGTTTTGTACACGCTTTCGCGCGTGAGCCTTTTTTTTTCAAGCACATATTTCAAAGTCGTCATTGCGCTGACGATCTTCGTCGTTGGCTGCTATGGAATATATATTGCCGGCCGCGTCCTGCTCGCCTCACGCAAGACACGCTGAGCCGCATATACAGGAGGGTTTACCCATGCTGGATGTAAAACGCAATCTGACCACCATGACCGATTTCTACGAGCTGACGATGTCGGCGGGCTATCTGGACGAGGGATATGTGGATAAGATCGCCGTCTTTGATATGTTTTTCCGCCGCGTGCCGGACGGCGGCGGCTACGCCGTTATGGCCGGTCTGCAGCAGTTCATCGACGCCGTGGATCACCTGGAATTTACCGGCGAGGACATCGACTATCTGCGCTCCACCAAGGCGTTTGACGAGAAGTTCCTCACCTATCTTGCCAACTTCAAGCTGCACTGCAATATCTGGGCCATTGAGGAGGGCATGCCCATCTTCCCGCAGGAGCCCATCGTCACCGTCGAGGGCCCGGCCATCGAGTGCCAGCTGCTCGAGACGCTGCTGCTTGTCACCTTCAACCACCAGTGCCTGATCGCCACCAAGGCGAACCGCATCGTGCGCTCCGCCGCGGGCCGCCCGGTCATGGAGTTCGGTGCCCGCCGCGCGCAAGGGTATGACGCCGCCTACTTCGGCGCACGCGCGTCCTACATCGGCGGCTGCGGCTCCACCTCCTGCGTCATGGCCGCGCGTGACTTCGGCATCCCGGCCTCCGGCACGATGGCCCACAGCTGGGTGCAGATGTTCCCGACGGAGTACGACGCCTTTAAGAAATACGCCGAGATGTACCCCGACGCCTGCGTGCTGCTGGTGGACACCTACAACGTGCTGCGCCACGGCGTACCCGATGCCATCAAGGTGTTTGACGAGGTCCTGAAGCCGATGGGCAAGCGCCCGAAGGGCATCCGCATCGACTCCGGCGATATTGCCTACCTGTCCAAGAAAGCCCGCAAGATGCTGGACGAGGCCGGCTACCCCGACTGCACGATCTGCGCGTCGAACTCTCTGGATGAGTACATCGTCCGCGACCTGATCCTGCAGGGTGCCCGCGTGGACAGCTTCGGCATCGGCGAGAACATGATCACGGCCAAGAGCGACCCTGTGTTCGGCGGCGTCTACAAGCTGGCCGCCGTCAGGGAGGACGACGGCAGCTACACCCCGAAGATGAAGCTGTCCGAATCCGCCGAGAAGATGACGATCCCCTGCCTGAAAAAGGTCTGGCGTATCTACGACCAGGACGGCAAGGCGATGGCCGACCTTATCACGATGGCCGACGAGGTCGTCGAGACCCAGCACGGCATCACGCTGTTTGACCCGATAGAGACCTGGAAGGAATGCACCTACGTCAACTGCACGGCCCGCTGCCTGTCCACCCCGATTTACGAGAACGGCAAGCGCGTTTACAGTTCCCCGAGCCTGGACGACATCAAGAAGTTCTGCAAGGCGCAGGTCAACACCCTCTGGGACGAGGTCAAGCGCTTCGAGAACCCCCACCGCTACTACGTTGACCTGAGCCAGAAGCTGTGGGATACCCGCAGCGCGCTGCTGAAGAAGCTGTCGAAATAAAAATCTCCGGCTTCCCCCTTGGGGGAAGCTGCCGCCCACAGGCGGCTGATGAGGGGCAGGTTTTCCAATACCGTCCGTTTACGGGTCGCCGCGGAAACGCAGCCCCTCATCCGTCTGCGGGCGGGGCCGCAGACACCTTCCCCCTTGGGGGAAGCCATTTCTTCCCAAAAACTCCCACTATCCTTACAAAACGGTTACAACCCGCGCCCCCTGCACATACTGTGGCTATACAGCTTGTGCAGGGGGATTTTGTATGTTGGAACGTGCTTCTCTGTTTTTGCTCGGCGGCGGGGCGTATGCCGCGCTGGAATTGGCCTGGCGCGGCACCACGCACTGGACGATGTTTCTGACCGGCGGGGTCTGTCTCTGCCTTTTGCAGGCACTGGCGGATCGTCCGCTGCCGCTGGGCCCGGCGGCGGCTGTCGGGGCGGCGGGCGTCAGCGGGCTGGAGCTGGCCGTCGGCGCAGTTTGCCGCCGCGTGCTGCACACCGCCGTCTGGGATTACGCCGACGAGTGGGGCAATCTAGCCGGGCTGGTCTGCCCCAAATACACCGCCTACTGGTTTTTGCTGTGCGGGTGGGTCATTTTTGTGCTGCGCGGTGTTGAAAGTACCGTTTATCACCCTCAAAAATCTGCTTCCCGGCATTAAAGTCCAAATTATCGTACTGCCTGTCTGGTATAATAAAAGCATGGAAAGCAAAACCGGACACAGAAAGGCGGTATCCACCATGACCCAGCAGTTCAGATACGTCGGCGGCCACATCGAAGTCTTTGCCGAGAATGGAGAGTTCCTTTTTTCAGCAGACACCATGCAGGAGGCATGGGAGGAACTGTCCGCGTAACGCGCACACTCGCAACGTCCGTATGTACACTATGCCGAAATAGTTTAAAATATACAAATAACTTTTGTAAGTTTGTACAAAATGCAGCTTGCAAAAGTCCGGCCTTTCGCATATAATAAAGACAGAAAGAGGGGAGCGAAAGCCCCCGGAACACTTAGCCCTACACTAGGAAAGGAGACGGGGTTACTATGTTGAAGCTGCACACTTTAGCCGAATGGATGCACGGGTTTTTGGATCCCGAACGTCCCTACGGACTGCCGGAGGATGTTTACAATGACGTGATTCCGTCAGGCGTCCACAATTTCAAACGCAACGATCTTTTTTAAAGCCGTCTGAACCCCACAACCCCCACCCCGGTGCGGCCCGCAAGCCCCGCACCGGGGTGGGGGTTTGTTTTGCAATAAAAGAGCGGCGTGAATCGTAGTGTAGGTAGGGGCCTGGCACGCCCGGCCCCTACCGTGCGGCATCTTTCAAAACTCCCTCTTGTTTTTTTTGTCAAAACACGGTATTCTATAATAAGTATATTATGCCTTTCAAAAGGAGCGACCTATGAAACTCATCACCTTTACCGTGCCGTGCTACAACTCGGCTGCCTATATGGATCACTGCATCGAGACCCTGCTCACCGCGGGGGAGGACGCCGAGATCATCCTTGTGGATGACGGCTCCAAGGACGACACCGGCAAAATTGCCGACGCCTACGCCGAAAAGTACCCCACCATCGTCCGCGTCATTCATCAGGAGAACGGCGGCCACGGCGAGGGCGTCAACCAGGGCATCCGCAATGCCACCGGCGTCTACTTCAAGGTCGTCGACTCCGACGACTGGCTCGACACCGATGCCCTGCAGCAGGTCCTGGCCGAGCTGCGCGCCCACCTCAACGACGAGCAGCCGCTTGATTTGATGATGGCCAACTATGTCTATGAGCATGTGGCTGACAACACCCAGAATGTCGTGGACTACAAGGGTATCCTGCCCGAAGGCCGCGTTTTCACCTGGAAGGAGATCGGCAAGTTTCCGCCGAGCAAAAACATCCTGATGCACTCGGTCATCTACCGTACCGAGATCCTGCGCGCCTGCGGCATGGAGCTGCCCAAGCACACCTTCTATGTTGACAACATCTTTGTCTACCAGCCGCTGCCGCAGGTCAAAACCATCTACTACATGAACCTTGACCTCTACCGCTACTTCATCGGGCGCGAGGATCAGAGCGTCAACGAGGCCAACATGATCAAGCGCGTTGACCAGCAGCTGCGCGTCACCCGCATTATGATGAACGCGGTCGATGTCTACGCCCTGCCGCCGGAGCAGGCCAAGCTGCGTGCCTACATGCTGAACTATTTCTCGATGATGATGGCGATCTCCAGCATCTTCCTGACGCTGGACGGCAGTAAGGAGGCACTGGCCAAGCGCCGCCAGCTGTGGGACGACCTCAAGGCGCACGACGGCCACCTCTACCGCCGCTGCCGCTTCTCGGTGGCGGAGGGCTGCAACCTGCCCGGCTGGCTGGGCAGCAAGATCAGCATCGGCGGCTACCGCATCGCCCAGAAGCTCTTCAAGTTCAATTAAGGAAGTTTTATGCGTAATTACGATGTTATTTTGTTCGATTTGGACGGCACGCTCACCGACTCCGCGCCGGGCATTTTAAACTCGGTGCGTTACGCCTGCCGCAAGCTGGGACTGCCTATCCCCGGTGAGGAAACGCTGCGCCGCTTTCTCGGCCCGCCGCTTATCGCCTCCTTCCGGGAGCTGATGGGTTTGGACGCCGCCGGCGCAGACCATGCCGTCAGCGCCTTTCGGGAGTATTTCCCCACGAAGGGCCTGTTTGAGAACGAGGTCTACCCGGGCGTCCCGGCCCTGCTGGCCGATCTGAAGGCCGCCGGGAAAACCGTCATCCTCGCGACGAGCAAGCCCGAGGCGTTCGCCAGGCGCATCATGGAGCACTTCGATTTAGCGCGGTACTGCGATTTTATCTGCGGTGCCACGCTGGATGAGACCCGCACCGACAAGGCCGAGGTCATTGCCTACGCACTGGAAACTGCGGGCATCACCGACAAGACCGGCCTTGTCATGGTCGGTGACCGCGAGCATGATGTGCTGGGTGCCAAAAAGAACGGCCTGCCCTGCATCGGTGCTGTCTACGGCTACGGCACAGCCGGGGAGCTGACCGCCGCCGGGGCCGCCGCTCTGGCCGAGACGGTGGATGAGCTGCACAAGCTGCTGCTGGGATAAATCAAATGGGAGACAGCCTGCGCTGCCTCCCGTTTTTTATTGGTCCCGGTCGTTGTAATAGAGATACCACCCGCGGAAGCCGTACCCGATGCCGAGAGCGCCCAGCGTCAGCAGCATAGCCGCCTTGTCGGGCCAAAGCGGCATATTCCGGGTGCAGACCCAGACCACCGCCAATGCAATGCATACAAGCACCGGCAGGCCGTAGTGCAGAAATCTCTGCACCCGCAGCCGCTTCGGGTCGCCCTCCGCCGCCAGCGCCGATGGATCGCACACCTCGCACCGCACCCGCAGGATCGGGATATTGCTCACATGGCTTGAATACCGCACGGCCCTGTACTCGATGCCGTCCAGCATAAACCGCGGCGTCATGCCCTCGTGGGTGATGACGATCTCCTCGCCGCAGTTCGCCGCCCAGGCCAACAGCTCGGCGGTAAACTCCTGCGGGGTTGCAATGGCGGTGTCCGGCGTAAAGGTAAACTGCCGCTTATGCTCGGCAGCCGCCATTTTCCGGTAGTCCTGCACCCAGCCGGTAAACCAGCCGCCCGCCGGGGCAGGGGAGTCCATCCGCTCAAGGCAGCTGTCCACATCCAGCTCTGCCGCCGTTCGGTCGCCGGCGGCCAGTTCCGTGCAGAAGGCGGCTGCCGCCGCCAGCTTTTGCTGCTCGGCCTCCAGCCGTTGGCGCTGGCGTTCAGCAGCCTCGGCCAGAGGCAGGGTGCCGTTCAGCACGGTGCCGATCTCCTCAACCGGCATATCCAGTGTGCGCAGCATCCGGATCAGCTTCAGCGCGCGCACATCCGCCTGCGAATAGACGCGATACTCATTTTCGGGGTTGCGGGCGGGGGTCAGCAGCCCGGCCTGCTCATAATAGCGGATATTGCGGGCGGACACGCCCGACTGCTCCGCTGCCTGCTTGATGTTCATAACATCACGCTCCTTTCACCTTCACCTTACACCCTGCACCCACTGGAAGGTCAATACTTTTCGTAAAATAACCATATCATATTTCGTAAAATTGTGCTATACTGTTTTCATATATCAATACAAAAGAGGGAATTTATCATGTACAAACCCGGTGACGATAAGCTCGAGGTCCGTGAACTGCTGGTCAAGGCCTTTGCCAGCGCGTGGGAGGCTGGCGACAAGGCCGTTGACCGCGACACCTACATCAATTCCAGCATCAATGTGATCGACTCTCTGCAGGTCGGCCCCGAGATGATCTACGGCGAGGAGGGCCAGGGCCTGTTGGACGATGAGCTTGACCATCTGCCCGATATGCTGCGTGCCGACGGTGCGTGGGTCTACTACGCCGTGCCCGCAGAGAACTACTTCATCCTGACCTGGATGGAGGACGCCGAAAAGGCCGCCGCCAAGGTCAACTCCCTGAAGGACGAGGATGACAGCCTGGCTTGCATCGTTGACCTGACGCAGGAGTGGACCCGCGCCGCAGAATAACCGCCGGAAACGCCGCGAGAGGGGAGGGGAACGCATGAGCCGCGATACGATACGTCTGCCGCACGACGCCTACCGACTGCTGCAGACGCTGCGCGCTGCCGGGCACAGTGCCTACGTGGTGGGCGGCTGCGTGCGCGACAGCCTGCTGGGCCGTCTGCCCGGCGACTGGGACATCTGCACCTCCGCCCGGCCCGACGAGATGAAGGCGCTGTTCTGCAGCCAGCGCCTGATCCTGACCGGCGAAAAGCACGGCACGGTGGCCGTCATTCTGCACGGAAAGCCGTATGAGATGACGACCTACCGTCTGGACGGCAGCTACCGCGACCACCGCCACCCCGATAACGTACAGTTTGTGGACGACCTGGCCGCCGACCTGGCACGGCGGGATTTCACGATCAACGCCATGGCCTACGCCCCCGGCGAGGGAGTCATTGACCTGTACGGCGGGCGCAGCGATCTGGCCGCGCGTGTCGTGCGGTGCGTCGGCACACCCGCCGACCGCTTTGCCGAGGATGCGCTGCGCATCCTGCGGGCGCTGCGGTTCAGCGCAAAGCTCGGCTTTGCGCTGGACCCCGCCACCGAAGCCGCCGCGCT
>OODH01002210.1_pt1 | contig 9773 bp, 9 predicted proteins | sample 1671391 | NCBI WGS metagenome assembly OODH01 (sample SAMN06348152, study PRJEB24527) | human gut metagenome | biome: human gut; feature: ankylosing spondylitis patient; material: feces | host: Homo sapiens | place: China | collected 2015-10 | reverse complement strand
GGTATAAGGCAGTGTATGGGGCAATAGTGTTTGGCGTAGGGATTTTGACCGTAATTTTTGAGAGATATGGTCAAAAAGGACAGGCAATATTTATGCTTGGAGGTGGAGTTTTTCTGCTCATTTTCTGGTATGCAGAAAAAAAGAAAGTCTGCAAAATGACGATAGAACGGTTTCAAGATCAATATGGAATCAGAGAAATCCATGGAAGCTGCATCTTTATGAATGAATATTTGTTATATCAAAGAGATTTCAAGCAGGAAAAGAAGATTTCATATGAGTCATTTCAAAAATTTTATGATTTGAAAGAGGTTTATCTTTTAAGGACAAAACTATATATGTCCATAAGCAAAGCGCAGGAACAGGCGGATCATTTAGGGTTTATCTTCATTGATAAAGAGCATATGACACATGAGGAAAGAGAAATATTTCTTGCGCTGATTCGGGAGAAGATGCCACAGATAAGAAACGGTAATAGATAATATTTGTAACTATAAAATTAAATAAAGAAGAACAGCCAATTATCATTGTGATGTGCAATCCCTGCTGTAACCATTTTACATAGGTTCCTGTTTCTCCTTTTTTACTACCATAATTTTTCTCCTTTATGTGTGATATTTGATTTGCAAATCACTTATTAAGAAGCATATAGTTTGAGGAATAGAAACCAGAAAGGGAATTTTTTATTTGTAAGTATCAAGCTGTACCAATAATTGAAGATTCGCGTTTTCATATTCATTGAAAACAGAGGAATCAAAAGTTTCCGAGTCGAATTCCGGTAAATACCAGAGCTGGCTCAAAAAATAAGCATTTAAGTCCTGATTTTTAAAAATGTATCCGTGTCTGGCATAGATTTCATTTTTTGCCAGATGAATGATTAACGGAGGGACATTGCTAAAGTCGGAAGCCTGATAATATCTTGTATCTGTAGCATAAATCGGGTAAATATTCATGGAAATATCCCGGACTTCCATTACATTTTCCATATATCGGACATACTCCGGGTAAAAGGAGCAGTAGTCGTGATAGGTGTTCCGTTTTTGGAGTTCTTCCAAAATCTGGCTTTCGTCCCAGTCATCGCTGTATTTCTGCAAAGATTGTTCCGGTAAATCGTTTTCTTCTGAAGAGGAGGCAGTTTCACTGGTTTCTGTTATCGCTTCATCCATTTGTTCTTCTGTTGATCCATAGTTGTTGTATTTTTCATAGTCAGATGTCTGGGTATCTGTCTCGGTGTCAGATGTTATATTTTCTGATAAAAGATCGTTTTTCGTATCAGCCGTATGACCGCAGGCAGCAATCAATATGCAGCATGGTAATAAGATGCAAACTAAAAATTTTTTTCTCATGGTTAATTTCTCCCTTAATTTAACGTATAGGTTGCTGTGCTTTATAGAAATTCTTTTTCATAAAGTTGTTAAAATACAGATGTTATCTTATCACATTTAGCTTTGGTCGTATATAGTTTTGAAAGAATAAAAAACTAAAAATATAGTTAATACTTTCTTGCATAAAAAAATAAAATACTGTAAACTGAAAATATAGTTTACAGATTTAAACATCATACACATTATCTTTAGCATATAGGAATATTTGGTTAAGTGGAAGATTAGTAGATAGGGGGAAAGCAGTATGAACAGTAAAATCAAAGAATATTTTGAAAATAAAGAGAATCGTATCAAGTGCGGCATCACAGGCGGAACGATCGCGCTGGCAGTCGTTATTTTTACAGTGATGGTGTTCATGGAGAAAAATGAAACTCCAAATAATCCCACTGAAACCGTTTCACAGACGGAAAGTGACACACAGACAGAAGAAGCGGCAGGATATTCTTTCAACGTGGGCGATCTTTATGATATGCGGCTGGATGCACAGACAATCGAAGATTATTATATGAAATCCTGTGGCGACCAGTTCAATCTGTATACCATTGATGAGGATGGTGTGCTCTGGGGAAGTGGGCATAATGAGTATGCGCAGATTGGACTTGGGTATGCGGACGAGGAATTTCATGAGGAAAAAAGTAAAATCGCAGAACACGTTGTGCATGTGGACTATTCCCAGAAAGATTTTGTTGTCTATCTGACGGAGGAAGGGAAACTTTATGGTCTTGGAAACGATTCTACCTATATGTTATTGCAGCATACAGAAATGCCAGTGGAAGATTTGGCATATCCGACAAAACGGTATGTCACCAGTCCGGCACTTTTGCTGGAAGATGTCAGTTATGCGAGGTGCGGACGTGATGATGTAGTTGCATTGAAAAAGGATGGTACAGTCTGGACATGGGGAATGATCTGGAATTATCAGAGTACGGGATATTGTATCACAATGCCACAGCAGATTCTGACAGATGTGAAGATGATCACAGGCGGATGGTTTAACCACGCCGCACTGAAGGAAGATGGAACACTCTGGACGTGGGGATACAACTTTAGTGGAAACTGCGGAACGGATAAAGCCACGATGATTGAAACGCCGGTGCAGGTGGCAGAAGACGTGCAGCGCGTGTGGACAGGACTTTTGAATTATTCAGCCAAAGAGGATGATATTACCGATATGGAAGAATTCGGTAATGATTATGTGGATAATACGATCATTGAAAAAACAGACGGCACATTCTATGCATGTGGAATGGGTGTCGGCGACAAAAGTGTGGTATTGCCGCAATATTATGAAGTGTCGGAGCTTGACACAGTCTGCTCATCAGAGTTTCTTCCGCTGGACTGGGATGAAGAAATGTTGAACAGGAAACAAAGAGAATACATTGAGCGAAAGGAGAGCCAGAGCGAAGAGGCTGTTCTTGCAAGAAAAAATGAAGCTTTATTGGAAGAGATAGACAAAAACTACGATATGGAGAAACTGAAACGTAAAGTTCCTCGTTTTTCGGAGGATGATAAGATCAATGAGACATATTATAATGCAATCAAGACACTGGATACAACGGGATTTCTGCCGGATGGGAGATACTGCTTTTATATAGAGCAGGACGGCAGAACAGATGTGGAACGGTTTCAGGAACAGAGGGCACAGCATTATAGTCCGGAAAGAGTTGCGGTGGCAGATGTGGATGACGATGGTACGGCAGAATTACTATTTTTTATTGAAGGAACTTGTGTGAGAGATTCGGCAGAATATGTCTATCGGTATTCAGAAGAAAAAAATGCTTTTGAACTTGAATTTGAATATTCAGCGGGATGTAATTATTATCAGAACGGAGTGATTAAGGCAAAGCCGCTTTACTCAGGTTTTATATATCAGGATGATTTTTGGCCGTATAGTGTATTTCAGTATGATGAAAATAAAAACGAGTTTGTGCTTACAGCCAGTGTAGAGGAGATTCCAAAAGCCCCGGAAAATCCAGATGATTTTCCAGAGGAATATGATAAGGACGGGGATGGAAAAGTGTATATCATCAGTCAGGGAGAATCCGTTAAATATTTAGATGAACAAGAATATCTGGCATGGAAAAAACAGATTTTCTGGATGCCGGAGATGAAAATAGATTGGTGTGAACTGTAGAAAATATTTAAAGCCTGTATAAAATACAGGCTTTAAAAACGTAATTAAATTGACATAGCAGATAACATGTCTAGAAGATATTTATAGTAGACCTCTGTGTAGCCACGCCTTTTAGGGGTATCCAAATAATAATATCCATTACAATAATTAGCAACATCAATGTCAAATCGTGAAATATCGTATTGCGAAGCATTAATTTCATCAATAGTTTTGCATAAGGATGGTCGTTCATAAAATGCTGTTACATAATCACTAGCAATATAAGTGCTTTGTATATCAGAGGAATCTTTTAATAGATTAAAGCACTTAATAGCTAGTGAATCGCAATACTTGCTGGTAGATGTACATTCCTCAAGTATAAAATTTGCTTGAAATTGAATACTTTCAGGATTTTGTTCATTGCAGTCTTTAGCATATGCAAAAAAGTTTGTACGGCGCAGACCGTCATTACTTCCAGCAGACGGATTAGATATATCGCGCCACTGGCAAATGCCAACAGAACCATCATGACCAGAAAGCGCAGTGTCAAATTTTTCTGCTTGAATATTGCCGAGAAAAGCTGCTAATGCATAGATGCCAAGACCAGCAGCTTTCAAAGTATTATATACAACAAGCTGATTTGTTCCTTCATAAAAACAATGATTTTTAGCATCATAAACATCCGGTAAGTCTTTTTCATATTTGGCTACAAGATCTTCATTTACAGGAGCATAATCGATCTTTGGTTCCCAGATAAGTCCTGTTCTTCTTGGCGAAACAACACATTTATCTACGTCGATTCCATTCATTGTAGTTTCAAGGATTTGCTCATAAGCCCAATTTTTAGGCATAGGCTGTCCAATATTTCCTGTAAATCCACTGGACATATCTGCTACGAAACTGGATGTCACAAGTCTTTTTTCTGTTAATGCATTACATACAGCTCTTGGACCATAGACACCTACATTATAATATAATTTTAAAACAGAATTAATCTGACGGAAATAAGGAACAATACATTGTTCTATGGATTTTGTTTTTACATCGAAATCGACAGCAAAGTAGATTGTTGTATTAGAAGGAAAATTCAATTTTTGTGCGGCTTCCTTAGCTAATTCAGCATCTTTTAGTCCTTGATTTGATGAAAAATACGCTTCATGATTTCCAGATGTTTGATATATCGGAAAAACATGCATATTAGCATTATGAAATGCATTAAGTTCTTCTAAGGTAAGTGCTTTATCTTTTCCACCATTTGCATTTGTCAGGTATCTTCCAATATCAGTAATCCCCTGAGTAATAAAATTTTTTAAAGATGCTTCAGTTAATTTAGAAGAAGTATCCAGTCCTTTTACTCTGCGTGATGTGTCACCTTTGCTATTTAGCAGAGATGCCCAGGTATTCTGATCAACAGCACCATATGATTCTGGAATAAGACACATGAATTTTTGGAATTCTGTTACGGCAGAGGACATTGATTCATCAAATATGCCAGAAAAAGCTCCGGTATAGAAGTCATTAACAGTGAGTGCCCACTGCAGGAGCAGAGTAGATTTTGGATTGCTGGTCCCAGTAGCAATATTTAATGCAGGTGCTTTTGATTTGGTATTATTTCCCCATACACCATCGGGAGAGGATATACCCCATTCTTTCTGACAGCATTTGATAAGTATTTTGTGAGATTTCCTTTCCCAGATGCCATTAGGAGCTACTAAACCAAAGATAGAACTATATTTTTGGTTCATTGCTTTCTGAACCAGATGCTGGTAATAAGCAAGTGTGTTATTAGCACCAGAATAACGATAACCATCTGTATTCATGATTCCCTGTAATTTGACAGGAGTAATAATTCCAGTTTCATCTAAACCAGCGTCTTTCTCAAAGGATATGACAGCTTTTTTTACCAAGTTGCCAAAAACACCATCAATAGAACCTGCAGAGTATCCTTTGCACCAAAATGATCCTTGAATAATTTTTACAATGTTACTATGTGGAAATCCAGATTCAATTTGAGAAGGAAGCGCTTTTAAAGTGCCGTTTCCAAAAGAACCATCAACTGTTATATTTTTTCCGTAAACTTCATTTAACTCAATCTGAAGTGCCTGAATTAAACGTTTAAATGTTCCCTGCCCAGTTACACCATCTAATTCCTCATTGGTAAATGTAGTGAATCCAGTCTTTCCTTTATAGGTTTTATTTAACCATACTTGAGTTTCTTTTACCATTTCGTCAGCCATATTTTTTTCCTCCTTGATGGATTATATAATTCGGATAGTAGTCGCAGACATCTGAAAAAGTGCAAAATGTCTGCGACATAAATTTAATGATTAGATTACCAGCTTCCGTACATTGCGACAGAACTATGTCCTGATGCAGATGCTAAAGAAGTATCTACAAAACCGTAAGAAACATCATCCCCGGTTACGGGAATCCATACTCCTTTTGTATTTTCTACATAATTGATACCTTTCCAGGTAGGGTTTGAGTCACCTGATAGAGCTGTACGGCATGCAACCCGGCAATTTGCTGCTACATTTCCCCATGAACCACCACGAGCTTTGTATACAGGGCAGGATTTGCGCATCAGGAAAGTTAAAAAGGTTTCTTTACCAATTTTAACAGTTCCATATGGATAATCAGAGCAGAGGGTAATTGCCTTGGCAGGAGGATCAATAATATATCCACCGGATAATTTCCCGGCAGAATTTCTGAATTCAATACGGCAAAAATAGTCATCGCCACCCCAATTACAGTCATATCCAAATGCTTCGCGGTCGTAGAGAGTACCTATCTGTTTTGTCTTTTTGGTGTCAGAGTAAACTGGAATTTTTAATCCACTCTTGTTGATGCAAAAATAATTTGACATAATTTTATCTCCTTTGTGTGTGATATTTGATTTGCAAATCACCTATTAAGAAGCAAACAGTTTTCAAAATAGAAACAAGAAAATAAATTTTATTGTTATTTTGTTGCATGAAACAGAAAAATAATATAAACTAAAAAAATAGTTTCTAAAAATAAAATATCATGCTTATTACCTCAAGGGTGATATTTTTATGACAGAAACTACAATAGATAAAGTACGTGCATATAAGAATGGTGACAAGTCAGCAATTGAAGCATTACTAAAGCGGTATGAACCATTAATTAAAAGTTATGCCCGGAATTTTGGAACACGCGAGATGGAAGATGCAGAGCAGGAATTAAGAATTGCATTGTATAGCGCAGTGGAGCAGATTGATCAGGTTGATATGGAAGCAAAAGTTGTGAATTATCTTGTGAAGGCTGTGAAGTCGCGATTCATTTATTTATATGGTAAGCATCGGAAAAGAATTGAATCTGAAACTGCTATATTGGAAGATATGGATTTTGAAGTGCATGAAAATGCGTATGAGGATATGATTTTTTATACAGATATGTCAGAGTATTCAAAGAAATTACCGGAACAGCAGAGAGTAATCCTTCAAGGGATTCTGACTGGAAAAGATGATAAAGAAATTGCAGCAGAATTAAATGTATCACGACAGTATGTGAACAGAATAAAGAAAAAGATGCTTTCAGGAGAAAACATCTTTTGATAGAGAGGGGTGAACCTACATGTCGTCATCTAAAGGTTTTAGTAATTTATAAGGTTCGATTTCCAGTGCGCGGGCTAAATCAAAAAATGTTTCCATAGAAAACGAACGTACCGTGTTGATGGACTCAATCTGACTTAGATACGAGGAAGTTAAATCAACTTTTTCTGCAAGCATGGCTTGTGTATATCCCATGCATCGGCGGTAGTGATTCAGATTTAATGAAATTGTATGATAATAATCAATATTTTCAAATTTGGGTTCGGATGTTTTTGAAGTATCTTTTTTTGACATATATAACTCCATGATGTAATATTCTTATTAACATTTGAAACAATAGATAGAATAACTTTATTTTTACATAATATAAATGAATGGATAATTATATAATATTAACGGAAAGTAAAAATATGATGAAAATAAAGATTAAGTATATTAATATTACTATAGACTTAGTTTTTAGGAGGATAAGTCAATGAAATAAATCAATATGGGTAGAGAAGACATTATCTGCGTATTTATGCAAGGAAATAATAGCCAGAAAAAGTAATTTATGGAGAAACACGAATGAGATGGTCAAATGAAATGTTCTATATTCTTCTGCTTAATTCATTTGCAGGTGTGATTGCTTATGGATTTTGGATAATAGCAAAAAGCGGTATGGCGAAGAAGAAAAAATTGAAATATGTGTATCCGATGCTCGGAATTGTGGAAGCTTTTTTCATTTTTCCGGTAATGTTTATTTATCTGAAGATTTCTACGCATGTTCCGGGAAGTCATGGCTCATATTATGGAACTTTGTTTTTGCAGACACCGTTCATTTACATGGCAGAATGTTTGATAGCAGGGATATGGATTCTCGGCGTGATATTTAATTTAGGAAACTATATCAAGGAATATTGGAAATTTAAAAGTATTTTGAAAAAAAGCTTTGCATATCAGCAGCCAGAAGATATGTGCAGTAAAATTTTGCAGGAACTCGAAATGAAAAGGAAGGTCACATTGTATCAGAACTACGCCGTGACTTCTCCAATTGTTGTTGGCTGGTGGAATAAGAAAATTATTTTCCCAGTACAGGACTATGAGGAAAGAGAACTTGTAACCATACTTTATCACGAGTTAGTACATATCAGACAGCATATTTTGGAAATGAAAAAAATAGGGATTTTCTTAAAATTGATTTTCTGGTGTAATCCGATAATGAACAGTCTGTTACGAAATATTGATGAGTGGGGAGAAATTGCCTGTGACAGATATGTGTGTTATGAAACTGCCTATCCGTACACGGTAAAGGAATATTATACCGTTGCTGTGGATGGACTGGAACAGTCACATATCTGGATGCCGCAAATGGTAACTGGATTTAAGAAAAAGAGTAATTTTAAAAGGAGATTATTGCAAATGAAAAATTACAGAAAAGAAAAGGAAATGAAAGTTGTTGGAGGTGTTGCTTTAAGCCTTGTGCTGTGCGTTTTGTCAACAACAACTACTTTTGCAGCAGCAGAAGGATTTAAGGCTGGGTATGAGAAGGTTTTTGACGATACGAAGGTAATGGTTGAGGATGAAGGCGCAGAAGATATTGAGTATGAAGAGGATTTTATCTCTGAGAATGAAAATATAATATTTTATAACCAGAGTGGTATCAACCTTATTGATGAAAGTGGAGCAATTGATAGCACTTCATTAGAGAAAGGGGTGACGCTTATAGTGGGAACTGTATATGCAAAAAAGAATCAAGCAATTACTATAAGATTGAATATTACACCGGCAGATAAAAGTGTTCAATACGGAATAATTACATCAGGTAATAAAATGAGATATGTTAATGGTACAGGGGCATGTAGTCATGCTTTTTCGATTAGTTCTAGTGATAATTTTCAAATTTTTATCAAAAATACTAGTTCAAAAACGGTTACTATTGAAGGTGGATATATAGTTTATTAAAACAATTTGTTGCGAAAAGTTTTAAATGTTTCTTCTTAATATTTTGAAAGGAGATGATGCATTTGGAACAGGCATTAATTGAAGCTGCAACCACGCAGGGAATCTGGGTTCTTCTTTTTGTTTCGCTATTTTTGTATACGATTAAAAATAATGAAAAATTAGTGGAAAAGCAGGATAAAAGAGAAGAAAATTACCAGAAACTGTTGTCTGATATGACAGAAAAATACTCAGTTGTTGAAGATATCAGAAACAGCGTGGATGAAATTCAGAAAAAAGTCGAAATGCTTTCGACAGAACAAAAAGTATAGGAAAAAGATTATTCTATATGGAATCAAATCACTTATTATCTGATGGATAGGTAATAAGTGATTTGGATTTTAAGGAATGAGGAAGGAAGAGGATTTATCCAAATCAATGGATGGGTTTGTGAAATGAATAGGATACAGCACAAAAAATGGATAGATACATTGGGAATAGGGCTGTTTATATTAACTTTGTTATATATGTGCGGTTTGACATCCAATAAAGACGAAATAGAGATTGAACAAAATGTAGTAACAGAGGATAAAATTCAACAAGAAGCAGATAATGAATTGCCAGCCGATTTTCCGAAAGATTTATTTTTTAACAGTGGAGCTGGTGGCTGGCGGACGTATTTAAGATTAAACAGAGATGGTTCATTTTCAGGAGAGTATTCGGATTATGATGCATACGCAGAGAAAGATTTTCCAAAAGGAACAGTAGCAATCTGTGAGTTTG
>OODH01002208.1_pt1 | contig 9794 bp, 9 predicted proteins | sample 1671391 | NCBI WGS metagenome assembly OODH01 (sample SAMN06348152, study PRJEB24527) | human gut metagenome | biome: human gut; feature: ankylosing spondylitis patient; material: feces | host: Homo sapiens | place: China | collected 2015-10 | reverse complement strand
AATATCGGAAAAATAACCTAAAAAAATTTGTCTGAAAAAGTGTTGACAATCCAAGACAACGCTTTCTCCTGTCAATTCTAATTTATGTCTGATGCATCTGTTACTTCATCTGCAGCAATTCCTTTTTCTGCTTTCAGTTTTTTATTTGCATCTTCTACATTCATTCTTGAAAGTACAAACATAATCAATACATCAAAGATTAACGGAAGCCAAAGATACATGAACTGCATCATATCAAGTGCAGACTGTGGCTGAGTTGCATTTTTCCCGACATATCCACTGAGCTCAAGCATCCATCCAACAACAGCGGTTCCAATACCTCCACCGATTTTTACACCAAGAGAAGTACAAGAGTACATCGTTCCGTCAATTCTCTTTCCCTGCGTAAGATAAGTGTATTCAGAGCAAGATGCGATAACTGCATTCATATCTCCCTGCCATGGTCCCTGACCTAAGGCTGCAAGAGCTGTAAATGCCATCATCAGCGGAACACTGCCCATATATCCGGCAACAACAACAAGTGCTCTACCGATGACTGCTAAGACGTAACCTCTTAAGTTCAGTTTATACATACCTTTCCACTTACCAACTAATGTCGGTGTGAAAATCAGGGCAATGATCAGTGGAATATTTACTGCCCATGCAAATTGTCCAAACAAATTCTTATTTTTCAGTACCCATGTCATGTAATAAATGCCAGCTCCAATCATGGCACCATATAACTGCTGTAAAATATATGTTCCACAAATCATCATGTAATATTTGTTTTTGACAAGAAGCTTGAATGCCTGTACCATTCCATACTTTTCATTATCATTCTTTACTTCTCCTTCATTAAGTTCTTCCTCCGGAAGTTCCTTAACAGAAAGTGCTGAAATCGTATTTACGACCAGACCAATGATTGCATAGATAATAGCAACCGTTCTCCATGCCGCAGCATCTCCACCACATTTATCTACAAATCCAACTGTAATCGCCTGAATCAGAAGACTTGTTGAAAATGCAAAAATAAAACGGTAAGATCCCATCTGTACACGCTCTTTGCTGTTCTTTGTAATCAGTGACGTAAGTGCTGAATAAGCAATATTGTTTGCTGTATAAAACACACTATTTAACAGTGTATAAGAAATAAAGAACCATACATATTTAGCCGTTGTTCCCAAACTCACCGGTACTGCAAAGCAGCCGACCAGCGTAATGGCACAACCAATATATCCGTATAGCATCCAGGGTTTCGCTTTTCCCATTTTACTGTGTGTTTTGTCAATCATTGATCCAAAAAATATATCCGTAAAACCATCAAATAGTTTTGATACGGCAATCAGGGTACCCACGACACCTGCAGCAAGTCCTACCGAGTCCGTCAGATAGACCATCATAAAAGATGTCAGGAACGCATAGACTACATTACCTGCAATATCACCTGATCCGTATCCAATTTTGTTATACCATTTCAAATACTTTTTTTCTTCCATCGAATTTCTTTGCTCCTCATCTTCATCGCACTTAGAATCTCAATATGGCTAACCGTATGATATCCAATTCTGTTTTTTTCTCTGATTTTGTCTGATTGCTCTGTATATCCGGACTTTACATTACAATCAGACTCTCTTTCCTTGTTTACGGGTTACATGAAACTTTATTATCCCTTTACATACGGTATCAGTGTAAACTGAAACCGGAATAATACATCATCAAATCGGTACTGCTCCAATACAACTGGACCACAACTATTAGAACCAATGCCATTTAATGCGTAGTCAACACAGAATACTACACTATCTGATTCTATTAATTCATAATTATGCGTTTTCTTCTCAAGTTCTTCCTGCGTATAATAAGAAGCATTGAATGAGAAGGCATTTTCCGCGGATACCACAATTCCATATCGGCTGTTGTTAAGCTCTACATATTCACAATCATAATGGCTTCCATTTTCCTGTGGACGGATATAGTCCTCATGTAAATCCCCTACATCTGCCCGGTACAAACCGTGGCTCGCAGCCTGATGTTTATCACAATAACTTTCCTGTGGTCCCATTCCAAAGTATCTTACAGCTGAAATTTTTTTATCCAGGAACATCCTCACACCAAATCTCGGAAGATCCGGGAATTCATCGTCTTTTGTTACTGCAATATCTGCATCAATCTTTCCAGCAGCTTCTATTTTCCATGTAATCGTCACATCAAGAATCTTCTGTACTGTCTCTGCCACAACGGAAGCATGGCTTGTAATCTTCACACCATGTTTTCCCTGCACAACCTCTGTCGTATAGGCTCTTGTGTAAGCCTTATCATATTGGGCTTTCTTCCATTCAGCCTTGATGTACATATCGTTATCTGTTGGAGCTCTCCAAATATTTAATTCCATCGGATGGTTCAAGTATTCCCGCCCTGCGAATTTCATCTCTGTAAAGAGTGCAGTACGTTTGTCTATGGTATAAGCAAATTCACGCCCCTTGATATGAATCTGTGTATCATTTTCATTTACCTGTAATTCAGAGTCCACTACTGTTTTGGGTATCCATTTCTCTGCAAGTTTACATTTTGTATCCTCTTTACTTACCTCAATTTCATCAAATCCAAGAATATGATCTTCATCCAACAGTGGCAATTCTTTTTTCAGATGGTAAATAAGTTTTAAATAACATTTCCCATTCTCTGGAACATTGATCTTCAGGTTTGTTTTTCCTTCCCCGTGTGGTGCCACAGAAAACTCCGGAAGTATGCCTTTGCTGATCACAAGACCATCCTGGGTCAGCTCATAACTAATCTTCACATAATCTTTCAAGTCATCAAAATCCATGTAATTATGAAGCACCAGTTCTCCGCTTTCTTTGTTATAGGAAATAACTCTTGCCGGGCGATAAACATTCTTGTATTCCAAAAGTCCTGTATGTACCGTTCTGTCCGGATATACTAATCCATCCATACAGAAGTTGCCATCATGAATTTCTTCGCCATGGTCGCCCCCATAAGCATATATAGTCTTTCCATTCTCAGCAGTTCCATGAGCAATCGCATGGTCACACCATTCCCAGACAAAGCCGCCGCACATTTTATCATTATCCTGAATCATCTGGAAGTAATCTTCAAAATCTCCAGGTCCGTTTCCCATGCTGTGACAGTACTCTACCAAAAGGAAGGGTTTGCTTCCATCTTTATCCAGATATTCCTGAATTTCGGAAAGCGCTGGGTACATCCGGCTGTACACATCCAGATTGCTGTAATCATATGTTTCATCATAATTACGGTATCTTGCACTCTCATATTGTGTGATACGGTCTGGATCAAAATTCTTTGTCCATTCCAGTGCTTTTTCAAAGTTGCAGCCATAAGCACTCTCATTTCCCATTGACCACATAACAATACAGAAACGGTTTTTGTCACGTTCCACCATGAGTTTTACACGATCAACGATTGCCTCTTCCCATACCGGATCATCTGCAATCTTCTCATTCCATCGTTTGAACCGATTGTAATCAGTGTCTTCTTTTCTGTAGATCATAAATGGACCATGAGCTTCAATATCTGCTTCATCTATTACCATGAATCCATACTTGTCACACATTTCATAGAAAAATGGTGCGTTCGGATAGTGGCTGGAACGGATCGCATTAAAATTATGCTGCTTCATTAACGTAAGATCGGTTGTAATCTGTTCCGTATTGATTGTAAATCCAGTAACCGGATCAGAATCATGTCGATTGACACCACGGAATTTAATCTTCTGTCCATTTAAATAAATAACCTGGTCTTTAATCTCTATCTTTCTTAATGCAATGTGATCTACAATTACTTCATTCTCTGTTTCAAGAATCAGTTTATATAGATATGGATTTTCTGTATTCCAAAGTTCCGGACTTGCGATTTCTAATACAGCTTTCCCTTCTTCAGCAATACTTCCTAGTGCTACAACTGCTCCATTTCTATCTTCAATCGAAATTTTTACATTTAACGGAGAGTAGAATTTCATTTCAATTTCTACTTTCGCAAGCATATCCTCAATTCTTGTTTTAATATGATAATCACTGATTGCCTGTTTTGGGCGTTTCAAAATGTACACATCCCGGAAAATACCACTCATACGGAATTTGTCCTGATCTTCCAAATAGGAACCATCACACCACTTCATTACCAACACTGCCACCGTATTCGTTCCATCCTGAAGTACATCGGTAACATCAAACTCACTGGTCATATGCGAAACCTGGCTGTATCCTATGTAAGAGCCATTGATCCATACGTAAAAGCAACTGTCTACTCCTTCAAAGGTCAAAAAAGATTTTGGCGCTTTCTCATCTCTACTGTACTCAAAAGTATGTACATAGGCTCCACACGGAATGTCCTGTGGCACATATGGTGGATCAAACGGAAATGGATACCGGATGTTTGTATACTGGTGTGTATCATATCCAGCCATCTGCCATACACTTGGAACCTGAATCTCATCAAAATTTTCTGTATCATAATTCTTCTCAAAGAAAGAATCCTTAATATTATAGATGCTGGAATATAATAGGCTCTGGCTGGCATTGTGTTTTCGTGCAGTACGCTTAGATTTTCATAATAACGTGGTACGATCATAAATAGCTCTCCTCCAATACATATACTTTTTTGTTCTTTGTTTTCCTAAAGCAAACCTTATACTTTACTTTTTGTTTACGTTCCTTAGTTATGCTGTATATAGCTTATCCTAATCCGCAAAATATGTCTATGAATTGGATTAGACAAAATATGCACTAAATGATACAATGATAAAAAGTACGAAAAGAGGTGCCCTCCTATGTATTTGAACACCGGTTATTTGAACCACTCACATATGGATTTCAAAGACAAAAGTCGTCCGCTGATTGTCGGTAGCTGTGGTACTTACCGTCTTTCCAGACATCCCAAACTTCCGACCTACCGTCCAAGGGGGCGTCTGGATTATCAGATTATATATATCACTGCTGGTTGTGGGCATTTTCATTTTGATAATGTAAATAACGAAACGATTGTTCCAGCCGGCAACATTGTACTGTACAGACCGAAAGAACTCCAAAAATATGAATATTACGGAGAAGATAAGACAGAAGTATACTGGATTCACTTCACAGGAAGCAATGTGAAAAATATCTTACGTCAATATGGGTTTCCGGATAAAGAACGTGTCTTTCAAGTGGGTACATCTAATGAATATGAACAAATTTTCAAACGTATCATTATCGAGCTCCAACGCTGTCAAGACAATTATGAGGAAATGCTTGTCCTTTTGCTACGTCATCTTCTGATCAGTTTCCACCGGGAACTGACAAGAGAGCACATATTAAAAAATGAATATCTTGATCATGAGATGGATAATGCTGTTACCTTTTTCAGTGAAAACTACAATCAAAATATCAATATTGATGATTATGCTGCCTCACGAGGCATGAGTGTCAGCTGGTTTATCCGAAATTTCAAAAAATATACCGGTTCTACACCAATGCAATTCATTGTGGGAATCCGTATCAACAATGCTCAGATGTTACTTGAAACAACAACTTATTCCATCAATGAGATTTCTAAGATTGTCGGATATGATAACCAGCTTTATTTCAGTCGGCTTTTTCACAAGTTGAAAGGATATTCGCCGAGAGAATACCGAAAGCTGAGAAACAAATTCTGAAATCCACAAAGAGGATACCACCGAATTATCAAAACAATGATTTGTAATATCCTCTTCTCACTTGTGCTATTCTTATTTTACAAACTCAGCCGAATAATAATACATATACTCATTATCTGTATCTATGTATTCTCCTGTAATGTCCTGTATCGGCAACGAACTCACTCCTTGTTCGCCATAGATCAGTGCTGCCAATCCTTGCTCTGTTCCGTACTCTATCGTGCTTTTGTTCTCTATAGAGGTCGCAGATCTTCCATAATATTCTCTGTTTGCAACACCTTCCAAGATTGGCGTTTCTGTCATATATTTTGAATATTCATCTGCTGCAATAAGCTTTGCAGTAAAATTATCAAAATCCGGAGTGATGACAATCAATCCTTTTTTTGCAGATTTCACGTCCTCATAGGAAAGTTCCAAAACTCGTTTATGAGAAACTCGTTTTCCAGAATGATATTCTGATAAGTAAACGTATAATGTTTGAAATGTATCTTTTGAATTGTATCGAAACATCATGGTTCCATCAATTCCGGACAACAATTCAGCCGTTTTCATTTCTACACTATCCGGATCTACTGCTTCTATATAATTTTGTGGTTGCCGCAATTTATTACATACCATGATTCCAAGAGTAATAACAAATACTCCCACAGCAATAAGAAGTACAGCAATAATCTTCTTTAAATAACGCTGTTTATGACTACTATCTTTTGATATCTGTATCAGTGTATCTTCCGATTTTTTTCTACATTAGTTACCTCAATATCTTCACCTGCCAAAAATTCATTTAGACTGATGCCTAATATTTCACATAATTCTAAATACACAGACACATCTGGCAAACAAATCCCTGCTCGTGTCAACCCTAGACCAAAAAAAAATTAATTTTTTTGTACCCTCAAATATCACTTTCCATTATACCTGCTATCGCAGTATATTGAAAGCAATACTTATGCCTGCAGAAGAAAGGAGTGCCATATTTTCTCGACACTCCAAACTCCATAAGCATCCATCTTACTTGAAAAATGGATCATCTGTATTCCATACAATCTCTATATTGTCCTCTCCATTGATAATCACTTTTTTGATTACCTTCTGGATTTTCTCTCTGTCAAAAGATTCCATATTGATGATACTTTCTAACTGTGTCTCAAACTTACTAGAAGAATTATCTTCTGGCGGTATTTCTGTTTTAAGCTGTTCGATTTCCTGATGCAATTCATCAATCTGCTCCACCATCGCCTTTGAACGCTTGACATACTCTTCTCTTGTGAGCTTGTCATCCTTATAATCAGAATACAACATCATCTTTTTACTGCTGAGGCTCTTCACCTTCTTTTCAAGTGTTGCAATCTTTTCTTCCGGAGATACTTCTTTCGATTTACCAGCTTTCTTTATTCCTTTCTCATCCAGATAAGCTGTTGCATACATATTTCTTTAGGTTACAATCGATGATGGGGTAAACGAAAAAGCAGTTTTGACATTGCAGAGAACTGCCCCTTCGTTTACACCATTTTCGATTTGACCTAATTGAACAAAGTGAGCGTCCGGGTAGCCGCAACCTATGGACTTTCAATTCTTTGTTCCTGTCCATGATTATATATGATTCTCGGTATGAAAGCTACAACATTTTATAAAAAACAGGCAAATGGGCATGACGATAAAACCTCAGAAACTGAGGCTTTTGAAAGTATTAGATGTTGCTCTTTAGCAGCGCAGTGGCATTCTCATCTGTGGCTTTCCGAGATGCCCACCACATGCCTTACACACACAAACTTTGATGCCATAAAGATGTTCCAATATTTCAGGCATTTCCATGTCACGAAGCTTTGAAAGATACTTCTTACATCCAAGTAAATTTCTGCAAAGGGTGAGCTTCTGGCTTTTAGTACGGGAACATAGCAGTCCGTAGTGCCTGATGCGGACAAAACGCCTTGGTGGTACATGCATGAGAAACCGCCGGACAAACTCTACACCCGAAATGGTCAGTTCCTTCCACTGTCCCTCATTACGGTAATCCTTTACTAAGAATGTAACTGTATCATCATCCATACGGACGGTGCGATGATTGCTGACGGCAATGCGATGAGTATACTTACCAAGGTATTTCATTACTGTTTGAGCACCATTGAATGTCTTTTTACAATGAGGAATCCAGTCCATACCATAACAGGAATCTAAAAGCTCCTTGAACGTATAATGGTTACGAAATTTTTCTGCAGTACCATGAAATACCAGCTTATCCTCTTCCCACAGCCTCTTTAGTTCCTCCAGATATTTTCCGCGGAACACTTTGGAGATGACCCGGATGGGAAGAAAGAAATTTTCACCATTGTCCTTCCACTGGTTGTTGGAAGCCAGTCCTCCACCCAGCAGGATGGCATGAATGTGGGGATGAAAGTTCATTTCAGAACCCCATGTATGTAAAATGCAGATGTATCCCACCTTTGCGCCGAGATGTTTTGGGTCGGCGCAGTCAGTTCGCTGATTGTGGAAGAAGCTACATGGTATAAGGCATCATAAAGAAGTCTCTGGTTGCTGTAAATGACAGGGTTTAAAATATCAGGAACCGTAAAAACCAGATGGAAATAAGGAGCATCAAGGATATCCTCTCTGCGTGCATCCATCCACATTTCTTTCGGAACAGCCTGACACATGGGGCAGCAACAGTTACGGCAGGAATTGTAATGAATCTGTATGAAGCCACAATCCTCACATACACATACATTTGCACCATAGGCACCAGTCTTGCAGTTCATGATGTTATGTGCAACCTTTGCCTGTACAGGGGAAGGTGAATATTGATCAAGGTATGCCGGATAAAAACGATGAAAAATATCCTGTACTGTGGGCTTATCCATTGGCTGTACCATCCTTTCTGTCAAAAGGACTGCGGATGCCCATAAGGGATTTGTTGCTGACATGAAGATAAACTTCTGTGGATTTCGGATCGCGGTGTCCAAGCAATGCCTGAATATTCCGCTGTTCCACTCCCTGCTCCATAAGGTGGGTGGCAAAGCTGTGACGGAGGCAGTGAGGAGTAACACCGGATAACCCGGCAGCCGATGCAGAACGTCGGATAACCTGTTCCAGTGTACTTACGGTAAGATACTGCCCTGTAAACTGATTCGGAAACAGAATGCCCTTTGGTCTGCCTTTCCGGAAGCAGTATTCCGTAAGAAGTGCAAGGTTTCTTTCAGACAGAATGGTATAACGGTCCATCCGGTTCTTGGTATCCCGGACATGAATCTGCATGTTTGTGCGGGAAATATCATCATAATGAAGATGAATCACTTCCGAGACACGCATTCCGGAAGAATACATTGTGGCGAACATGGCTTTATATTTCAGGTCATCCGTAGCATCAAGAAGCCGGTCAATTTCATCAGTAGAAAGTACGGTTGGGAGTTTGTGCTCTATTATCATGCGTGGAACAGTGATATCATCCCACAGAACGTGAAGTACATTCCGATAGAAAAAACGGATGGCTGAATTATAAAGGTTGAGGGTGGTCGCTTTCAGACCATCGTCCTTCTTGGCAAGAAGAAAGTCCCTGACATCCTGACAGGTAAACTCTTCCGGGTGCTTTTCCATGTAATTAAGGAAATAAGAAACATAGTTTTTGTAGCAGTTAATGGAACGCTCTTTAAGGTTACGGATTTTTCCGGCTTCCTCAAGCTGTAATAAATATTTTTCGTACATAATAATTCCTCCATGTAAAGTCAGTAATTTCGGGTATCACTGCTTACATGGAGGTGCATTGGAATAATAAAACCGCTTGCTAAAAGAACGGTTAGGTGTTAATCTTTTCATAGGCAGTGGTAATGTCGATCCTGTTTGATTGTTGGTTGTGGTGACTTAACAATACTACTTGTAGGATTTGGCTCCCACTGCTTTTTTATTAAAGTGTAAAGAAAAACTGCGCCATAGCCTTGGCAGGCCATCGCGCAGCGATTTTGTTCAATTGGAAGTTATGGCTTTGACTTTTTCCGAATAATCAGCTTTAGGATAATACATACGACCACCACAACAGCCACCAAGGCACCATCCAACAGCAGCTCTGTGTACCACGGTGCAGACTGTATGGCATATAAATTTGGGTAGGTTTTAAAGTGCCAGAACTTATAAATTCCGAACCCAATGAAAA
>OODH01002203.1_pt1 | contig 9807 bp, 9 predicted proteins | sample 1671391 | NCBI WGS metagenome assembly OODH01 (sample SAMN06348152, study PRJEB24527) | human gut metagenome | biome: human gut; feature: ankylosing spondylitis patient; material: feces | host: Homo sapiens | place: China | collected 2015-10 | reverse complement strand
AATCCTTTATAATCATTTTGCATAATCCACATCGTTTGCTGAACACGCCCCAAATGACCCGTATCGATGCAAGGCGGGCTTCAGCAATCAAACTACAAGGAGGCGTTTCATGAAGCACACGCGAAAGAGCGATGTATTCGTCATTGGGTTTGCCCTGTTTTCCATGTTTTTCGGCGCCGGCAATGTCATCTTCCCTCCCTATCTCGGCCTGGAATCCGGCGCCCAGTGGGTGCTGGGCTTCATCTGTTACTACATCGCCGACATCGGCCTTGCACTGGTGGCCCTGTTTGCCATTCTCCACCGGGGCGGATCGGAGGGCATCACCCGCCGGATCGGGCGGCTCCCCTCCACACTGCTGATGTGCGCCATTGTGCTTTGTATCGGTCCCATGCTGGCCATCCCCAGAACGGCGGCCAGCACCTATGAGATGTCCGTGTGCCCGCTGGTGGCGGGCGTCAGCCCCGTGCTGTTTTCCGCGCTGTTTTTTGCGCTGATATTGCTGCTGTGCATCCGCCAGTCCGCTGTGGTGGACATTGTGGGAAAGATTCTCACCCCCGGTCTGCTGATCGGCCTTTTGATCCTCATCGTCATGGGCATCCTGGACCCCATCGGCCCTGTATCCACCACCACGCTGGTGGATAATGTCCCTCAGAACGGTATTGAGGCCGGCTACCAGACCATGGACGCCCTTGCGGGGCTGTACTTCGGGGCTGTCCTCGCACTCAACATCCAGGCCCTCGGCGTCACCGAGGAAAACGCCATCCGTCAGAACACCATCCGGGCGGGCTTCCTCGCGGGCGGGCTGCTGCTGGTCATCTACGCCATGCTGGGCCATGTGGGCGCGCTGACCGGTGCCGCCGCGCCGGACTGCACCACCGGCGCCGAGGTCCTCTCTGCCCTTGCCAGCGCCCTGTTCGGCCGGGCCGGGCAGCTGCTCTTAGCGGCCATCTTCCTCATCGCCTGCTTCAACACCTGTGTGGGGCTCATCTCCTGCGTAGGGCAGTATTTCCACACCCTGCTCCCCCGCATCCCCTACCCGGCCCTCGCGGGCTTTTTCGCCGCCGCCAGTATGCTCATCTCCAACATCGGGCTGGCGGGCATCATCCGGCTGTCCACCCCGGTTCTGGGCGCACTGTATCCGGCAGCCATCGTGCTCATCGCGCTGTCGTTCCTGCCCCAAGCGTTCCAGAAGCGGAGCGTCTACGTCTGCACCGTCGCACTGACGGCCGTGCAGAGCGTCCTTGCAGCCCTGCCGTTCACCGCCGCCTTCGTCACCGCCCTGCCGCTGGGGGCCTATGGCTTCGGCTGGGTCGTCCCGGCAGCGGCGGGACTGCTTGTTGGTTTCCTGTTCCCATAAAAAAGTGCCGTGCGGCTGCACGGCACTTTTTTATGGAAGTTCTGTTTACTTCAGCGAGTTGACCAGGCGCTGGAATGCCTTCTGCACACGCTTGGCCACCGTGGCCTCGGTGTAGTAGAAGTTTGCATCCGGCAGCTTACCACCCACGGCGGCGGGCGAAGCGTCATAGAGCACCTGCAGATAGGCGTTGACGTCTGCCTTCATCTCGTCGCCGATGCGGTAAACGATGTTGCACTTGGGCAGCGCCTTCTTCGCGATGGCTGCCTTGGCAACCACGCCGACCTCCTCGCAGAGTGCGGCGGTGCCGTCCAGGTCGTCGTTGGCGGCATCCACGCTCTTCTGGTAGTCCTTCAGGAAGTTGATGACCTCCTCCGGGTGCTCCTCTGCGTAGGCGGTGCGCACCACCGTCACGCCGGTGATGAGCTGGGTGTCGCAGACCTTGTTCCACTCCCTGGTCAGGTCCAGCACGACGCGCAGGCTGCTGTCCTTCATCTGGGCGGCAGTCACATAGGGCTGGGGCAGCACGGCGATGGCGTCCTTCTTCGTGGCAGCCATCTGGGCAGTCACCTCAGATGCCTCGCTGTAATATTCGATCTTCACATCCTTGTCGGGGTCGATGCCGTTCTTCCGGAGCAGATAGCGCAGCACGTACTCCGGGGTAGTCCCCTTGCCGGTGGACAGGATGGTGCGGCCCTTCAGGTCTGCAAAGCTGTGGACGGTGTCGCCCTTTTCCACCACATACAGCACGCCCAGCGTGTTCACGGCCATGACCTGGATGCCGCCACTGGTCTTCTGATAGAGTGTAGCGGCGAGGTTGGCCGGGATGGCGGCGATGTCCACTTCGCCCTTGATGAGCTTGGGCACGACCTCATCGGCGGCACCGTAGAGCTGCAGGTCGTAGTTCTGGGAAGCCGTACCGTTCTTTTCCATGGCCAGCAGATTCACCAGACCCATGGTGGTGGGGCCTTTCAGGCCGGCCACCCGGACGGTGGTGTTCGTCTTGGCCGATGCCCCGCAGGCCAGCATTCCGACGAGCAGCGCCGCCGACAGCAGCAGGGATGTCAGTTTTTTCATCATTCTGTTGTTCCTTCCTCTCTTGATCTGTTCCAATCGTGAACAAATTTGCAAATTTTTCGAAAAACATTTGCTTTACAGGCTCAAGTTTACTATAATAGAGCCAAAAATACCGTTGCACGCGCAACGGAATCGCCAGTGGGCGGTGAGGGCCCGGAGAAAACCTCACAGGACGGCTATGGAAAACATTCTTCCTTTGTTACGATCGACCTCTCTTTTCACCGGCATCGAAGACGACGCGCTCCGCGTTCTGCTGAGCGAGCTGGGTGCGGTGATCCGCAGCTACGGCAAGGGCGAAGCCCTGGTGCAGGCGGGGATGCCCAGCCGCCGGGTGGGCATCGTGCTCACCGGCAGCATCGAAGCCTACCGCCCTGCGCCGGGCGGGGCCCGTGTACCCATCACCCGGATGGGGCCGGGCGGCATCTTCGGCGATGTGCTGGGCGGCTCCAGTCTGGACAGCCCCGTCACCGTGGTGGCTGCTTCCAGCTGCGAGGTGCTGCTCTTCCCCTATGAGCGGCTGCTCCTCTCGGACGGCAGCGCCGCCCACCAGCAGGCGCTGCAGAACCTTGTGCGCACCATCAGCGACAAGTATTTCCTGCTCTCCCGCCGGGTGGACCTGCTGGTGCTGAAAAGCCTGCGGGCCAAGGTCTGCGCCTACCTGCTCAGCGAGGCTGAGCAGCAGGGCAGCCTGACCTTTTCCATCCCCTTCTCCCGCATCCAGCTGGCCGACTACCTCAACTGCGACCGCAGCGCCCTCTCGCGGGAGCTGAGCCTGATGCAGCGCGACGGCCTGCTGGACACCTACCGTTCCAGCTTCAAGCTGCTGCAGCCGGATGCGCTGCGGCAGATGGTGCTCTGACGGCCCGTTCCTGCGTACAATCCATAAAACGAGGTAATATTTCATGTCCAAACCCATTCTCTGGATCGTCATCCCCTGTTACAACGAGGAAAAGGTCCTGCCCATCACGGCCCCGATGTTTTTGCAGAAGCTCCAGTCGCTGGCCGAAAAGGGCCTTGTCAGCGACAAGAGCCGGGTGCTCTTCGTCAACGACGGCTCCCATGATTCCACCTGGGAGCTCATCTGCCGGTTCGCAAAGGAAGATGAACACTTCATCGGCATCTCCCAGAGCCGGAACCGCGGCCACCAGAACGCCGTGCTGGCCGGGCTGATGGAGGCGAAAGCCAACGACTGCGACGTCACCATCTCCATCGACTGCGATGGGCAGGACGACATCAACGCCATGGACGAGATGGTGCAGAAGTATCTGGACGGTGCCGAGGTGGTCTACGGTGTGCGCAGCCGCCGCGACACCGACACCTTCTTCAAGCGGTTCACCGCCGAGGGGTTCTACCACCTGATGAACGCTTTGGGGGCCGACATCGTCTTCAACCACGCCGACTACCGGCTCATCAGCGCCCGCGTGCTGGAGAGCTTTGCGGACTATAAAGAGGTCAACATCTTCCTGCGCGGCATGGTGCCGCTGGTGGGCTTTCCCAGTGCGACCGTAAGCTACGAGCGCCACGAGCGTCTGGCCGGCGAGAGCCACTACCCCCTGCGCAAGATGCTGGCACTGGCCTTTGACGGCATCACCAGCCTGTCCAACAAGCCCATCCGGCTCATCACCGGCGCAGGCATCGTCGTCAGCCTCATCAGCTTCATCGGCGTCATCTGGGCCATCGTGCAGGCGGCGCTGGGCAGCGTGGTGGCGGGCTGGGCCTCCACCATCTGCATCGTCTGCTTCGTGGGCGGCGTCCAGCTCATCTGCCTGGGCGTCATCGGCGAATACATCGGCAAGATCTACATGGAGACCAAGGCGCGCCCCCGCTACATCATCAGCGAGCGCACCTGGGCCCCGTATGAAAGGAAGTATCACGGATGAGCAAACAGAGCTGGAAAGGCAGCACCCTGCTGAACCCGGAGCCGCCGGTGCTGGTCTCCTGCGGCGGGCTGGAGACCCCCAACCTCATCACCATCGGCTGGACGGGCACCATCTGCACCCAGCCCAGCATGGTATCCATCAGCGTCCGACCGGAGCGGTTCAGTCACCACCTCATCCGGGAGAGCGGGCAGTTCGCCATCAACCTGCCCACGGAGGCACTGGTCCGCTCGGTGGACTGGTGCGGCGTCAAAAGCGGCCGGGATGTGGACAAATTCGCCGCCTGCGGGCTCCATGCAGCCCCCAGCACAGTTCTGACCGACTGCCCTATCCTCGAAGAAAGCCCGGTCAACCTCGAATGCCGGGTCACGCAGGTCATTCCACTGGGCAGCCATGACCTCTTTCTGGCAGAGGTCGTAGCCTGCGATGTGGACGAGAGCCTGCTGGACGAGAACGGCAAGCTCTGCCTCGACAAGGCCCGGCTCATCGTCTACAGCCACGGCGAGTACCTGAGCCTCGGCAAAAAGCTGGGCACCTTCGGCTACAGTGTGCGGAAAAAGAAAACGCGGCGGAAATGACTCCCGCCGCACTTGACAAAAACGATAAAACGCACTATACTAAAACCAAAGAAGGCACTGCGACAAGCGGTTGACCTCTTGCTATCAGGTTAGTTCAAAAATTGAACCGTCGCCTTTGCCGAGGTGGCGGTTCAGCGTTTTTTCACGATAATGGTGATCGTAAATTCACCAATATGGAATGTAATACGCATTGCCTCACCCCCTTTCGGGAAGTGTAGGCCAACCGCCTGCCGTATGTGCAGTGCCTTGCTACCTAAGCAGCAGATTCAGTATAGCATAGATTTCGACAAGATGCAACAAAAGCGGGAAACACAGAAGCGTTTCCCGCTTTTGTTTATTGTTCCAGCAATTCCGTCAGGCAGCGCACCGTCCGGCCATGATTTCCGGTCACGGTCTCGGCGTGGAGCAGGCTGCTCAGAACGCTTTCCTCCACGCACTCCGCCACCGCACGGAAGAGCGGGTTGATGGCGTCATCGTGGAGGATGGCCATGGGCAGGATGGCCGTGTCGGCGTAATGCGGCATCCGGTTGGCCGTGGTAAAGGCGATCACGATCTCGCCGCTGCCGTTGCCGCAGTAGGAGCCGGTGCGGGACAGGCCCACCAGCGCCCGGTGGCAGAGCCGCCGCAGCTGGCGCTCGCTGAGCGGGATGTCCGTAGCCAGCACCGTGATGATGGAGCCTTTGTCCTCATGGGGCGGGATCTTCGCATCCAGCAGCGTCTGGATGGGCGTCCCCGCCACGACGAGGTCGTCGAAAACGGCATGGTTCGAGAGGACGAGCGCACCGATGGTGTAGGTCTTCCCGTCCAGCTCCACCTGCCGGGATGCCGACCCGATGCCGCCTTTCAGGCCGTGGCAGCGCATCCCGCGCCCGGCTCCGACGGCACCCTCGGCAAAATCGGCCCGGCAGTCGGCCAACGCGGCAAAGACATGCTCTTCGGTCACATGCAGGCCCCGGATGTCGTTCAGGCCGCTGTCGTTGCACTCGCAGACGACCGGGTTCACGCTGCCGGTAGTCTCGCAAATATCCGGATTACGCTGCAGCATATACTTCACCAGTGCCGTCTCCACGGTGCCCACACTGAGGGTATTGGTGAACAGGATCGGCGTTTCCAGCGTCCCCAGCTCGTCGATCTGGACCAGGCCGGTCGTCTTGCCGAAGCCGTTGATGACATGGCTGGCCGCCAGCACCTTATCGTGGAACACATCGCCCGGATGCGGCAGCAGAGCCGTCACGCCGGTCTGGACATTGCCGTCCGCCAGTGTGCAGTGCCCCACCGTCACGCCCGGCACATCGCTGATCTTGTTCCGGGGGCCGTGCGGCAGTCTGCCGACCCGGAAGCCCCATTTGTTCGTTTCGATTCCCATTGCAGCATCCTCCTTTGGACCAGTGCTCTTATTTTTCGTGTTTCACCCGCTCCATGGCCCCCAGGTCATACGGCGTGTTCTGGTAGACATAATAGTTCAGCCAGTTCTCATACAGCAGGTGCGCATGGGCGCGCCAGCGGAAGAGGGGCGGCTGCTCCGGATCATCGCCGGGGTAGTAGTTCTTCGGGATGGCGATGGGCAGGCCCTTTGCCACATCCCGCTTGTACTCCGCATCCAGCGTGTACTTATCATACTCCGGGTGGCCGGTCACGAAGATCTGCCGCCCGTTTTCGGTGCTCATGAGGAACGGCCCGGCCTCGTCGCTCTCGGCAAGGATGCGCAGTGCTTCGCAGCGGTCCACATCCGCACGGGAGATACCGGTGTGGCGGCTGTGGGGGGCGTAGAACACCTCATCAAAGCCGCGGACCAGCGGGTTCGACGGGCGGGTGACCCGGTGCTCGAACACGCCGAACATCTTCTGGGGCAGGATCTCCTTCCGGACGCCGTAGTGATAGTACAGGCCCGCCTGTGCGCCCCAGCAGACATGCAAAGTGGAGTAGACATTCGTCTCGCTGAAGTCCATGATCTCGCACAGCTCCGGCCAGTAATCCACCTGTTCAAACGCCATCGTCTCCACCGGTGCGCCGGTGATGATCATACCATCGTAGCGGTTGTTCTTCACTTCATCGAAGGTCTTGTAAAAGGCCTCCAGATGCGCCGTGGAGACATGGGTGGCCGCGTGGCTGGCCGTCTGGAGCAGCGTCATGTGGACCTGCAGCGGCGTGTTGGCCAGCAGCCGGGCGATCTGGGTCTCGGTGGCGATCTTGGTCGGCATCAGGTTCAGGATCAGGATCTCCAGCGGGCGGATGTGCTGGGAGGCCGCCCGCTCCCGGTGCATGACGAAGACATTCTCCTCATAGAGGGCGTCGTAGGCGGGGAGCGTTTTGGGGATGATCAGGGGCATGACGATTTCTCCTTCGGGATCAGATTTTGTCGAGTGCCTGTGCGATATCCGCGATCAGGTCCTCGCTGCTTTCCAGACCGCAGCTCATCCGGACCAGCTCGGCCGGCACACCGGCAGCCTTCAGCTGCTCGTCGGTCATCTGGCGATGGGTGCTGGAAGCCGGGTTCAGGCAGCAGGTGCGGGCGTCGGCCACATGGGTCTCGATGGCGGCCAAACGCAGGGACTTCATAAAGATGCTGGCGGCTTCGCGTCCGCCGGCCAGGCCGAAGGACACCACGCCGCAGCTGCCGTTGGGCAGGTACTTTTCGGCCAGCGCATGGTAGGGGCTGGACTCCAGACCGCAGTAGTTCACATACGCCACCTTGGGGTGTGCTTCCAGGAACTTTGCCACGGCCATGCCGTTGTCGCAGTGGCGCTGCATCCGGACATGCAGGCTTTCCAGACCGAGGTTCAGCATGTAGGCGTTCATGGGCGACTGCATGGAGCCAAAGTCACGCATCAGCTGTGCGGTAGCCTTGGTGATAAAGGCACCCTCTTTGCCGAAACGCTCGGCGTAGGTGATGCCGTGGTAGCTGTCGTCCGGGGTGCACAGGCCGGGGAACTTCTCGGCATGGGCCATCCAGTCGAACTTGCCACCGTCCACGATGGCACCGCCCAGCACCGCGCCATGACCGTCCATGTACTTGGTGGTGGAGTGGGTCACGATATCCGCGCCCCACTCAAAGGGGCGGCAGTTGACCGGCGTGGGAAAGGTGTTGTCCACGATCAGCGGCACCCCGTGGGCGTGAGCAGCCTTGGCAAACTTCTCAATGTCCAGCACGGTCAGGGCCGGGTTTGCGATGGTCTCGCCGAACACCACCTTGGTGTTGGGCCGGAATGCGGCGTTCAATTCTTCCTCGGTGCACAGCGGATCAACAAAGGTGGCTTCAATGCCCATCTTCTTCATGGTGACGGAGATCAGGTTGAAGGTGCCGCCGTAGATGGTACTGGATGCCACGATGTGGTCGCCTGCTTCGCAGAGGTTGAACAGGGCAAAGAAGTTTGCAGCCTGACCGCTGCTGGTCAGCATTGCAGCCGTGCCGCCTTCCAGCTCGCAGATCTTCTTAGCCACAAGGTCGCAGGTGGGGTTCTGCAGACGGGAATAGAAGTAGCCGTCAGCTTCCAGATCGAACAGTTTGCCCATGTCCTCGCTGGTGGCATACTTGAAGGTGGTGGACTGGATAATGGGGATCTGGCGGGGTTCGCCGTTGCCGGGGGTGTAACCGCCCTGCACGCAGATGGTATCGCGATTCATACTACATACTCCTTTACTGGGTTTGTCCATATAGCACAATTCCCCGCAGGAGTGTTGCAGCCTCCGGCGGGGAATTGAAACGTTAAATTTTAGTTCCCGTCCGGGGGCGAAATGAAGAGAGAACGCCTTCCGTCAAAACCTTTCGGCTTTGGCAATACCGGAAAGTTTTCCTCTTCGCCAGAGGCTCCCTCTCCAAGGGAGCTGGCGCACGAAGTGCGACTGAAGGAGTTACTTCCGCAGCCGCTTATCGCTTCTGGTGGCCCAAGCAGTGCCCAAAGTCTGGAACACCTGAACCATCAGCACCAGCAAAATGACACACACGATCATGATATCGGTCTGGTAGCGGTAATAGCCGTAGGACAAAGCGATCTTGCCCAGACCGCCGCCGCCAATGACACCGGACATGGCCGAGTAGCCCAGAATGGTGGTCAGTGCGGTGGTCATGCTGGAGATCAGGCCGGGCAGGCATTCCGGGATCATCACCTTGGTAATGATCTGGAACGGCGTTGCGCCCATGCTCTGGGCCGCTTCCACCACGCCCTCGTCCAGCTCGCGCAGGCTGGTCTCCACCAGACGCGCCACGAACGGGAAGGCTGCCACCACCAGCGGAACGATGGTGGCTTTGGTACCCACCGTGGTGCCCACGATGGCACGGGTAAGCGGGAATACACAGATCATCAGGATCAGGAACGGAACACTGCGCAGGATGTTGATAACGATGTTGAGAATGTGCATCAGCCAGCCGGGCAGCGGCAGAATGCCGTCCTTATCACCGGCCACCAGCAGCACACCCAGCGGCAGGCCCAGCACCAGCGCAAACGCGGTGGAAAGGACCGTCACGTAAAAGGTCTCCCAGATGGCAAAGCCGTAATCTGCAATACTCATTCGCCGGTCACCTCCTCTACCGTAATGCCGGGCTGGGCGCGCATATAGGCCGCAGCCTGCTTTGCCTGCTCCACATCAGTGGGCAGCTTGAGCAGCATGGAGCCATAGCACTGGCCGCTCAGATCGCGGGTGTCGGCGCTGAGCACCGACACCAGAATGCCTTTTTCTGCAGCAAGGCTTGCCACCAGCGGCTTTGCCGTGGACGAACCGTTGAAGGTGACGCGCACCACATGGTCGTCCGGTGCAAAGCTGGACAAATCCCGTGCGGCGCTGCCGCCGTTGGGTGCCACCAGACGCTTTGCTGCGGGCGTCTTGGGGTTCGAGAAGATCTCCTGCACGGAGCCCTCCTCCACCACAACGCCGCCGTCCAGAATGGCAACGTGATCGCAGATCTCTTCCACAACGCTCATCT
>OODH01002193.1_pt1 | contig 9860 bp, 8 predicted proteins | sample 1671391 | NCBI WGS metagenome assembly OODH01 (sample SAMN06348152, study PRJEB24527) | human gut metagenome | biome: human gut; feature: ankylosing spondylitis patient; material: feces | host: Homo sapiens | place: China | collected 2015-10 | reverse complement strand
GCGAGGGTCACGTGATGCCCGCCGGTGGCATCGTCAACGGAGGCGATGACCTTGCCGTTGGAGATGACCGCCGTACCGGTCGTGCCGCCGCCGATGTCCACGACCGCGGCGCGATCCAGCCTGGCCAGACGCGCAAGGCAGCTCGGCTCGTCCGCCGTGCTCACAAGGCGCAGGTTGGCGGCGTCCAGAATGTTTGTGGAAAGCCGCGCATCCGTTCCGGGCGGGTAGGAAGTGGACGCCTCGGTGATCTTCCGGCCAAGGCGTTCCTCCGTCATGCTCACGAGCCGCTTCACGATGGTGATCGCGCCGTGGTAGTCCACGACCACGCCGTCGCGTACGACGGTGGCCCACTCGAGGAACGCCGACACGGGCATCCCGTTGTCATCCACCGCCATGACCACCACGTCGGCCGTGCCGAGGTCGACACCGACATGAATGGGCCCTTCCACCTGAACAGGAGAGGCGTCGTTGCAAATCTTCGAGGCCACTTCCAGCCGCTTCATCACTTCATCCCATGCAATCTGCTTCATCGTGCTCCAGCCGTCGTTAAATGGAAAAACAACGCCGCGCTGTCAGGCGGCGCTTCGTTTCAAAAGGAAAGTCGCCCTTGAAGCTATACGGCGCGGGCGGAACCCGAGTCAAGGCGGTGCCTCTTTTCCCTTCCCATGCGGACGCGCCCAAAAGACTTGACAGGGGACGAAAACAGCAGGAAAAACACATAAAGCGTCTATCTGTGCCCCGAAAGGCGGCCCATTTCGATCATCGCCGGAAGACGGCGGACGACCCGTGCCCTTCTGCTCTGAAAGGCCGGCACAAAAGGATTCCTTGATGAAAACCAAAATTCTGGCAACCATCGGCCCCGCGTCCAACAAGCGTGACGTTCTTTCCAAACTGATCGCGGCTGGCGTCCGGATTTTCCGCCTTAATTTCTCCCACGGCGACAGTTCCTCCTTCGTCGACCTCATCAAGATGATCCGCGAACTGGAAATCGTCCACAAGACGCCCATCACGATCCTTCAAGACCTCTCGGGCCCCAAGATCCGTATCGGCACCTTCCCCAATGAAGGCTCGCTGAACGTGCTCAAGGGCGATCAGCTGCTGCTCGGCCCCTCCTCGCTGATGTGCAACGACGAGTTCCCGTATATCCCCTTCGATCACCCGGAAATTTTCGCCGAACTCGAACAGGGCGATCGCCTCGTGCTCGCTGACGGCACCCTCCAGTTCCGGGTGGTCGAACACCGCGAGGACGGGCTCTTCAAGCTCGAAGCCAACAACAACGGCATCGTCACCTCGCGCAAGGGCCTCGCCCTGCCCGGCAAGTCCATCCCGCTGCCCGCGCTTACCGAAAAAGACAAGAAGGACCTCGTGGACGGCCTCGCCCTCGGCGTTGACGCCGTGGCGCTCTCCTTCGTGCAGTCGCCCGAAGACATCCGCGAAGCCAAGTCGATCATCCGCAGCCACAGCGACCGCGACATCCCGGTCATCGCCAAGCTCGAACGCCGCAACGCGGTGGATCGGCTCGACGCCATCCTCAAGGAAGTCGATATCGTCATGGTGGCCCGCGGCGACCTCGGCATCGAGTGCCCGCTGCCGGAACTCCCGGCCATGCAGAAGCGCATCATCCGGGCCTGCAACCGGGCGGCCAAGCCCGTCATCGTCGCCACGCAGATGCTGCTTTCGATGGTGTCCAGCCCCTCCCCGACCCGTGCCGAAACCACGGACGTCGCCAACGCCGTTCTGGACGGCGCGGATTGCGTGATGCTCTCCGAAGAAACGGCTATGGGCAACTATCCGGTGCAGTTCATGAGCGAAATCGCTTCCAAGGCCGAGGAGCTCATGGCCGAAACCCGCCGCATCGCGGAGCCCGAAAACGACGGCACCGCCGAATTCCTCGCCTACGCCGCCTGTCTGCTGGCCCAGAAAGCCAACGCCAAGTCCATCGTGGCGCACAGCCTTTCCGGCACCTCGGCCCGCCTGCTGTCCGCGCGCCGTCCCGTGCAGACCATCCATGCGCTGACCCCAGACGTGACCAGCCTCAAGGCCCTGAACTTCTCATGGGGCGTGCTCCCGCATCAGGTCGGCAACGACAACGTGGGCCATCTCGCCCGCGCCGAACGTTTCATCGCTTCGTCCTCGCTGTTCGGGCTCGGTGAAGATGTGGTCATCACCGCCGGTCAGCCCACGTCCTCTTCCCCGCAGCCTCGCGGCACCAATCTGGTGAAAATCTACAGGAAGTAGCCTAACACTGCCATATAGCAACAACAAAAACGCCAGAACGGAATCCGTTCGGGCGTTTTTGTTGTCCAAAAAAAGCTTCCCGCCCTCAGATGTCCTTTTCTTGATAGCGGTCCACTAAGGTTGGGCGGGATTGAGGGAAAGGAGAGGAACGTTTTTCTTCAGGAAAGTTCCCTCTCCAATACCTTAATATCATTTTAAAATCATCAATTCTAAAACTTTACAGCGTCACACCGTGCTCTATGCAGGCAAAGGCGTTGTGGGCATGGATGGACTCGTAGCTCTCGACTTCGACGCGGAACCCGCTCACATGCGGATGATCGGCAAGGCGGCTGGCGACATTACGCACCACGTCCTCAACAAAGGTCGGCCGCGAAAAGGCGTCTTCAGTCACGAACTTCTCATCTTCGCGCTTGAGCAACGAATAGACGGGCGACGAGCCGGACGCCTCGGCGATCTCGATGAAATCCTCGATCCAGCAGAACCCGCGCATCCGGACCGCCATGCGCACGTCGGCCCGCTGGCTGTGCGCGCCTTCGCGGCTGATGGCCTTTGAGCACGGGCATACGGTCATCACGGGAACCGTCACTTCGAGCAGGAACGACGGCTTGCCGTCCTCGGGCAACTCGCCGGTCAGCCTGCACTCGTAGGGCAGAATGCCGGGGCAGGCAGTCGCGGGGGCGTTCTTCTGCACAAAATACGGAAAATGAAAGACAATATGCGCCCTGCGGGCGTTCAGGCGCTCCCGCACGTCCTCAAGCAGGCGCTTCATCCCCGCGTAGTCCAAGTCCTCAGTCCAGTTCGCCAGAGCCTGCACAAAGCGGCTCATGTGCGTGCCCTTGAACGCAGCGGGCAGATCCACGCTGACGTCCACATTGGCGACCGTATGCTGCGTCCCCTGCGCGCGATCCCGCACCAGCAAAGGCAGCTTCAACCCTTTGACCCCTACCCGGTCGATGGGCAGCGCCACCGGAGCCGGACTGTTCTGTACGTCTTCCATTCTTTTCCTTTATCCTACAGCCTGATAACAAAAAACGTCATCCCGGCATCGTGCAGAGGCTCTTTTTTATCTGGGCATCCCCACCTGTAGCGGATCCACACGCCGACAGCCCCACATCCAACGGGACTCCCGACGCACAGCCTCCCCACCAGCCGGAAGTCTTCGGGGGGAGGGGATGGAGGTGCGGGGGAAGGGGAGGGAAGCCCTTCTTCAGAAAGGCACCCTCCCCTTCCCCCGATATATCCTAACTACGGCAAATCCGCACCGATGGTGGTGATCGAAAAAGTCCCGTGCGTGACGCCGCGGATAGAGCGAAGCTGATCCGCAAGCTCGCGGAGTTCCCCGGCCTTGCCTTTGAGCACCAAAATCTCCAAGCAATTATGATGATCCAGATGCACATGAAGCGTCGTCACGATAAGCCCGTGCGCGTCGTGCTGCCGTTCCGTCAGCTTGCGGGACAGATCGCGGACATGATGATCGTAAATCAGGCTCAGCACGCCCGCCGCGTCCGCGGTCTCGGAATGCAGCGAATCCTGCACCAGCGCGTCACGGATGATGTCGCGCAACGCCTCGGAACGGCTTGGGCATCCCTGCCGTTCGCACAGGGCATCAAACTTCTCAAGCAGATCGCTATCCAACGAAACGCCGAAACGAACCGTTTCTCCCATTGTCGCACCCTCTATCGGTGAATTTCCCAGATCCGCACAGGAACGGGCCGCTCCTGCGGATACAGGGCCTCTATGTTCTTTTCCCAGACGCAGCGCCCCGCCCAGCGGCGGTTGACGAGCATGGAACGGAAGGTATCGTAAACGGCCCGGCTGGGTTCGGCGACCCACGCCGCGCCGCCCTCCGCAAGCGCATACTCCAGAAAATCCAGCACGGGCGCGGCGAAACGCTGCTCATACATGATGTCCCCGCCCCAGATGAACCGCAGGCTCCGGCGTTTCACCGCGGGCTTGCGCCAGTCCATGACCGTCCAGAGCGGCTGGGGCACGGCGTTGTGCTCCGCGTTGCGCCGCGCGAAACGCAGGGCTTCCGGCTCATAGTCCATACCGATGACGTTCGCGCCGAGCCATTGGGCCACCAGCGCCGTCAGGCCGATCCCGCATCCGAGATCAAGGCAGGGCTGGCCGCGCAGGCTCTCGCGCCGCTGGTACAGCCAGTCGGCAAGCACAAGGCTGGAAGGCCAAAGCTCCGTCCAGTAAGGCAGGCGCTCGTCTTCCGTAAACTCGGTCATGGACTCCCACAGGGCTTCCATGTCGGCGGCGCGTTCCAGCGTCCAGTCCCGCCCGCAGGCGTTTACCGTCAAAAAAGGCTGCCAGCTCCCCTCCGAAAGGGGCGTATCCTGAGATTCATTCACCGTTTTCCGTCCCTGCCGAGCCGAAGGGTCCGGCGCGGCATCATAAGTCATGTGTATGACCTATACAGGCGGCGGCGGAAAGGGTCAACGAAAGGGTACGGAGCCCCCGCCGGCATTATTGACCCTTAACAGCGCGTCAGGTATGATAATCAGCTTTTTCGTAGTGATAAAGGAGAAATCGCCTCATGATCGTGGAAATGGGTTGTCTTATCCTCGGGGTTCCCGTGGGTTTCCTCCTCCGCAGGAAGCCCCTCGTCATCAAGATCACCGATCAGGTGCTCACGTGGTCCGTCCGCATCCTTCTGCTCCTGCTCGGCCTCGCGCTCGGCGCCGACGACCGCCTCATGTCGCAGATGGACACCATCGGCGCGCGCGGCATCTTCATCAGCCTGTGCTGCGTGGCGGGGAGCCTCATCGGCGCGCGCCTCCTCGAGCCGATCATGAACCGCCATGTGGGGCGCTACGCCGTTTCCCGTACCGCGAAGGACGAAGGGGCGGCACAGTGAAGGAATCCATCATCGTCCTGTTCTTTTTCAGCTTCGGCGTGCTCGGGGGCAGGCTCGACCTCCTGCCCGCCGACTGGCTCGGCCTTGTCCACGAGGCCAGCAATCTCGCCGTATACGCCATGCTCGCCGCCGTGGGCATGAGCCTCGGCTTCGATTCCCGGGCTTGGCGCATCCTGCGGGATCTCAAAGGCTGGGTCGTGCTCGTCCCCCTGATGATCATCGTCGGGACGTTCCTCGGCGGCGTGGCGGCATGGACCATGCTGGACATGAGCTTCCGGGACGTGATGGCCGTGGCAGCCGGATTCGGTTACTACAGCCTGTCGAGTATGCTCATCAACCAGCTCGCCGACGTCAGCCTCGGTTCGATGGCGCTTATTTCCAATATGGTCAGGGAACTCGTCACCTTGCTGTTCGCCCCCCTGTTCGCCCGGGTCTTCGGCGGCCTCGGGCCGCTTTCCGCCGCCGGGGCCGCCAGCGATACCTGTTTGCCCGCCATTATCCGTACATCGGGCGAGCGGAACACCATCCTTGGGATCTTCTCGGGCATGGTGCTCACCATCGCCGTCCCCATCTTCGTGACATCCATTTTCGCATGGCTGTAACGCAGTCAAACAAAAAAAGAAATCAACCCGTTGACGCCTCAGAGAGACTTGCTTACCTTTACGCAAATCCAACCATATCGTTTTACAACCCTATACAGCCAGAGAGCATCATGCCCCTATCCATCTTCAAACGCCTTTTCATCTGTTTCTGCTTCGCGCTCCTCACGGCGTTGCCCGCGCAAGCCGAGGAGCAGAAAAACGGGACGCTTCCTCCCGCGCTCGAAACCGCGCTGTCCACCCTGCTTGCCGATGCCCCGCAGGGCAAAGCCGACCCCGACGCCGCGACCGTAAACGCCGTCCTTGATTTCGTCGCCACCAACAAGCAAGCAGCCAACAAGGTTCGCCCTGAGGCCCGCCCGCAGGGTTCCGGCGCGTATCTCAAGGAAACACTCAACGTCCCGCTCCGCAAGCTTGTCGAGTACATGCTCGATCCCTCCATCCCCGGCGAGGCCATTTACCCCTCCGCCGTGCGCCGTAACGCATGGATGCCCGGCAGCCCCATCCTGAAGGACAACGCCGCCCTCACCGACGCGGCCTATCCTCCCGCCGCCCCCATCGTGACCCGAGGCGTGGAATATGAGGAAACGACGCCCGACACGTCCAGCGGATGCTACTATTCCTACAAGCTGAACCGGCTGTTCGTGCTCGCCGACTACAAGGGCCGCACGGCGCTCATATCCGTATCTGTGATGCCCGGCCAATCTTCCGTGGGCCTGCGCGGGGCCATTGTCGGCAACGACAAGGACTGGACCTATGTGTACACCCCGGAAAAAGGGACCAATCTGGCCATGCTCGGTTGGGCGGAGACTTATCTTTACGGCTCCGCCAGCATATCCGTGTTCATGGAAAGCGCGCCCGGCAGCGGCAAGGTGGACGTCTCCATCTTCAAGTGGGCGAAGGCGGGCTGGAAGGGCTCCAACGTGGTGAAGGTTTCCCACATTACGGCGGGCCTGAAACGGTTCACCTCCGGCCTGCGTCAGGTGATGGAATCGCCCCGCCTGCCCTCTTCCGATGCCATCGCCGCCAAGTATTCCGAGCTCAAAGCGATGAACGACACGGAGCTGCGCGCGCAGCTTTCCTGCTTTGGCACCCATCTCGCCAAGCAGAACGCCGACCCGCTGGACGAAAAGGCTTTCCGTACCGTGCTCGACAACGGCGCGTACCCCGGCACGCTCAAGCGCGATGACGCCATCGCCGAGCTCATGAAGCTGTATATGCGCCAGCAGCTGGGAACGCTTCCCGCCGCCGTGGCGCGGAATTGACTGAAAATCATGTTTTGGGATGGGAAAGGGAACCCGGAGATAGGGTTCCCTTTCCCATCCCCAATCCCCTCTCTTTCCTTCCCAAGACGGCCGGTGGGGAGGCTGCGCGGAGGGGGTACCGTTGTATGAACGAAGGGACGTGCGAGTCCCTCTTTTTTTGTCTGCCTGCATGGGGAGAATGCAGGGAAAAGAAAGCATGGCTTCAAGACAACTGGGGGAGTGAATAAGGCTTGAACAAGCCGGTCCGTTTTGAGAAAAGAAAAAAATGCTGCCAGAGAAATTTTTGGAGCATTGTACCTTTGAAGTGTGGTCATCCCAAAGACAGCCTGCGCCAGAGGAGACAGGGATTCGGTAAGCACGAAGGCCCTCGGAAAGGAAGAGAAGGACGGGCGCGGGCCACGCCGGCAGGTTTGGAGAAGGACTGTTCCTCCAGAAAAAGCCTCCTCCCCCAAAGCCTCCGAAACCTTTCAAAGCCAATCCGCTCTAAGGAGAAAGCCATGCCTTTTTCACCTGCCATAGAAGCCTGCCGCGTACCCGACGAGCGGCTTGCCGGAGCCTATGAGGAAACGTCCGCTGAGCACCGGAGCTGGATCAAGACAACACTCGCGTTGGCCGAGGCGACGTATCCGGCCCCGCCCTCCCGCCTGACCATAACCTCCGAAAACGCCGCGGCCGGGTTCGGTTTCGCCCGCACGCGGGAAACGGCGCCGTGGGCCGTGCTCCTCATAGGCGAAGGCTACGCTTCGGCGGTACGCCTTGCGGCGGCGATCATGCCCGCGCGTCTGGCTGGCGTGGAGCCGGTTTTCGCCGTCTGGACGGGCGCGGAAACAGCCCCGTCCGGCCTGTTCGCCGCGCTGGAGCTCACCGGAGTGGAACAGGTCTTTGCCATGCGGGATCCGGCACCGCTCCTGCGCGAACTTCCAGGACGCGGGCGTATCCTGCGCTTCGGGAAAGCCCCTCTTCCGGAATGTCCCTGTCCCGTCTGGAGTGACCGAGCCCCGCGCATCGAACGCACCGCCCTGCCCGACACGGCGGTTCTGTGGGCCCACCCGGACGCCCTGCCCGCCGATGACGGCGCTGACGTCGTTTATGCCGGCCAGATTATCATCGGAGAAGACACGCCGCTTGTCCTCGGGGCGGGACTGGAAGGCTGCTGGCTGCACACCGGTTTGACGCCGGACTTTTTCATGAATGAGCGGTTGGCATTGTCCGCCCTGAAGCTGGAATCCTGAACCGGAACACCTCCCGCCAGCCGTGCCCCTGTACCGTGCAACAGCCGGAAAACGCCGAAGAACCTACTTCCGGGCAAGCCTTCCCCGCCAGTTGACCGGAAGGCGGGCAACACGGTATTGGACACCAGCGGGGGCCTCGGCAACAGTGCGCCCTTTCTTCAAAAACAGCTTTCCCGAGCTTCCTTGGGAGCCGTTTCCCTCAGTCGAAAGCTGTTGGGAATGAGGACGGAGGGCAGCGTTTCCCCTATACCCTTTTCCGGGCCTCACCTCCGCCGAGAGTTCCCGCGTTGAAGTGCGTATTGGTTTAAAAGGCGAGCAGTATCAAAAAACGGCAAACAGGCATTCAGTAAGCACAAGGGCCTTTGGAAAGGGAAAGAGGGGCTCCGCTCCGGAAGCTTGGAAAAAAGGATGTTTCTCAGAAAAGCATCCCCTTCTCCAGAGCCTCTATCCTCTTTCAAAGCGAATCCGCTCTAAAAGGAGTTTCCATGACACAGGCTGTGCGCAACATCGGCGTCATCGCGCATATCGATGCGGGGAAAACCACCCTCTCCGAGAGGATGCTGTTCTATACCCGTAAAATCCACCGCATGGGCGAGGTCCACGACGGCACGGCCACCATGGACTACCTGCCCGAGGAACAAGAGCGGGGCATCACCATCACCTCGGCCTGCACGACCTGCGAATGGAACGGAACGACCGTCAACATCATCGATACGCCCGGCCACGTTGACTTTACCATCGAAGTGGAACGCTCGCTCCGCGTACTCGACGGCGCGGTCGGCGTCTTCTGCGCCGTGGGCGGCGTGGAGCCGCAATCGGAAACGGTCTGGCGGCAGTCGGAACACTTCGGCGTGCCGAAGCTCGCCTTCGTCAATAAGATGGACCGGATCGGCGCGGACTTCTCCGCCGTGCTCAAATCCATGCAGACCCGGCTCGGCGCGAACCCGCTGCCCGTCGTGATTCCCGTGGGCGCGGCGGAGACGTTTCAGGGCGTCATTGATCTCGTGACCCTGGAGCGGCTTGATTTTGACGAGTCCGATCAAGGGCAGACATGGACCCGTTCGCCCCTCACCGAAACGGATGCGGAACTGGCAGCTCCGTGGCGCGAGCAGATGCTGGAGCGGCTGGCCGAAAACGACGATACGTTTCTTGAACAATATCTCGGCGGCGAATACACGGAAACGGACATCCGCAGCGCCATCCGCCGGGCTACGCTGGCCCGCCGCGTGACACCTGTCCTCAGCGGTTCGGCGCTCAAAAACACCGGCGTCCAGCCGCTTCTCGACGCCGTGATCGCCTACCTGCCCGCCCCCGCCGATCTGCCGCCCGTCACGGCCCACAACCCTGAAGACGGGACCGACGGCACCATTCCCTGCGATCCCGCCCTGCCCTTCACAGGGCTGGTGTTCAAGGTCATGATGGATGGAGGGCGCAAGCTGGCCCTTGTCCGCCTGTATGCCGGGACATTGAAAGAGGGCGATCCCTGCCGCAACGTCACCCGGCGCGCCGACGAACGCATCTCGCGGCTCTACCGCCTCCACGCCGATCGCCGTGAGCAGGTGGACGCCGCCAAAGCCGGGGACATCGTGGCGGTCATCGGCCTGCGCTCGGCGCGCACCGGCGATACCGTCGGCGCTCCCGGCTCCAAACTGCTGCTGGAGTC
>OODH01002188.1_pt1 | contig 9880 bp, 9 predicted proteins | sample 1671391 | NCBI WGS metagenome assembly OODH01 (sample SAMN06348152, study PRJEB24527) | human gut metagenome | biome: human gut; feature: ankylosing spondylitis patient; material: feces | host: Homo sapiens | place: China | collected 2015-10 | reverse complement strand
GATGCTGTCTGCTATAATCAAGTCCGCGGCATGCTGGGCTTCACCGGAAAATATCAGGGCATTCCGGTTTCGGTACAGGGAAGTGGCATGGGCATGCCATCCATGGGCATCTACTCCCACGAGCTGTTTCACTTTTATGGGGTCGATACCATCATCCGCATCGGTTCTGCCGGAGCAATCGACCCTTCCTTAAAGATTGGCGATATCGTGATTGCCGTTTCTTCCTGCACAACCTCCAGTTATTCCGCTCAATATCATCTGCCGGGTTCCTTTGCCCCTACCGCAAGCTTTTCTCTTGCATGCCGTGCTGCTGCAATCTGCGAAGAAAAAGGATTTCGTTATAAAGCAGGAACAGTGCTCACTTCAGACTGGTTTTACGATGAGTCTCAGGGACTTCCTGAATGGCAGAAAATGGGTGTACTGGCTGTCGAAATGGAATCCGCTGCTTTATATATGGAAGCTGCCCGCGCTGGAAAACAGGCGCTGTGTCTGCTGACTATCTCAGACAATCCTTTCACCGGGGAAGCTGTTCCTGCCGAGGTGCGTCAGAATGCCTTTACCCAGATGATGGAAGTTGCTCTTTCTCTTGCTAAATAATCAGGAGGTTCCCTTATGAAACGTGTTTTTGTCATTGTTCTTGACAGCTTTGGCATCGGGGAACTCCCTGATGCCGCAAATTATAAGGATAGCGGCAGCAATACCTTGGCTGCCTGCTTTGCTACCGGAAAGCTCCAGATTCCTAATATGCAGAAAATGGGGCTGTACCAGATCGATGGGGTCGCGGTTGGACAGGCTGTAAAACAGCCTGCTGCCGCTTATGGCAGAATGGCAGAGCGTTCCGCCGGTAAGGATACCACAACCGGTCACTGGGAACTGATGGGACTGGTCTCCCAAAAACCGATGCCAACCTATCCAAATGGATTCCCCAAAGAAGTGCTGGACCGTCTTTCGCAGGAAACCGGTCGCGGCATCCTCTGCAATTTGCCTTACTCCGGCACACAGGTCATCCGTGATTATGGTGAGGAACATCTGCACACCGGTGATCTGATCATTTACACCTCTGCAGACAGCGTTCTGCAGATTGCTGCCCATGAAGAGAAAATCCCACTCGAGGAACTTTACCATATCTGCGAAACTGCCAGAAAAATCATGCAGGGAGAACATGGTGTGGGAAGGATCATTGCCCGCCCATTTATCGGCAGTTCTCCAGATACTTTTACCCGCACTGCAAACCGCCGTGATTTTTCTCTTGTTCCGCCACAGGATACCCTGCTTGATTATCTGATGAAAGCAAATCTGGAAACTATCGGTGTTGGAAAAATCTCGGATATCTTTGCTGGAAAGGGAATTTCTAAAAAAATTGTCACCCACTCCAATGATGAAGGAATGCAGTGCACACTGGAACTTTGTCAAACCGACTTTTCCGGTCTATGCTTTGTCAATTTAGTCGAATTTGATATGCTTTACGGTCACCGTAACGACGCCTTAGGCTACACACAGGCGCTCAACCGCTTTGACCAGCAGCTGGGTGAGCTGATTCCTCTTTTGCGCGAAGATGATCTGCTGTTTATTACCGCTGACCACGGATGCGACCCATCCACTCCATCCACCGATCACAGCCGGGAATATGTTCCGCTTCTGTGCTTTGGAAATCCGGTTAAACAAAACTGCAATCTTCATACTCGCAGTTCTTTTGGTGACTTGGCAGCGACTATCGCCGATTATTTTTGCATCGAATTTCCTGGGAAATTCGACTCTTTTCTGCATGATATTTCCCAGGAAATTTCTTCAACTTAAAGGGAGGTGTCGTGTATGTATGAAAAAAGGCTGATTGATCTTGCTTTGGAAGCCAGAAAACGCGCTTATTGCCCTTACTCTCACTTTGCAGTAGGAGCTGCACTGCTTTGTCAGGATGGTACCATTTATACTGGATGTAATATTGAATCTTCTGCTTATACTCCGACCATCTGTGCAGAACGGACTGCCATCTTTAAGGCAGTTTCGGAAGGAAAGCGAGAGTTTATCTGTCTGGCGGTCGCCGGAGGCAGAGAAGATGCTGATATTCTTCCTATCACCACCCCATGCGGCGTTTGCCGTCAGGTCATGATGGAATTTTGTAATCCACAAACTTTTTTGATTTTCTGTGCATCCAGTCCGGAAAATTACAAAGCCTATACCTTAGCACAACTATTACCAAAAGGATTTGGTCCAACCAATCTTAATTATTAAAATCAAATCAGGAGGTTTTCCCCATGAAAAACTACGAATACAAATTTGTTGAAGTTCCAACTTCCGAAAATGGAAAAGAAGCAAATGCTCCGCTTAAAATCTGTGCCCAGATCATCACCGCAGAATCCAAAGGCGGCTGGAGATTAAAACAGATCATGGAGCCACAGGCAAATGTTCGCAACGCAAACAGCTATCTGATTATTCTGGAAAAAGAAGTCGGCTAAACAATTTTGTTCCTGTAAACTACAAACTTCCCCTTTGACCTAGACCAAAAGGGGAAGTTTGTGCTATAATGGAAAAAATTTGATTAAGCCGTTATTTTGTGCTGAAAGGAGCATTTCATGGAAAACCTTTCCAACATCTCGGTCATCCGGGATGTGCTGTCCCGTCATGGATTTTCCTTTTCCAAAGGGCTGGGACAAAACTTTCTGATTAACCCGACCGTCTGCCCAAGAATGGCTGAGATGAGCAACGCACAGCCTGGCTGGGGAATGATCGAAATTGGTGCCGGCGTCGGTGTCCTGACGGCAGAGCTTGCACAGCGTGCCGACAAGGTTGTCTGTATCGAGATCGACAGCCGCCTGCTTCCGATTTTGGATGAAACCCTTGCCGAATATGACAACATCAAAATTGTGAATCAAGATGTTCTGAAGGTGGATCTGCACAAACTGATTGCCGAGGAATTCCCTAACATGCCGGTAGCTGTCTGCGCAAACCTGCCTTATTACATCACCTCACCGATCATCATGAATCTGTTAGAATCCCGCCTGCCAATTTCCTCCCTGACCGTTATGGTACAAAAGGAAGCAGCACAGCGAATCTGCGCTATGCCGGGCAGCAGGGAAGTAGGAGCGGTTTCGATTGCTGTGCGTTACTACTGTGAGCCAAAAGTCCTGTTTCAGGTTTCCCGCGGCTCCTTTATGCCAGCTCCCGACGTCGATTCCACTGTAATCCGTCTGGATATCCGCAAGCAACCTGAGGTGGATGTCAAAAGGGAAGAGGACTTCTTCCGTGTTGTCAAAGCAGCTTTTTCTCAGCGCAGAAAAACCTTGTCCAACACTCTTTCCTCCGGTCTTTCGATGAACAAAACACAGATCGCCGAGCTTCTGGAACGTGCCGGCGTTGCATCCAACCTGCGTGCTGAACAGCTTTCCATGCAGCAGTTTGCAGACATTGCAAACGCATTAAATCCATAAAAAAATCCCGCACCCAAAAGTGCGGGATTTTTTATATTACAGAAAAGCAACTGGTTCTTTTCTTGGTTCCTTAAAGTTTGCAAGACACCATGCAACGCTTGCCTGGAAGCCTTCTGCCGTAAAGGCTTTGGAACCTAATGGACACAGGCGGACACAGGACAGGCACTTGATACACTTTTCCGGATCTGCCTTGCCTGGATCTTTTGCATCGATTGCCCCAACTGGACAGTTTCTGACACAATTTCCGCAATGAATACAACCGTTCGTATTGACCGGTGCCATCGGTGAAGATGGTTTTCTCTCTTTATAAGGACGATTGCCCGGGATAACACCTTTTTCCAGAGCCTGTACCGGACCTGTCAGCTTTTCCTGAAGCTTCTGTCCAAATTCTTTTGCCCATGCAAGGTCAGCTTCATCTGGACGTCCTGTCGCGATCTGAGTGGTATAGGAATGTTCGCCCAAGCAAGCTGCAGCTGCTGTTACCAAAAAACCTTTTTCGGTGAGCAGATCTTCCATCTCAACCAGACAATCATCGAAATGCCGGTTTCCATAAACTGCCACAATAGCGCAAGGAGTATTGTTTCCACTGATATGCTTTTCAAGATACTCCCGTACCAGCAGTGGCATCACGCCTCCGTATACTGGTGAACCAAAGATGACGAAATCATCTTCCCCAAAACAAACATCCCGTTCACGGCTTGCCGGCAGTGTAAAATCAACCGTTTCAAATGGACAGTTCATTCCTTCTGCCATTGCCAGAAGATTTTTCTTTGTTGTTTTTGTACTGCTGAAATAAACCAATGTTACCTTCTTTGCCATATTGGATTCCTCCTTCTTTATGCTGATTATAGCACCGGAGAAAATCCTTGACAAGCTATCCTAACGCAGGGCAACTGCATCCCGGAAAATAACCTTTCCTCCATAAGGGTAGAACTGGATTCCAGAAACTCCTTCTCCCAGTACAAAGTAACTGGTTTCCACCATCAGCGGATAGGCAACTGCATCATCCAGCAGCATGGTTTCAGCCGACACATAACGGTTTAATATCTGCTGCGGATCATGGGAATTTCCTGCTCCCTCCACAATCGAATCAAAAGAAGGATTCTTGTATGCTGAAATATTGGAGGTAGAAGAGGAGGTAAATCTGGAGAGAATATCGGTTGGAGTATTCGCCGATGCCTTCAGCGGAACCAAAGCGACCTGATAATCTCCTATGCTCAAGCGGGAGCTGAGCTCATCGCGGGAAACTTCCTCAATATTAACCGAAACTGCCAAAGTGCTCTGCCATGCCTGCTGCAGCAACCCGCACATTTCCGGAATTGAGCTGTCAGACGGAACCAAAAGCTGAATTTTTCGCAGAGTATCTGCTTCCAGTTCATCCATACCTGCCCGGTAGGACTGATATGCTGCCTGTGGATCGTATGTATTCTTGGTGGTTACCGATGTTTGTTCTGTGTAGGATTGGGTAAACAGGGAAATCGTCGGCGGAATCAGGCGATCATACACCCGCAGGTTTTCCTGCTTACTCTTTTGAAAATATTCCTCCAACACACTGCGATCAATTGCACGAATAAATCCCTGACGCACCTGTTGATTACAGAATGCCGTGTGAGTCTGATTAAATACCAATGCCCAAACGGTGCTTTCTGTTTCTTCGCAGGTCATACCCTTGGCTTTTGCCTTTTTATACTGTTCGTAATCTGCAAGGCAGCCGTCCGATTTTCCATCCATCAGCAGATCAAAATAACTTGGAGCCTCCTGGCCAGCTTCTTTTTGTGCAGCAGTCTGCACATTACGCTTCATATAAAGATAAATCCCTGGAGACTGTACCTCAGCAGCTCCATAATATTTATCGTTTTTCTTTAAATAGATGCGGTTTCCGTTCTCCCACTGCATCAGATAAAAAGGACCATTGGAGTAAGTTTCCTTGATGGTTGCTCCATATTTTCCATTCGCGTTTTCAAACAGCTTCTGACTGCACGGCATTGCCGAAGAATGTGCCAGACTTTCCAGAAAGGCTGGATCTGCATAGTCCAGCGTAAACTGTACGGTCATGTCGTCCAGCGCCTTTACACCCAATTCTTCCGCCGAAGCCTGTCCAGACAAAACCTTCTGGCTGTTATGAATGGATGAATACATCGAAGCAAATGGGGAAGGGTAGATGTTATTAAAAATTCTCTGGAATGCAAACACAAAATCATGTGCTGTCACTGGTGTGTTTTCGGAATCATCCCAGACCATCCCTTCTTTTAGAGAAAAGGTATAAACAGTCTGATCCTCCGACACTTCATATCCCGTTATCACGCCATTTTCCAGTTCTCCAGAAGGCAGCTGGCGCATTAAGCCTTCCATCATATTGTAAATAACCAGCTGTTCGCTCTCTCCATCCGCAAACTGTGGGTCCAAGCTAGTGACACCACCAGAAAGGTCATACCGAAGCAGAGAAGGTTCTGCACCGCATCCTGTCAGGGCAAAAACCAAAACCAGAGCCATCATGATACAATTTATTTTCAAAAATCGGTGCATCTTTTTCAAGACAACACACTCCTTTTTTCTATCTTTTTATTCCCAAAATCTCATATTACTCGATAACTTTTTCCCGGGAAATGTTCCCGCAATATAGTCAGCTTTCAGTTTATCATGACACAAAAATAAATTCAATTCCAATATTATGAAACTTCCCAATTTACCCCGCAGATTTCCTTAATTTTAAGGAAATCCCACTTTTTTCTTGAAATCCTGTGTACAAGATGGTACTATTATTTCATTAAAGCACTAAACTAAGGCATTTGAATCGATTTAGTCGCTTTAATTTTGTAAACTGTGTAATAAAATCGTGCAGAGAGGAAGTAGAAGTAGAAATGAACATCGAAGAGATCTTCGGCATCCGTGTTTTTGACGATGCCGCCATGCGAAAACGCCTTCCTGAAAGAGTATACGAAAGTCTTTCCCGTACCCGTCGTCTGGGAGAAAACCTTGACCCTAGCATTGCGGACGTGGTTGCCTGTGCTATGAAGGACTGGGCAATTGAACAGGGGGCAACCCATTACTCCCACTGGTTCCAGCCAATGAACAACTTTACCGCCGGCAAACACGATGCTTTTCTGTCCACTACCGGCAAGGATGGCCGCATCTCCCTAGAATTTTCCAGCAAAGCCTTAATCAAAGGTGAAGCAGACTCCTCCTCCTTCCCATCCGGTGGACTGCGTGCTACCTTTGAAGCAAGAGGATACACCACCTGGGACCCAACTTCCCCGGCATTTGTCCGTGATGGAACTCTGTTTATCCCGACTGCATTCTGCTCCTACAACGGAGAGGCACTGGATGCAAAAACACCTCTGCTTCGTTCCATGCAGGCAGTTTCTCAGGAAGGTGTACGTCTTCTGCGCGCTCTGGGCAACCAGACCGTTACCAAGATCATTCCAATGGTCGGTGCAGAACAGGAATACTTCCTTGTTGATTACAAGCTGTACGACCAGCGCCTTGACCTGAAAATCTGCGGACGCACTCTGTTCGGTGCAAAACCTGCAAAAGGTCAGGAACTGGATGACCACTATTGCGGACGAATCCGGATTCGTGTTGGAGAATTCATGCAGGATCTGGACAAAAATCTGTGGGAAATGGGCATTGCCAGCAAGACCAAACACAACGAAGCTGCTCCTGCACAGCATGAGCTGGCTCCAGAATACTCCACTGCAAACATTGCCTGCGACCACAACCAGCTGATTATGGAAACCATGCGCACCATCAGCAAAAAACATGGACTTGCTTGTCTGCTGCACGAAAAACCATTTGCCAACGTAAACGGTTCGGGTAAGCACAACAACTTCTCGCTCTGTACCGATACTGGAGAAAACCTGCTGAAACCTGGAAAACACCCAGAAAATAATCTGCAGTTCCTGCTCATGCTCTGTGCTTTCCTGCGCGGCGTCGACCTTTATGCTGACCTTCTGCGCATGTCTGCAGCTTGTGCTGGAAACGATCACCGTTTGGGCGGTTGTGAGGCTCCACCTCCGATCATCTCCATCTTCCTGGGCAAGATTGCAAATGGCAGCAGCCCGGAACAACTCACCCGCGAAACCATGAATGTTGGTGTAGATGCCATTCCGGAATTTTTGAAAGATGAGACCGACCGTAACCGTACTTCTCCATTTGCCTTTACCGGAAACAAATTTGAGTTCCGTATGGTAGGTTCTTCCCAGTCTTTGGCTTACTCTGAGGTTGTGCTCAATACTATTCTCGCTGATTCCTTCCATGAATTTGCGCTTCGTCTGGAACAGGCTGACAATGTGGAAGATGAAATTCGCCGCATCATCACTGATACCATGCACGATCACAAGCGTATCATCTATAACGGCAACAACTATTCTCAGGATTGGGTGGAAGAAGCAATCCGTCGCGGATTGCCGATCCTTAAATCCTCGGCAGATGCGTTCCGAACCCTTATCGATCCAAAGAATATCGACCTGTTCGATCGTTACCACGTCTTTTCTCCAAAGGAAAGCTCCGCACGTTATGAAATCCAGCTGGAAAACTATATCCATGTTATCCAGATCGAAGCTTCCACCATGCTGGAAATCGCAAAACGTCAGATCATTCCAAGCTGCATTAAATACAGCGGAAAGATTGCCCAGAGCCTGCACGAGATCACTGCCTGCGGCATGACTCCAAAACGAATTCAGAACCATCTGGAAACTGTCACCGAATCGGTGGAAAGTATCATGGCTCTGACCGATGAACTGGAGCGTATCCTGAATCTGTCCACCAGCTTCACCGACCCATATCGTCGTGCTCAGTACATGGCAGGAGATGTCTGTGATGCAATGGCGAGACTGCGTGCCCGCTGCGATGCACTGGAAACCATTGTGGACCAGAAAGATTGGCCAATGCCAACCTATACCGATCTGCTGCACCGCATTTAAACTTTACCTAAACATGATGTCAATGCTGTGACAAAAAGAACCCCCGTTAGATATTCAGCAAGTTGTCCTGAATATTTAACGGGGGTTTCTGTTAAAATTCTTCGTTTTACAATGCAATCCAGTAGCGCTGGGTGATTCTGTCACCTTCTAAAACTTCATTTTCCAATACGCCGCCATTCTTCTGAATGGTTTTTGCCGAACCGATATTGGTCTTATCGCAGGTAACCAAAGCCCGGTCAAGTCCCAGTTTCCGACATTCTTCCAGTCCCAGAGCAAGCATTTCGGTGGCATAGCCTTTGCGGCGCTGAGAAGGGCGTACGCTGTATCCGATATTTCCGCCAAACTGAAGCAGATATTCGTTGAGTCGGTGACGAATATCGATCATTCCTACCAATTTGCCGCTTTCTTTTTCCACTCCCAGGAAGGTAGTTGCTGGAACCAAGCCTTCACGGACAGTTTCCTCAGAACGGTTATTGACATTATCCTGATACCACTCCTCAAAGCTCTGTGCGTTTGCAAGGCCACCTGTACCATCCATGCTATCCTGATTGCGCAAAAACTCCTCACGATAATCCCACACTGTCTGTTTGTGTTGTTCTGTGGGCAGAACCAGCATCAATCTGTCCATGATATTCCCTCCTGATTTTATTTTTCATTCCATCTCTCTGGAATGATTTTCGCAATTATAGCAAAAAATAAAGGAGCTGTCAACGAACAGCTCCTTTATTTCGGATTATCCTATCATAGCCAATTGTGATTTTCTGTACAGATTATGTTCTTGATATCCATCATCCTGCGAGAAATGATGTCAGCAATAACTTCCGTTCCTTTTTGCTATGATAGCCCCTCCTTTATTTCGTCTGAATTCATTATAGCAACAAATCGAAACATAATCAAGATATAAAATTAAATACAGCCTCTCAAATGATACTAATTGAAACAATCATTGTAACTGTTATCGAAGACCAATATAATTCATACAAGGAGGTGGTGGATAATTGCTTTTGCACGAAAGAATAAAAGACCTTCGTTTAAGTCGAAATTTAACGCAGGAGCAGCTTGCTCAGGAGCTGCACATCTCCCGCTCCGCATACGCTTTATACGAAACTGGAAAAAGGCAGTTAGGATACGATATTCTATGTACCATCGCCGATTTTTATCAAGTCAATATTGATTATCTATTCGGACGAACAGATAATCCCGAGCAATTATTTTATTTATCTTTGGAAGAACGAGACCTACTTAAAAAATTTTCCAAACTGGATTTTAGAGGAAAAGAAAACATCCACTGGATGCTGCAGCTGGAATATAATCGACAAACTCAAAATCAGAACAAAAAAGACGCGGAATAATATCCAGCGTCTTTTTTTATTTTATCACAGCTATTATGATGGTAACCCCATATCTTGAATATTGGATTAAATCATTTTCATAATACAGGCGGCAGGGGATTAAAAAGTCGCGAGTCCAGCTATATCAAAGCAATAAAAAACGCTCCGGCCGATTGGTCGAAGCGTTTTCTTTGTGGTGCGG
>OODH01002182.1_pt1 | contig 9905 bp, 10 predicted proteins | sample 1671391 | NCBI WGS metagenome assembly OODH01 (sample SAMN06348152, study PRJEB24527) | human gut metagenome | biome: human gut; feature: ankylosing spondylitis patient; material: feces | host: Homo sapiens | place: China | collected 2015-10 | reverse complement strand
AATAACATGGCGGCTGGAGCATGAGAGGATCGGCCGGTTGTTGTTGCATTATGCGATACCGGCAGTGATCGGTACAATGGTGAATGCTCTTTATAATATTGTCGACCGTATCTTTATCGGTCAGGGAGTCGGTCCGCTGGCAATGGCAGGATTGACGCTGACATTCCCTATTCTGTTGTTCCTCCAAGCGTTTGGAATGCTCATAGGGGCGGGGGCTGCGACGCGTGTCTCCATCTATCTGGGACGGAGGGAGAATGAGATGGCGGAAAAGGTATTGGGGAATGCTTTCACCTTGACATTCATCATAACGCTTGCGACAGTAGTTCCCTGCATGATCTGGATGAAAGATTTATTACTGGCTTTCGGGGGAAGCGAACAGACCATCCCGTATGCACAGGACTATCTGAATATCGTGGTTCCGGGGACGCTCCTGACCTCCCTCAGTTTTGGCTTCAACGCTGTCATGCGTGCTTCCGGCTATCCGAAGAAAGCAATGTTTACCATGCTGATCGGGGCGATAACCAATGTGATACTTGATCCTATTTTCATTTTCTGGCTGGATATGGGGATTAAGGGGGCTGCCATTGCGACGATCATCTCGATGCTGCTCTGTACTCTTTTTGTCATGAACCATTTTGTCCAAAAAGACAGTATCGTCCGTTTCCATAAAGGGACGTTCAAGCTGGAAAAGCATGTGGTATGGAATATCCTGACGATCGGTGTTTCGCCTTTTGCCATGCAGTTGGCGGGAAGTTTGGTGGTGGTGATCCAGAACTATGCACTCAAACAGCATGGGGGAGACTTGGCATTGGGGGCAAACGGCATTATCACCAGTGTCGGAATGCTTTTGGTGATGCTGATTATCGGGATCGCGCAGGGGATGCAGCCGATTGTCGGTTTCAATTTCGGGGCAAAGAAATACGAGCGTGTCCAGGAAACGCTACGTCTGGTCATTATAACCGCTACCATTATCATGGGAGTCGGCTGCTTTTGTAGCGTGGCGTTTCCGAAATTGATCACCCGTGCCTTTACGAACGATCCTGATTTATTGGATGTGACGGCAAATGGCTTGCGGATCAGTTTGCTGGTATTTGTGGTCGTCGGTTCGCAGATCTCGATCAGCCAGTTTTTCCAAAGCATCGGGATTGCTTGGAAGGCTATGTTTTTGAGTTTAAGCCGCCAAGTCTTGTTCCTGATACCAGCGATGTTGCTGTTCTCCCGCTTTTGGGGGTTGGATGGTGTCTGGTATGCTGCTCCCTTCTCTGATTTTGTTGCGGCTGTAACTGCTTGGCTCTTTTTGTGGTATCATGTTAAAAACATGAAAAGTAAGAATTCGGATTGAACTTTTTAGTATCTTGTTTGTCATACTATATGAAAGTAGATTGATTAGGTTTCAACTAAAAGAATGAGAAGTATGAAAAGAGTATTATTATTACTGGCTGTCCTGCTATTTAGTGCAGGGACAATGATGGCCCAGCAGGATAAAGCTGCCGAGAAGGCCGCCAAGAAAGCAGAAAAAGAAGCGAAGAAAGCCGCCGAAGCAGCTGAACAGATGGCCTTGTTCGAACAAGGTGTACAAGCACTGAAGGAGAAAGATTTTGTATTGGAAGCCGAACGTGTCGAGTTTAAGCGTGGACAATTCGTCTATGTGACCCCGAGCACGAACTTTGTTTCCATGAAAGGTGACCGGGCGACTATCCAGTTGGCTTTCAATACTGCCGCTGCCGGCCCGAACGGGATCGGGGGGATAACGGTCGATGGCAGTGCTTCAAATATAGAGATGAAAACAGACAAAAAAGGAAATGTTACGTTTAGTATGATGGTACAAGGTGTTGCAGTCTCCGCCAATGTGACAATCCGTATGGTAAAAGGCACGAACAAGTGTACGGCAACTGTGAGTCCGAACTTCAACAGCAACCGTATTTCGTTTACCGGTTATCTGTATCCGTCGGATCAGTCCAACGTGTTTAAGGGACGTGCCATCTGACGTGTAGATTCTTTGTTCAGAAAAAGCTGCTTTCGGAAAGGGAAGCAGCTTTTTTTATGCAACGTATTTTATATCTTTGTCCGTCAAAATATCATAAACATAAAAGTCATGCAATTAGCAATAGATCAGAAAGACATAGATAAGTTCCTGATGGTGGGTGACAAGGTGCTTATCAAGCCGAAGAACCCGCAGAGTCAGACAAAATCCGGATTGTATCTGCCCTCGGTTCAACAAGGGGAGAAGATACAAGCGGGTTATATCATAAAGACGGGGCCCGGATATCCGTTGCCTTCTCAATCTGAGGAGCATGAGGTCTGGGAGAAAAAGAAAGGGGAGGAGGTGCAATACTTGCCGCTTCAAGCCCGTGAAGGTGATTTGGCTGTCTATTTGCAGAATGCCGCTTACGAGATCAATTTTAATGACGAAAAGTTCTTGATTGTCCCTCATTCCGCTATTTTGATGTTAGTGCGTGATGAAGGTTTGTTTGAATAAAGCCTTTTGTTAAGGAAAATAGGGCTATATTCACTTTTTTATCTTATTTTTGCCAGCAAAACAAGACAAACTATCAACAGTAGCGATTATAATGAATAAAATTGTAAGTAAAGAACATTTCTCTGCCAACGTAGTGAAACTGGAAGTGGAAGCACCTTTGATTGCTCGCTCCCGTAAGGCAGGCCACTTTGTTATCGTGAAGGTGGGTGAGAAAGGTGAACGCATTCCCCTCACCATTGCCGGAGCTGATACGACGAAAGGAACTATCACACTCGTGATCCAGGCTGTAGGAGGTTCGTCAAAAAAGATATGCGAACTGAATGCCGGTGATTATATTACCGATTTGGTCGGCCCGCTGGGGCAAGCCACCCATATCGAGAAAGTAGGCACGGTTGTGTGTGCCGGCGGTGGTGTCGGTGTGGCTCCTTTATTGCCGATCGTGGAGGCTTTTCATAAGGCGGGCAACCGTGTGATTGTAGTGCTGGCCGCCCGTACGAAAGACCTGGTGATCCTGGAAGAACAGATGAAAGCCAACTCCGACGAAGTGATCGTGATGACCGACGACGGTTCCTACGGTACGAAAGGACTGGTGACGAACGGCGTGGAAAGTGTGATCAACCGTGAAAAGGTGGATTTGTGCGTCACGATCGGTCCGGCCGTCATGATGAAATTCGTCTCTGCCCTGACGAAGAAATACGAGATCCCGACAGTCGCCTCTTTGAATACGATTATGGTGGACGGGACCGGAATGTGTGGCGCTTGCCGTATTACGGTCGGAGGAAAGACGAAGTTCGTCTGTGTGGACGGACCGGAATTCGATGCTCACCAAGTAGATTTCGATGAGATGCTGATGCGCCTCGGTGCTTATAAAGATATTGAAAAGAAATAACGAAACCACAGTAAACAAATGACAACAGAAGAACTGATCGCTGCCCGTCGTGCCGAACCGTGGAGAGAAGCACTGCGTAAAAGCAAAAAAAATAAGGAACGTACGGATATCCCCCGTGTAGAAATGAATGAGCTGGATGCGGAATACCGCAGCCATACCCGCCTCGAAGAGGTAAACCTCGGATTGACGAAGGAGCAGGCCATGCAGGAAGCCCAGCGTTGTCTGGACTGTCCGAATCCGACCTGTATGCAAGGATGTCCGGTAAGTATCAATATCCCGACGTTTGTGAAGAACATCGAGCGGGGAGAGTTTCTGGAAGCAGCCAGAGTGCTGAAGGAAACAAGTGCATTGCCGGCTGTCTGCGGCCGTGTATGTCCGCAGGAAAAACAGTGCGAAAGCAAGTGCATTCATCTGAAGATGGGTAAACCGGCTGTCGCTATCGGTTACTTGGAACGTTTTGCCGCTGATTATGAACGGGAAAGCGGAAACATTTCCATCCCGGAAGTAGCGGAAAAGAACGGCATTAAGATTGCCGTTGTCGGTTCAGGTCCCGCCGGCCTTTCATTTGCCGGTGATATGGCAAAGCGTGGCTATGACGTGACGGTGTTCGAAGCTTTGCACGAAATCGGTGGTGTGTTGAAATACGGTATTCCCGAATTCCGCCTGCCGAATAAGATTGTGGATGTAGAGATTGAAGGGCTGCGCAAGATGGGTGTGAAGTTCATGACAAACTGTATTGTCGGCAAGACAATCAGTTATGACGATCTGCATGCGGATGGTTTCAAAGGAATCTTCGCTGCCAGTGGCGCCGGGCTTCCTAACTTTATGAATATTCCGGGAGAGAACCTGGTCGGGGTGATGTCTTCCAACGAATACTTGACACGTGTCAATCTGATGGATGCAGCCAATCCGGATAGCGATACGCCTGTCTTGCAGGGTAAGAAAGTGGCTGTCATCGGTGGTGGCAATACGGCGATGGACTCGGTCCGTACTGCTCGCCGCTTGGGTGCTGAACGTGCCATGATCGTTTATCGCCGTAGTGAAGAAGAGATGCCCGCACGGTTGGAGGAGGTGAAACATGCCAAAGAGGAAGGTGTGGAGTTTATGACCTTGCATAATCCGGTCGAATATCTTGGTGACGAACGGGGCCGTGTCAAACAGATGCGCTTGCAGAAGATGGAGCTGGGTGAACCGGATGCTTCCGGACGTCGTCGTCCTGTACCAGTCGAAGGAGCGATCGAAACAATTGATGTGGATGAAGTGATTGTCAGCGTCGGTGTTTCTCCCAATCCGCTTATCCCGCGTGCTTTCCAGGGATTGGAAGTAAGCAAAAAGGGAACGATCGTGGTGAATGAAGAAAATATGCGCTCAGCCTTGCCTGATGTATATGCGGGTGGTGATATCGTCCGTGGCGGTGCAACCGTAATCCTGGCAATGGGTGACGGTCGTAAGGCTGCTGCTGCAATGGATGAAGCATTTTCCTGCGACATGGATCATAATAGCGAAATGTAAAAGAGAACGACACTTGGCATTTTCTGTTGTCATCTGTCTAATAAATAATATATTAGCTGGTGTCGATGTGAGTTTTTAGGTCGACACCACATCGGCACCTTTTTCTGACACATCACTATGTATAGACAAGTAACCTGCCAACTATCCCGTTTTCTGTAATCAACTAACTCAAAACATGCCAAGAACTAAATGATAGCATATGGTAAAGTAGATATAGGTAGTTACTGCCTGTTGCCAATAGGTGGTACTACCTATTGGTAATATGTAGTACTATGTGTCTATAGTAGGTGGTACTACATATAAGTAATATGTAATATGCCATGAATTAGTTCACTATGACTTTTGAAGTAGTTTATGGTAGGTTCTGGATCTGTTGTTAATGAGAACAGGCTGACCCCAGGCGAAGTTTCCGGATACAAAAAGGTGTCGATGTGGTGTTGACCTAAAAACTCACATCGACACCAGCTAATATATTATTTATTAGACAGATGACAACAGAAGATGTCAGGTGTCGTTCTCTTTTGTATTATTTGTGTTTATGGAAAGGAGGAAAGGATTCACACATAAATCCCCTCCTTCTCAATGCGGTTTCTCAAAAAAGAATCCATGTGATCACGCAATCGGACAATATCGACATTACAACCGAATAGAGATTGTAAATCTTCTTTTATATGTACCAAAGCGAACATATTGGGCTGTGAAGTTTCCAAATAAACATCAACATCGCTGTCTTCCGTTTGCTCACCTCTGGCGACAGAACCGAATATCCCCATGCGGGTAATGCTATATTTGGAAGCATTCTTCGTCATATAGTCACGCAAGATCGTTATGTATTCTGCTGTTGATCTCATCTTGTCTTTTTTATTTTTCACAAAGATACGCATTCATGTGGCAAAAGCAAATGGTAGGAAAGTAAAAAGCCCCGCTATTCCTAAGAATAACGAGGCCTTTTGGAAGCGAGCGGAAGACGGGACTCGAACCCGCGACCCTAACCTTGGCAAGGTTATGCTCTACCAACTGAGCTACTTCCGCATTGTTGCATTGTTTTCGTTTGCGAGTGCAAAGGTAGATGAAATTTTTGTTTCTGCAAATATTTAGAATAAAAAAATGCAGGGCAACGCATTTTTTTAGTTTCTCACAACCCATTCCTGTCTGTCGGACGATACTGGAGTCATGTAATATTTTCTTAATGGAAATTGCGATACGCCCTTTGTCGGTGCTCCGGTCCCATAGCCGATATCATATTCAGTTCCGCATTCCGGGCAAATTGCTTTTCCTGCATTGTCGGCTTCTATGATGATATTCTTTTTGGCTTCGTGGGGACAGCACAGATCAAATGCATAGTAGGTCGCATTTCCGTAATTGTCGATTCCGCATACAACCAAAACACCGGAAAAGCCCGTCTTTTCTTCGGCAGTACGGGCTTTAGTGATGGATTTGTGATTGTATATGCCTACCAGATCTTTGTCGCCGAAGCGCAGGTCTAGTTCCAAATATACCGGTGCATAGGGTATATCCGATTCTTCGAATTTGGAACACGAACAAACTAATGATATAAGTAAGCAAAATAAAAACCGTTTCATCGTTTATTAGGATAACAGCTGTTGCTCAGCCTCGTTTACTCTATTAAACGCGAAACCGTCCATGATATTTTGCATCAAGGCGGAAATCTGGTCATTGCATAAATTTCCGATACTTCCTTCGTGCGTATGGTGAACTTTCTTGACAGGGACGAATTTACCAGCTTCGATGTTTAATCCTACCTGCTTGTAAGCGTCACGGAAAGGCATACCTTCCAAAACGAGGCGGTTTACCTCTTCCACACTAAAGAGGAGTGCATATTTGTCATCGTCTAAGATCTGCTCGTTCACCTTTACTTCCCGCATCATGTGCGTAACCATGCGAAGGCAATCCTTCAACTCGTCGAAAGAGGGAAGGAATACTTCCTTTATGATCTGCAGGTCGCGGAAATAGCCTGATGGAAGGTTGTTGCTGATCAGTGTGATCTGCTGGGGCAATCCTTGCAGCTTGTTGCATTTGGCACGCGTCAGCTCGAATACGTCCGGATTCTTTTTATGCGGCATGATACTGGATCCTGTTGTGAACTGGTCCGGCAACTTGATGAAACCGAAGTTCTGGCTGTTGAACATACAAGCATCGAAAGCTAGTTTGGAAAGGGTTGCCGCAATGCCGGCCATGGCAAAAGCTACGGTACGTTCCATTTTGCCACGTCCCATCTGGGCGTAAACGACATTATAATCGAGCGAGTCGAAGCCGAGCAGATCTGTTGTCATCTGGCGTCTCAGCGGGAAAGAAGAGCCATATCCGGCCGCAGAGCCCAACGGGTTGCGGTTGCAAACTTTATAAGCAGCCTGCATCATCTGCAAATCATCGGTCAGGCTTTCGGCATAGGCGCCGAACCAAAGTCCGAATGATGACGGCATGGCAATCTGTAAATGTGTATATCCGGGAAGCAGCACGTCCTTATAACGGTTACTCTGCGAGATCAACACCTCGAACAGGTCGGATACCAACTCTACGATTTCCTGAATCTGTGCGCGGGTGAACAGCTTCAGATCCAGCAGCACTTGGTCGTTACGTGAACGTCCGCTGTGTATCTTTTTTCCTGTGTCACCCAGGCTGCGTGTCAGCATCAGTTCCACCTGCGAGTGGACGTCTTCCACGCCCTCTTCAATTACAAACCGGCCACAGTCGGCAACGGCATAGATATTTTTCAGTTCGGCAAGCAAGATCGTTAGTTCCTCTTTGGTAAGCAGCCCGATGCTTTCCAGCATGGTGATGTGAGCCATCGAGCCGAGCACGTCGTACTTGGCGAGATAGAGATCCATCTCACGGTCTTTGCCTACCGTAAAGGTATCCACTTCCTGGTCTACCTGAACATTCTTTTCCCAAAGTTTCTGAGCCATCAAAAAAACATTTAATAAGGCAGGGATGCCAACATGGTCGATATTTTATCGATCGCATCCTGCAATGGTTTTGATACCATTGGTTTGATAAACGGATTCAGTTCGGCGCGGACGGTTATTTTCATCCGTGTGTCGTTCTCTTCTACCTGTTTTAGCTGAATCCAAAGGAACAGGGGGACAGGCGAGTTCGTGGTCGTGAATTTGATCGTCTTGTTCGGTTCACGTTCCACGATCTGGAAGGTTATCTTGCCTACCGGTGCGACGGAAAAACTGCAAGAGTCTTTATCGAACTCGAAATCTTGAATCTTATCTTGAGGTATGCGGTCCTGCACCTTTCCCAAGTTGGATAGGTCGGACAGCATATTAAAAATACGATCCTCGTTAAAGGGGATCGTTTTCACTTCGCTAACAAATTCAGTCATTTTTACTTACTTTGTTTCGGGATTCCAGTTTGCCGGATCTTTGCGCCATTCCTGAAGGACTGCGATTTCGGATTCGTCAATGTAATCTGTACGCAATGCTTCTTCCAGCACGGCATCATAGTTACTTAGAGTCGTCAATGTAACTTTTGCCTCTTTGAAAGCCTCTACTGCAACAGGGAAACCATACGTGAAAATGGCAACCATACCGGCAACGTCACAACCGAAATTACGGACAGCCTGTACGGCTTTCAAACTACTACCACCTGTAGAAACCAAATCTTCTACAATCACTACTTTTGAACCCGGTTTCAGTTCGCCTTCAATCAGGTTTTCCAATCCATGATCTTTAGGAGTTGAACGGATGTACACGAACGGCAGACCCAGTAGGTCGGCAACTAATGCACCCTGGGCGATTGCTCCGGTTGCAACACCAGCAATAGCATCGGCATTTTCATACTTTTCGCTGATTGTGCGAGCCAGCTCCAGTTTAATGAAACTTCTGATTTCCGGATAGGAAAGTGTCTTTCTGTTGTCGTTGTAGATTGGTGATTTCCAACCGGATGCCCATGTGAAAGGATTGGCCGGCTGCAATTTGACCGCCTTAATCTTTAATAATCTCTCTGCTACTAATCTTTCCAGTGTTTTCATACAACCTAATAAAAATGTTTATATCAGTCTGCAAAGGTAGACAAAGGGAATGAGATAACCTTGTAGTTCTTCAAAAAAATAAGCTATACATATTGTATAGCAGGTTTAAGGAGAGTTTATGCCACAGCTATGCCTAAAATACTGATCCGGATGCCGGATATGGCTTTCATAGCTTCTGCACAGGCGTTCATGGTGGAACCGGTCGTAATAACATCGTCCACCAGTAGAATGTGTTTGTTTTTCAACGTGTCGGTGTTCTCTACACGGAAAATGTCCTCTACATTTTCCGATCGTTCGAATATCTGCTTGCGGGTTTGGCTTTCGGTCTTTTTTATGCGGGACAAGGGTGAGGTGTCGACCGCGATTCCAGTGACGGAACGGATGCCGTATGCGATCCATTCCGACTGGTTATAACCTCTTTGCCTCATTCTTTTCGGGTGGAGCGGGACCGGCAAAAGGAGATCGACGGTGTCGAACAGCCCTGTCTCCCGGTAGGTGGTAGCAGCCATGCGTCCCAGTTCGTATCCGAGTTTTTTGTTTCCATGATATTTTAAGGAATGGATCAGCTTTTGCCCGCTTCCCCCTTTCGTGAAGTGGAGCAGAGCGGTGGCGGCAACGAAAGATGTTTTTCCCTGTAAAAGCAGACAGACCGGATTCGTCTCCATATCCGTAAAATGCGTGTAGGGCAAATGATTCGAACAATGCAGGCAAATATGCTCTTCCCCTTCCATTAAAGACCTCTGGCAAAGCAGGCAGAGGCGGGGATAGAAAAGGTTGAGGAGGTCATTCAAAATCATCCTCGTAATCATTCCCGTTGAACAATTGTTTCAGGCAGCGGCTTGTTTCCCTTGTTTCGAAACCGCGTCCGGTGGCGAAGCGGAGCAGTTTGGCGTAAACCTCCCGATCGTCCTTACCACGGGTTGCTTTCTTTTTGCTTTTCAGGAGAGCAAGGAGGATGGAGCGATATTCTTGTTCGTCGATACCTTCCAGCGCTTCCGAGCGGATACTGGACGGAATGCCTTTCCGCT
>OODH01002173.1_pt1 | contig 9922 bp, 7 predicted proteins | sample 1671391 | NCBI WGS metagenome assembly OODH01 (sample SAMN06348152, study PRJEB24527) | human gut metagenome | biome: human gut; feature: ankylosing spondylitis patient; material: feces | host: Homo sapiens | place: China | collected 2015-10 | reverse complement strand
ATCATCGTTTTAACCTTTGCCTGCGTTTCACTATTGGTAAATGCACAACTCAGTACAAATGAATTACCATTCTCATTCAGAGTGGAAAATCAACATTTATTCATACAAAAGAACGCACAAATAAACTCCTATAAAGCACTACTTCCCAAAACGGTTGAAGAATTGAATACGGAGAAGATCAAGAAAACGAAGGAGACAATGAAAATGTACCACCTCGTTTTGGCTATCCTATACCTGTCAATTGGGATATGACCAATGCTGGCAACTGGACTGTACTAACAAATGGAGACAAACTCTGGACAATGGAAATATCATCACCGAATGCTCTTTCCATAAACTTATTGTATGACAAATTCTGGTTGCCAGAAGGAACTAGTCTGTTTTTATACAGTAAAGACAAAAAACAATATATGGGTGGCTTTACTTCTATTAATAATAAAGGAGACTCCATTAATCTAAAAGGTTTTGCAACTGGTATTATTCAAGGAAGTAATGTCATTTTAGAATATTATCAACCTGCACATATCTCGCAAACCGCTATAATATCAATATGCAATGTTGTACATGGATATAAACCAATCGTTGCACCTGCAATCCTAACTCGTTCATTCGGAGGATCTGGCAATTGCCAAGTAAACATTAACTGTCCAGAAGGTGAAGATTGGCAAAAAGAAAAAAGAGCTATAGCTTTAATAGTAGTAAATGGATTCCGATATGCAACAGGAGCACTTCTTAACACAACGGCTAACGATAAGCGGCCAATCTTTTTAACAGCAGATCATTGTCTCGGAGGATGGGGCAATTATAATATAAAATATGATGCTGTAACAAATCCAAACTTAAATCATTACATGTTCTATTGGAATTATGAAAGTCCCTCATGTTCTCGTGGAGGAAGCGAACCCCAAATCCTATCGACTTCCGGAGCAACCATATTGGCAAATAATGAATATTCCGATTTTGCACTATTATCCTTAAATGAAGATCCAAAGAATCTTTCCGGTTATGACCCTTATTATTTAGGTTGGGATAGAATAACGTCTTTAAGTTCCACCGGAGTTGTCGGTATCCACCACCCAAGTGGTGATGTTAAGAAAATAGCGACATCGTTTAACCTGCCGGCAAATACTACTCCATATTGGCGTGTTAATTGGAGTCAAACAACAAACGGTTTTTCCGTAACAGAAGGAGGTTCTTCCGGATCACCTCTATTGACAAGAAATACACATCGAGTCATCGCCCAATTATTTGGTGGTTCAGATATCAACTGCAATAATCCTGCAGCAGACTATGCTATCTACGGCCAATTTCATCTTTCTTGGGATTACGGAACCAATCCTCAACGTCGTCTGAAAGACTGACTTGATCCTAATAACACGGGAGCCCAATTCGTAGATGGCATCCCTGTTCCAGAACCGGAGCCAGACCCAGATCCTTATGTTATCCATATAAATGGCAGTTTTTATCAACTGAATTGCCCGTTATTAGAAAATCAAAAAGTAACTGTCGACCACTGGGGCGGTGCTTACGACGTTTGTAAAAACCAAGAAGTTGTTTTGGAATTTACTTCCAACAAAAAGAATCTGACATGCAGTTTATGGGACGGAACAGGCCCATTCTATCTGCAATACTTTCCACGAGGAGATTACTACACACTTTCTTGTACACCACAAAGCGATATATTCGAACTTTCCTTCACAGACGGGAATATAACTGAATATATAGCTTTTGAAACACAGGACTATTATACGATCTCTTATAGCAACTCATCTCAACTAATACAAATAGACATTAATGAGGATATGGCAAGAATGAAAAACAGCAGTTCATACAAAGTTGCGATTTATAATCAAACAGGCTCATTAATGAAACAGGTCTCTATGGCAAATAAAACAATCTCCATAAATACTACGGAGTTTCCCAATGGAATTTATTTCATACACCTCATGGATAACACAGGTGAAAAGATCGGTTCGAAGAAGATATCAATCAGCCACTAATCTTAATAAAAGGAAGGGGGGAAAACATTATCCATCTTCTCCCCTCCCTTTTCTTTTTCCGTCAATCCATGCAAAACGTATAGAGCGAAGCTTCGCCCCGCCGGAGCAGTTTCGCTTTTTTCGTACCCGGGGCATAAACGAAGGTTTCCGCCACGACAACCCTCTGGTTCTTTTCATCGAGATGGGCATGGCTGACAAACGGGCCGCCCATCATGTCGCCTTCCATCTCCCATAAGCCTCGCACGACTCCACAGTATTCCCCGTTCTTCGAGATTGCCTCGTAAGAGGGGGTAAAACGCTTTTCGGTCGTCATATAAGAACCGGGAAACGCCCCCTGTATATGTTCTCCCAAAACGGAATCGCGCATGGCGACCAGATAATCCAACGTAAACGTGCGTCCGCTGACATAAGGAAAACTATACACGACCATATCGATCCGTCCTCTCGTGCCATGATCAGTCACCCAAAAGAAATCTGCCGTATCTTTGTAAGAACACATCTCTTCCGGAGCATACAGCTGCGCATTGAAACGTGCCCTCACTTTGTCATTCACCCAGACGCTATGCGAACTTTCCAGATAATCGGCCTGCCGTTCCCGTTCTTTCTCTCCCAACCAAGCAACCAATGATGTGCCTTGTTTTTCCAAGTATTCAGCCAAAATCCGGGAAGAAGGAGCGTTGAGCGTAACCACTTCCTGCCCCGTAGCCCACCGGTCTTTTTCCTTATGTACAGACACTTTTGTATAAAGGGATTCATCGATTCGGACATGGATAATGTTGCGGACATAATGCAGCAGACCGTTAAACTGGAAAGGCTCGGCATACGTCACCCACATGGCCGGCTCATTCTGCGGCAGTCCCGGAATAGGAGCAGTCAGTTGGTCGTACAGTAACCGACCCGCTTCCCCTTTCCACGCATCTTTGTCCATTACCACCAATACTTCATAAGCAAAACCAGTTGCCCTCTTCATAAAGATAGACTGTTTAGCCGGTTTGGATGACCGATTACAAGCGGTCCCCCCTATCAGGGCGATCAGAATCAAAGTTAATAGAAATCGCGTTCTCATATCATTCCTCCATTAGATTATCTTAAAAAATTAAATTTACACGAAACAAAGATAGAGAGGAAGAAAAAGAAAGAAAAGAGACGATGCCGGACAAGTGAGACACCGGATAACAAACTAATATACAACCATATAAACCAATCAAAAAGTAACAAATATCCAATTTGGCGGACAATCCGTCCCTTTCCGGTCCTTAATAAAGACGAATAAATTGATCCAAATCGACCTTCTCATCCAGTCGGAGCTTCTTCTTCAACCGGTTTTTCGATTTGGTCAGTGCTTCCGAAGTATTATTGAAAACAGCTAATTGTTCCTTCCGCGAGAAGTTCCATTTGACCAGACAGCAGATTTCCTGTTCATGGCGGGTAATCCCTCGCTTCTCCTTCAAGTCGGACAAGACATGGTGGAAAAGGATATCGGTCAGATGGAACAACCCATTCCATTCCTCGCGGGTAAGGTTCGTGCGAAGCGGATCCTCTTTCAACTGGACCAGCATCGAAAGGGAATCGGACTGGCATTCGTTTTCAACCGATAAGGAGGAAATTATCCGCTCGCTCTCCCGGAGTTTCTGCTGGTAGAACTCAAGGTCAGACATCCGTTCCTTATAGTGTTCGGATTCGGATGCCGAATGCAACAAGTCTTCTTCCAACTGCTTCACCTGCCTGGCATATTCGTAACGTTCCTTTTGCCAACGGCAGATGGCCGCTTTATTCCGTTTCAGCTTCTCCTTCACCAACCGAAAGCGTTCTTGTCTGCCACCCGTACGAAACCCGACCGCAAATCCGAGCAAGGCTCCTGCGATCAGGGCGACAAAACATAAGGTAAATAATACGAATGTCCAGGGAAAAGGAAGATCCATACCGTCTATATTTTGTTTTTCAGATATTCATAAACAGCCAGTTGTGCCCGGACTTTCACCGGGTTGTCATCCCGTTTGAAATTGTTATGTAGATGTTCGTCGATCAAACAGGCTTTTACATTATCTTGCAACTGGATATTCAGGATATCTATGATATTTCGCTTGATCTCCGCATTCAGAATCGGGAAAGCAGTCTCTATACGCCGATTCAGGTTCCGGCGCATCCAATCGGCAGAAGTCAGGAACAGCTCCTCCTCACCATCATTATAGAAGTACCAGATGCGAGAATGTTCCAGAAACATATCCACTATACGAGTAACCTTGATATTCGCACTGAACGGACGGTTCGGAACCAGGCAACAAATCCCCCGGACAATCAGGTCGATTTCCACCCCGTTCTCGCTTGCGTTATACAATTCATTGATCATATTCTGGTCATGCAGTCCGTTCATCTTCAACACGATGCGTCCTTTACGTCCGGCCTTCACATGCTCAATCTCCCGATGGATCATGCGAGTCAGTTCCGGCACCATATTGAAGCGGGCGACCAGCAGATGGCGGAATGTCGGTCCGGCCAGCTTCCCTTCCAGCACCGCAAACACTTTGTTTATATCGGTTATCAATTCCGCATTCGAAGTCAGCAACGCCATATCGGAATAGATGCGTGCCGTTTTTTCATTGAAATTGCCGGTACTCAAATAGGCAAAATCCCGCCGCTTGCAGCCGTCTTCCGTATCTTTCCGCAGAATAACCGCCACTTTTGCATGTACTTTCAGACCGGGGATACTATAGATGATGCGAATACCCGCCTGCTCCATCCGTTCGGCCGTACTCATATTGTTCTCTTCGTCGAAACGGGCTTTCAACTCCACAAAGACCGTCACCTTCTTCCCGTTCTGAGCAGCGCTGATCAACGTATTGATAACAGCCGAGTTCTCCGCCACCCGGTATTGCGTGATTTTGATCTCATCTACTTTCGGATCAAAAGCCGCCTCCATCAGGAAGCGGATCAGGTAGTCGAAAGACTGATAGGGGAAATGCAACAGGATATCCCGTTTTTTCACCGCCCGGAAGACAGAGCCCATCTCGTCCAGAAAAGGCACACGCATGGGAGACGGGACCAGCTGCTCCAGTTCTTTTCCTCTTGGATTCGGCAGTTTGATCAGATCCTGCAAATTGTTATACCGTCCTCCCAATACCAGATCGTCTGTGGTAATACCAAAAGCATTGCATATAAACGCCAAGAAATCATCAGGCATATTGCTGTCATACATAAACCGGCTTAAGGCACCGATCTTACGCTTTTTCACTTTCTTACGAATGTTTTCCACGATATTCCCGCCTTTCTCGTCATCCAGGTAAATATCGGCATCCCGTGAAATCTTGATGCTATAACAACTCTCCACCACATAGCCGGGGAAGATACTGGACAAATTGGCCCGGATAATATCGTCGATAAACATGATATAGTATTTTCCTTCATGCGTAGGCAATTCGATAAAACGAGGTACTTTCGCATACGGGATTTTCATCAGGGCATAATAATAGTCCGGCACATAATCCGGCTCCGCCATCCGCTTGCTCTTTTTCACCATCCGGATCACCAGATAAAGACGACGGTCGCGTATGAACGTACGGATATCCCCCGCTTGTATCATGACCGGCGAGAGGAAAGGGAACACCTCTTCATTGAAAAAGTTATGCACGAATTCTTCATGAAACGGTTCCGGCCGGCTGTCCTGATACAGGTAAATATCCTGCCGGTTCAATTCCTGCAATACTTTGGAGAATATGCGATAGTATTCGCGCTGCTGTCGGTTCACCTCTTCCGTGATTTCGGCAAGCGTCTCTTCGGCTTCCGCCCCGCTTTCTTCGGTGAAGTTCTTTTTCATGATTACTCCCCGGTGCTCGGCAACCCTTATTTCGTAAAACTCTTCGAGATTGGACGAATAGATCGACAGGAACTTGATACGCTCATAGATAGGGAGCGTTTCATCCTCCGCTTCCAGCAAAACGCGATAGTTGAAGGACAACCAGCTAATATCACGTTTAAAGTATTTATGTGAATTCTCCATCGTATTATTATCTTCGGTCGGTAAATATAAATACTTTTGTGGGATAAAAGAAATTGTTATGCTTAAAATAGGACTTCTTTCAGATACCCACGCCTGGTGGGACGACAAGTACATGGAATATTTCTCGGAATGTGACGAGATCTGGCATGCTGGAGATATCGGTTCGGACACACTGGCGGCACGCCTGGCTGCCTTGAAACCGCTTCGTGCCGTATATGGCAACATCGACGGGCAATCGCTTCGGCTGCAATATCCGCAGGTCGCTCATTTCAAAGTTGAAGAAGCAAACGTGATGATGACACATATAGGAGGCTATCCCGGACGTTATAACCCGCTTATCCGGAAAGAACTGTACGACACCCGCCCTAATCTTTTCATTGCCGGACATTCGCATATCCTGAAAGTCGCTTTCGACAGAAGTTTGAATTGTTTGTATATAAATCCGGGGGCAGCTGGTAAGAGCGGGTTTCATCAGATAAGGACTCTGGTACGTTTCGTTATAGACGGGAAACAGATCAAGGATTTGGAAGTTATTGAATTGGGGAACCGATAAGAAGGTGTCAAAACATCTTTATCACGATCTTTCAGTAAACAGTAATTTGTTCTGACATACCTCCTTATCGATTCTAACAACCAGCACAGCAGAAATTTTCTGCCAGCAGGACCGTGTTTTGCAAATAAGCAAACTCCTGTTCAAAATATTCGCTGAAAACACCCGAACCCAGATTTTCTTCAATCTGTTTGGAAGTCCAGAGCTTTCCGTTCGGTTGTTTGATCTGATCCATGACCTTTTCTGAACGCACACACATCACATACAAGTTCACCAGATGTTTCACCTTTTCGTTCTCAAATGTGTACCGAATCAGGAAGCGGGGCATGACATCTTCTTTTTCACCCAAGCCACCCATTGTTTCACGTACCGTACTTTCTATACTATGACGGAACAAAACATAGCTGTAGAACGGATAGTCGATCGTATCCGGAGATACAAAAGACTTCTTCCCTCTGTTTACCAGATAAAGCATTCCCTGATAAATAACAGCCACACGTACGACAGGATGATAATACTTTTTTGGTAACGAACGACTTACGGATCGAGCTATGCAACCTATCACCTTTCCACCGTCGTTCAGAACAGGTAACCACATTTCTTTCCGAAGGCTACCTTGCATCATCGAAATCCTTATCTGTTCATATAGAATCAAAAATACTCCGATAACGATCCCAAGCTCCCTGTATAAAAAACGCTCCATACGCACGCTCTGCATCGTTTCGGGCAGAATACTGTATACCAAAATGATGAACAGATGCAATGTATAAAGATTCTGGATCAGCTGGGCGACAAAAAAGAATTCATTTAACGTAGTACGCATCAATGTCCGCTTGTAGGTCGGATGCTGAGACGTCCGGATTCGCCGCAATATTGTTCGCTTGGCAAACCCTAAAAACGCCAATACCACTACCAACAAGACTTCTGTTATCAACGGAGAATAAATAAACAACACCGGCTCAAGCCGAAGGCAAAGAAAAATCGAATAAAGAACTAATGTTGTCGCAGCCGGTAATAACAAAAATTGATAAACCTTATCCTTACTCAGTATCTGAAACAAAAAAATACAAACGAAACAAAAGGTAACGCCGATTATGAAGGATAACAAATATGAAAAATAATTATCCAAAAACATAAACAGCAACAATGGCACTAGGCATATAGCCTGATTATCCAGGTTCCTCTTCACTTTGTTCATACCCTTTCCCCCTTTTTTCCCTTTATAACATAACAAATTGTACAGAGAAATGTTTTCGCCATCATACGTGTTTTTCAGCGTGATAAGAGGAACGGACCAGCGGAGCGCTTTCCACCTTTTTGAACCCTTTTTGTAAAGCAATTGATTTATAAGACTCAAACTGTTCGGGCGTAACGTATTCTTTTACCGGAATATTTTTGCGGCTTGGCTGTAAGTATTGCCCGATTGTCAAGACGGAAACGCCGGCAGCCCGCACGTCATCCATCAATTCACAAACCTCCTCGACTGTTTCACCCAGCCCCACCATTATACCGGTCTTGGCTACCACACCTTGTGCGGCTATACGCGCAAGCACGGAGAGACTTACTTTGTATTTCGCGGCACTGCGCACTTCGGGGCTGATACGGCGAACAGTTTCCATATTATGGGATATTATTTCGGGGGCGGCTGCCACTACTTTATCCACCAGTTCCAACCGTCCCTGAAAGTCCGGGATCAAGACCTCTACCGTCGTTTCCGGATTAACAGCCTTTATCGTACGGATCGTATCGACCCAATGCTGCGCACCCAAATCATCCCGGTCGACAGAAGTAATCACCGCATGTTTCAAATTCATCAGTCGGATGCTTTCCGCCACATTCGCAGGTTCCTTCGGGTCCAACGGAAGCGGTTTGCCGGTCAACGTATTGCAGAAACGGCAAGAACGCGTACAGATATCTCCCGCAATCATAAAGGTAGCCGTCCCCCTGCTCCAGCATTCTCCCATATTCGGACATTTCCCGCTGGTGCAGATCGTATGCAGGCAGTGGGATTCAACGATGCTTTTTGTCCGTGTGAACTGTTCGTTCCCACCCAGCCGGATTTTTAGCCAATCCGGCTTTCTCAAATGTTCTGACATTATAAGTTACAAATTATCAAATAAAAAGTTAGACATTCTGGTATACAGATGATAGCGGGTGTTTCCACCGTAAATACTATGATTACGATCTTTGTAAACCTGCATTTCAAACTGTTTACCGGCTTGTACCAAGCTCTCAGCATAATCCATTGTCTGCTGGAAATGCACATTATCGTCGGCTGTGCCATGAATCAACAACAACTTCCCCTGCAAATCCTTCGCCAGACGGATCGGTGAAGTAGCGGCATACCCTTCAAAATTTTCTTTTGGCGTACGCATGAAACGTTCCGTATAGACAGAATCGTAATATTTCCAATCGGTAGGAGGTGCAACAGCAATACCGGCTTTGAAAGTTCCATTGCCAACACTCATGGCCATCAGCGTATTGTAACCGCCGAAGCTCCATCCCCAGATAGCCATGCGGCTCTTGTCGACAAACGGCAATTTACCTAAAGCCTGTGCCGCTTCCACCTGGTCCTTGGATTCCAGTTCACCCATCCGCAGATAGGTACATTTACGGAAGGCTTCTCCGCGGGCTCCTGTACCACGTCCGTCCACACAAACCGTAATGATCCCGTTAACCGCCAGATATTGTTCCCAGTCAAAGCTATATTTATCCAATACCTGCTGGGAGTTCGGGCCACTGTACTGGAACATCAGAACTGGATATTTTTTCGACTCGTCGAAATCGACCGGCTTCACGATCCATGCATTCAGTTCATAATCGGAAGCTGTACGCACTTTGATAAATTCTTTCTCGGCATATGAATAGCCAGCCAGCTTATCGACTAAACGGGCATTATCCTGCAGGACACGCAGGACTTTATTCGACTTCGTCTCGTTTACGGTGATTTTAACCGGCGTATTTGCATTTGAATATTGATTTACATAATAAGCGAAGTTATCGCTGAATGTTGCATTATTCGTTCCTTCCTGTGTGGAAAGTTTCGTCTTTACTCCTTTCGCATCGATTTTATATATAGCACGCCGGATCGGACTTTCTTCGGCCGATTCATAATAGACCGTCTTTGTCGCTTCATCATAACCCAGAAACGCAGTCACATCCCAATTGCCTTTCGTCACCTGGCGCAGCATGACACCCGTAGGAGAATACAGATAAATATGCGCATAACCATCCTGTTCGTTTACATATGAGAAACTGTTCGCATAAAAATGGATGGAGTTCAACCATTCCGAATCGACATAAGCCTTATTTTCATCACGCAGGATCAAACGAAAAACACCGCTTTTCGGATTCGCATAATACATATTGAAAACA
>OODH01002168.1_pt1 | contig 9939 bp, 10 predicted proteins | sample 1671391 | NCBI WGS metagenome assembly OODH01 (sample SAMN06348152, study PRJEB24527) | human gut metagenome | biome: human gut; feature: ankylosing spondylitis patient; material: feces | host: Homo sapiens | place: China | collected 2015-10 | reverse complement strand
CACATACTGGTGTCTGCTGTGTGCGTTATCCACGCGGTGGAGAGGTATCGCTTCCGGAAGGATTTGATCCGAACAAAGATTGGTCGATGATCCATCCAGGAAAAGAAACGGTATTGGTTACCTATGGGCGCATTGCGTCTGAGGTTTGCAAAGCAGCGCAGATGCTTGCAGAAAACGGAACAGAAGTATCTGTCTTAAAGATAAACCGAATTCTTCCGTTTTGTGAAGAGGTACTTGCTCAGATAAAGGATGCAAAACAAATCCTTTTTGTTGAGGAAGGAATGAAGAACGGCGGAATCGGCCAGATTTTAGGCGAAAAGCTGCTGGAGAAGGGATATCAGGGAATATACCAGCTGCTTGCAATCGATGACTGTTTTGTCAGCCAGGCAACAGTTGCCAGAGCAATCGAACTGAGCGGTCTGGATGCAAAAAGCATCGTTCGGTTTTATGAACAAAAGATAAAAGAATAAATATAGAGAGAAAAAGGAAAATGCCGGCAAAGGTATTTTGCCGGAACATTTTGGGAGGAATAGTGTGAAACAGCGGTTAGACGTTGCTTTGGTTGAAAGAGGACTTATTGCAAGCCGCGAAAAGGCCAAAGTTGTCATTATGGAAGGTCTTGTTTATGTAAACGGACAGAAATCGGATAAAGCGGGTGCTCAGGTCAAGGATGACGACAAAATTGAAGTGCGCGGTGAAACTCTGCGTTATGTCAGCCGCGGCGGAAAGAAGCTGGAAAAGGCAATGCAGTGCTTTCCTCTGACGCCGAACGGAAAGGTCTGTATGGACATTGGTGCGTCCACCGGCGGCTTTACCGATTGTATGCTACAGAACGGCGCGGTCAAGGTCTATGCCGTGGACGTCGGTTACGGTCAGCTGGCATGGAGCCTGCGCACCGACGAGCGCGTCGTCAACATGGAGCGCACCAACATCCGCAATGTCACGCTGGATATGCTGGCAGAGCCTATTGAGTTTTTCAGCGTAGATGTGTCGTTTATCTCGCTGCATCATATCTTCCCGGTGGCGCAGGCTATCACGACGCCCGACGCAATGGGCGTCTGCCTCGTCAAGCCTCAGTTCGAGGCTGGCCGCGAGAAGGTGGGCAAAAACGGTGTCGTCCGCGACCCTGCCACCCACCGCGAAGTGCTCCACAATGCGATGGGCTATGCCGCTGCAAACGGTTTCGTCGTGCGCGGACTGGATTTCAGCCCCGTCAAAGGCCCTGAGGGCAACATTGAGTACCTGATGTTCGTCCAGAAGAGCGAACAGCCCGGTGTGCTGGATGACTCTGTTGCCGAGCAGGTCGTAGCGGCAAGCCACAGCTCTCTGGACAAGTAAATCTGCTGGGAGACGGAGGAATAAACCGCCCTATGACTGTTTACATTTCGCCAAACCCCGGAAAGGAACAGGCTGCCGACACTGCCCGCCGGGCAGCGCAGCTTCTGCTGATGCAGAAAGCTGTCGTCCTGATGCGGGATGATCTGAAAGAGTCCTGCTACGTGGAAGGTGTACAGTACCTTCCTTTGGAAGAATGCCTTCCGCGCACCGACGTCATTCTGACCATCGGCGGCGACGGTACCATCCTGCATGAGGCAAATTTTACGCTGCAATATCAAAAACCCATTCTTGGCATTAACATCGGACGCTGCGGCTTCCTCGCTACCTGTGAGGTGGATGAAATGGAAGAAAAACTCGCCGCTCTGGTGCGGGGAGAGTATCTTCTGGACAACCGGATGCTGCTCTATGTGCGGGTGCTGGGCGAGGATGGCTGGGAAGGCCATGCCCTCAATGATGTGGTCGTGACGAAAGGCCGTCTGCAGCAGGCCATCGACTTCAGCATCTACTGCGACGACATCCTTGTAGAGCGTTACCGTGGTGACGGCGTCATCGTGGCGACCCCCACAGGCTCTACAGCCTATTCGCTGGCGGCCGGCGGGCCAATCTTGGACTCGCAGACCAAGGGCATCGTCGTCACGCCCATCTGTCCCCACAGTCTGACCAGCCCCGCAATGGTCTTTGCGCAGGAGCGCAAAATAAACATCTGTGTGGGGCAGGTCATCGACAACGAAGTGTTCCTGAGCTGCGACGGCGCAGCGGAATATCCGCTCAGTGCCGGCTCGACGGCGGAGATACGCCTCTCTGACCAGATTGTACAGCTCGTCACCTTCAGCAGGGCAGACCAGTTTCAGGCCATCGACCAGAAGCTGCGCAGCCGGAGATAATAACAAGAGGAGGCAAGGAATATGGGCCGAAACAATCCAGCTGAGGCAAAAGGCAAGACGGAACGTCAGCAGACGATCCTCCGCCTCATTCAGGAGCATCCCATCAGCCGACAGGAGGTACTTCTCGAGCATCTGCGCCAGGAGGGCTTCGAGGTGACACAGGCTACCATTTCCCGGGACATCCGGGAGCTGTGCCTCGTCAAGGCTGCCACCGCCGACGGCTATCGCTATGTTTCCAGCCATAACGAAAGCCTCAACCCCAAGATGCAGGGCCGGTTCGAGACGATATTCCACGAGTCGGTGCTTGGGGTGGATTTTGCCGGACATGTCGTGCTGGTGAAGTGCTACTCCGGTATGGCGAACGCTGCCTGTGGGGTGTTCGACGCCTTGAAATGGAAGAATGTCGTCGGTACGCTTTCCGGCGACGATACATTCCTTATCGTGGCCCGTTCGGAGCGGGACGCAAAGACCATCTGTTCGGAACTGACCCGTCATATCGGGCAGAAATAAACGCGGGAGTGAAACTATGCTGAGCAGCCTGCAAATCGAAAATGTTGCAGTTATCCAGAAAGCCAATGTCCACTTTGAGAAGGGGCTCAATGTCCTGACCGGTGAGACGGGCGCAGGCAAATCCATCCTCATCGACTCCATCAACGCCATTCTGGGCAACCGCACTTCCAAGGATCTCGTGCGCACCGGTGCGGCCAAGGCCGTCATCCGGGCCGCGTTCGAGGACGTGCCGCCTGCTGTTCTCGACAGCCTCGAAAAGGCAGGCTATGAGCGCTCGGAGGCCCTGCTGCTCAGCCGTGAGATCACCGCCGAGGGCAAGAGCACCTGCCGTATCAACGGGATGCCGGCCACTGCCGCCGTCCTGCGGGAGCTGTGCGGGGGGCTTATCAACATCAACGGTCAGCACGACTCCGTGGGCCTGCTGAACCCGGCCCGTCATGAAGGCATTCTGGATGCTTACGCCCAGAACAGTGCTGAGTATCAGGCGTATTATGCTATCTACCGGGAACTGGTCGGCGTCAAAAAGACGCTGGACGCCATGATAACCGACGAGAGCGAAAAGCAGCGCCGTATCGATCTGCTAAGCTATCAGGTGCAGGAGATCGACGATGCCGGCCTGACGGCAGGGGAGGAGCAGACGCTGGAAAGCCGCCGCAAAGTGCTGGCGAACGCTTCCACCATCCGGGACCGTATCGCACAGTGTTATGCGCTGCTCTCGGGCGACGACGAGGCCCCGGGGGCTGTTGACCTTCTGGGCGAAGCCTCCAACGCTGTGGACGCAGCGGCACAGCTCGACGGAGAACTGTCTGCCGGTGCGGGCCAGCTACTCGACCTTTATTACACCGCGAAGGACGTCGCCGCAGACCTCATTGGCCGTCTGGACGCCTACGACACCAACGACGCAGAGCTGGACGAGATCGAGCAGCGCATCGACCTTATCTATAAGCTCCGGCGGAAGTACGGCGACACCGTAGAGGACATCCTCGCCTTTGGCGAACGGGCGCGGAAAGAACTTGAGATGATACAGTCCTCGCAGGAGAGGGTAGAGCACTTGCAGAAAGAGCAGCGCCGCCTTTACACCCTTGCGCGGGAAAAGGCCGAAGCCCTGACCCAGACCCGTCTGAAAGCCTTCGATGAGCTGAACAAGCGCATCTCTGGTACGTTGGACTTTCTGAATATGCCGGGCGTGCGGATGACGCTTCGCCATTCGCGCGGGCCGCTGGCCAGCCATGGGCAGGACAGCATCGAGTTCTATATCTCCACAAACCCCGGCGAAGCTCCGAAGCCTCTGGCAAAGATCGCCTCGGGCGGTGAGCTGAGCCGTATTACCCTTGCCATTAAAAACGCAATGGCTGATAAGGACGCTGTGCCGACCGTTATTTATGACGAGATCGACAGCGGCGTATCGGGCAAAGCGGCCAGCCGTATCGGCGAGGTATTGCGTCAGAGCGCCGAGGGCCATCAGATCCTCTGCATCACTCATACGGCGCAGATCGCTGCACTGGCCGACTGCCATCTGCTTATCCAGAAAAATATCACGAACGAGCGTACCTATACTGAGATACACCCGCTGGACGAGAATGGCCGTGTAGAGGCGCTGGCCCGCCTCATCTCCGGCGACCATGTCACGGAGCTTTCGCTGGCCAATGCCCGGGAAATGCTGGGCCGGAACGCAGAAAAATAAGAAAAAAGCCAGCGCTTGACATTCCGGCAGGGATGTGCTAAACTGAATCTCGTTGAAAGGCGAAGATGGGAACCGAGTACCCTGATGCGCTCTGCCCAGAGAGGCCCCGGCTGGTGAAAGGGGCTGCAGAGACGCAGGCGAAATACGTCCCTGAGCCGCAGGCTGAACGAATAGTAGGCTGTGCCGCGTGCGAGCGTTACAAACGCAGGAGTGTCACTCTACTCTGGGGTGCGCACTCGTGAGGCCGTTTCTGTGAAGAGGCGGCAAACAGAGGTGGTACCGCGAATTTTATCGCCCTCTGCCAAATTTATTTTGGCAGAGGGTGTTTTATTTTCCCTCTGCCCGACAAACAGGAGGAAATTTTTATGACTCTGTACGAAGAACTCAAGGCCCGCGGCCTCGTGGCTCAGATCACCGATGACGAGATCATCGACCTCATCAACAACGGCAAGGCTACCTTCTACATCGGCTTTGACTGCACCGCCGACAGCCTGACTGCCGGCCACTTCATGGCCCTGACCCTGATGAAGCGTCTGCAGATGGCAGGCAACAAGCCCATCGCCCTCATCGGCGGCGGCACCACCATGATCGGCGACCCCTCCGGCCGCACCGATATGCGCAAGATGCTGACCAAGGAGGACATCGCCCACAACGCCGCCTGCTTCAAGAAGCAGATGGAGAAGTTCATCGACTTCTCCGACGGCAAGGCTCTGATGCTGAACAACGCCGACTGGCTGCTGAACCTGAACTACGTCGAACTTCTGCGCGACGTGGGCGCCTGCTTCTCCGTCAACAACATGCTGCGCGCCAAGTGCTATGAGCAGCGCATGGAGAAGGGCCTGTCCTTCCTCGAGTTCAACTACATGATCATGCAGAGCTACGACTTCTACTACATGTTCCAGCATTACGGCTGCAATATGCAGTTTGGCGGCGATGACCAGTGGAGCAATATGCTGGGCGGCACCGAGCTTATCCGCCGCAAGCTGGGCAAGGACGCCTATGCCATGACCATCACCCTGCTGACCGACTCTCAGGGCAAGAAGATGGGCAAGACCGCCGGCAACGCCGTCTGGCTCGACCCCAACAAGACCAGCCCCTTCGAGTTCTACCAGTATTGGCGCAACGTCGGCGATTCGGATGTCATGAAGTGCATCCGTATGCTGACCTTCCTGCCGCTGGAGCAGATCGACGAGATGAGCACCTGGAAGGACCAGCGCCTCAACGAGGCCAAGGAGATCCTCGCCTTCGAGCTGACCAAGATGGTCCACGGCGAAGAGGAGGCCACCAAGGCCCAGAATGCAGCCCGCGCCCTGTTCAGCGGTGCTGCCGGTGATGCTGAGCATATGCCCAACACTCAGCTGACCGAGGCTGACCTGACCGACGGCTCCATCGGCATCCTTACCCTGATGGTCAAGGCTGGTCTGGCTGCTTCCAACGGCGAGGCCCGCCGTCTCGTCGTGCAGGGCGGTGTTCTGGTGGACGGCGAGAAGGTCGCTGCTCCCACGGTCAGCTTCACTGCTGAGCAGCTGTCCAAGGGCATCGTCATCAAGAAGGGCAAGAAGGTCTACCACAAGGTGAGCCTGTAAATCTTCTGATAAAATAAAAAGACCCGGCTGGTTCCTCTCCGCAGAGGGGAGACCCGCCGGGTCTTTTGCTGCAACAGCACCCATGTCTGTTTTATCTAGACACGGGTGCTGTTTATATCGTTATTACAGCTCGTAAGCCTTTTTCAGGGCCTCATAGGCTGCGTCCTCGTTCTCCGAACGGACCAGAAGGGAAATGTCCAAATCGCTGGTGGTGATGAGCAGAACTTCGATGCCTGCCATCGCCAGAGCATTCAGGGCGCGGGCGGCGACGCCGCAGCTGGTGACCATCTCCTCACCGAAGAGATTCAGCTTGGAGTAGCCCACACTGATGAGGGGAGAAGCCTTGGCGTCCTTGTCCAGATTTGCCGCAGAGATGGCCTTCATGACCAGCGGCAGGTCGCTGCTGGATGCCGTGAAGCTGAAGTCCATGCTGGTGCCGTGGGGAGCGCTCTGGCTGATCATATCCACCACGACGCCAGTGTCGGCGAAGATCTGCAGATAACGTGCCATCGTGTTGCCCTTGAACTCGGCATCCTGCACACTGATCATCATCAGGCTCGGCTCAATATTGATTTTGGATACACCGTACATAGTAAACACTCCATTCTGCCCATCGGGCGTTCTGATACAAGCTTTATGCAAGCTCCAAAAATTCGCTGTTGATGTAGGTCTGTGCCGTCTGGCGGATGTAATCGTACCCAAAAGAAGGATACGCGGCGCGGACGCCATGGGCCTGTGCAAGCTCCGGCGTGTAATCCCGGAACAGATACGTGCGGACGTTAGACTTTCCGGCGTCATAGTGGGTCACGGTCACATGGAGCTTCGGGCCGCGCACCGCGCAATGGACGCTGCCGTCCGGCTCGGTGGTCTGCTCCAGCTCCAACGTCAGGACCGCACCGATGAGCTGGTCAGGCTTGCTTTGGGTGCTCAGGAAATTTCCCAGCGAATAGGCCACAAATACGTTCCGTCCATCGGCTGCGGTGCGCCATTCGGCGTCCTGCAGGACGTGCGGGTGGGTTCCGATGATCACATCTGCGCCCCAGTCGGCCAGAGACTGAGCTAAGGTGCGCTGCGCCTGTGTGATGTTGTGGCTGTCCTCGACGCCCCAGTGTACGCCGACTACCACAAAATCGGCCTCCTGCCGGGCCGCCCGCACCTGCTGCTCCATGACATCCTGCTGGCTGGTGTAGATGATGTTTGCGGTCATCTTGCTGTTCCGGGGGATGCCGTTGGTGTGTTCGGTGTAGGAAAGGTACGCGATCTTTACGCCGTCTACTGTCTGGATGGGGATGCGGCCATAGTCCGCCTCGCCCTTCCACAGGCCGGTGGTGATCACATCCTCGGGCATCGTCTCCCAGAATCGGAGGGTGGCGGCAATGCCCGCAGCTCCCTTATCGTAGGTGTGATTGTTCGAGAGACTGAACACCCGGAAGCCTGCCCGGTAAAGCGCTTCGGCGCACTCGCCGGGGGTCGAGAAGCAGGGATAGGTAGAGGGCGCAAGCTCTTTGCTGCAGAGCGTCTCCTGATTGATCCAGTTGATGTCCTGCTGCGCATAGAAATCGAGCAGATTCATATAGCAGTAATCAAAGCTGTATCCTTCGCCCTCTGCAGCCCGCCGGGCGGCCTGCGAATAGATGGGCTCATGAATGAGGTTGTCCCCTGTAGCCGAGAAGCGCAATGTCGTGACGACAGGCTGCGGCTCAGGCACAGCAAGCTCCTCCGAAACAGCAGGGGACTCCACCTCCACTGCCGGAGGAGCTGCATCCACGCTGCGGCGGGGCCAGAAGCGCAGAAAGAGCAGCGCCGATACGGCCACCAGCAGGACCCCCAGTGTGTACAGGGCGACGCCCTTATGCGAGGTGTGCTTTTGGGCGGAATGCCGACAGCGGGGAGGGGCTGCGTGCTTTGCGTGCTTGGCCATAGGCTCGTCTCCTGACGCACGATACCGTGCCTTATGATGCCATGCGCAGAAAAGCTTACATCTCTGCGATCATGTTACTCATATTGTACAGGCCGGGCTCCTTTTTTGCAAGATAAACGGCGGCATTTATTGCGCCATTTGCAAAAATATTGCGGGAATATGCCGTATGGCGGAGGGTGATGACCTCGTCCGGGCCGCAGAACAGCACCTCATGGTCGCCCACGATGCTGCCGCCGCGCACGGCGCTGATGCCGATCTCCTTGGGGTCGCGCTTCTGGCGGACGGAGGAGCGGTCATAGACGTAATGGTATGCGCCGTCGTTCTCCTCGTTGATGGCGTCAGCCAGCATCAGAGCCGTGCCGCTGGGAGCGTCCAGTTTGTTGTGATGGTGCTGCTCAACGATCTCGATGTCGTAGTTTGCGCCCAGAATGGCCGATGCACGCTTGCACAGCTCGGACAGGACGTTGATGCCCATGGACATATTGGCGCTCTTGAACACCGGGATGCTGCGGGAGAGCTGGACGAGCTTCAGCTGCAGTTCCTCGGAAAGGCCGGTGGTGCAGACCACGATGGGCAGCTTGTGAGCCTCACAGTAGGGCAGAGCCTTCTCGACCGCTGCCGGAGCGCTGAAGTCGATGACGACGTCGCCCTTGCCGTCCAGCTTGTCCAGACTGTCGTACACGGGAATGCCGTTCATCTCGCCGTCCTTCATGTCGATGCCGGCCACGACGCGGCAATCCTCACGCTGGGCGATCATCTCGCACAGCACATGGCCCATCCGGCCGCCGATGCCCTGAATGATAATATCCGTCATTGTTATGATCCTCTTTTTTATCATACGGCAAATGCCCGGAGATCTGTCTCGCCGGGCATTTGCACATAAAATCGTTTATTCCTTGATAAGACCTGCAGCCTGCAGAGCCTGCTCGATCTGCTCCTTGTGGGCGTCGCCGGGCTCCACGAGGGGCAGCCGGCACTCACCGGCCTCCCAGCCCAGCACATTCATGGCGTACTTGACCGGGATGGGGTTGACCTCGCAGAAGAGCGCATCGCACAGGGGCAGCATCTCCAGCTGCAGCTCGCGGGCCTTGGCGGTATCACCGTCGAACCATGCCTTGCAGCAGTTGTGAACAAGCTCAGGCTTGACATTGGAGACGACGCTGATGACACCCTTGCCGCCCAGGGACAGCAGGGGGACCACCTGGTCATCGTTGCCGGAGTAGATGTTCAGCTCGTCACCGCAGAGGGCCGCGATCTTCGCCACCTGGCCGATATTGCCGGAGGCTTCCTTGATGCCGTTGATGAGCGGGTGCTTGCTCAGCTCCCTGGCCGTCTCGGGGGCGATGTTCAGGCCGGTGCGGGAAGGCACGTTATACAGGATGACCGGAATGCCGCCGGCCTCTGCCATTGCGGTGAAGTGGGCGACAAGGCCAGCCTGAGAGGTCTTGTTGTAGTAGGGGGTCACCAGCAGCAGAGCGTCTGCGCCGCAGGCGGCAGACTTTGCAGCCAGAGCACAGCCGTGGTCGGTGTCGTTGGAACCGGCACCGGCGATGACAGGCACACGATGGTTCACGAGATCTACGGTATACTTGATGGCGGCCAGCTGCTCCTCGTCGGTCATGGTAGAGCACTCGCCGGTGGTGCCGCAGATGACGATGGCGTCGGTGCCGCGGGCGATCTGATCCTCAACGATGCGGCCCAGCTCATCGAAATTGATGCTGCCGTCCTCGTACATCGGGGTGATGATGGCAACACCCGCACCAGTAAAAACAGGATTCTTCATAGCAAAAACTCCTTTGCAGCGCGTTGAAACTCAAAAAGCGCGCAGATCAGTCAAAATAGCCCTTGGCTGCCAGCAGCTCAGCCAGCAGCACTGCGCCGCCGGCAGCGCCGCGCAGGGTGTTGTGGCTCATGCAGGCGAACTTGTAATCAAACAGGGTGTCCTCACGCAGACGGCCGATGCAGACGGCCATGCCGTGCTCGGTGTTGCGGTCCAGCTTGGGCTGGGGACGGTCG
>OODH01002163.1_pt1 | contig 9961 bp, 7 predicted proteins | sample 1671391 | NCBI WGS metagenome assembly OODH01 (sample SAMN06348152, study PRJEB24527) | human gut metagenome | biome: human gut; feature: ankylosing spondylitis patient; material: feces | host: Homo sapiens | place: China | collected 2015-10 | reverse complement strand
TACGGATTTCATGGTTTCGTAGATGGCGCGGTCCCATTGCGGGCCGCGTCCGGTGGTGCCGCGTCCGTCGGTGGTGACCACGATGTAGCCTTGGTCGGCCCACCATTGCGCGTCCCAATAGAAGGATTGACTTTCGATGACCTGTTGGAAGCCGGGGCCTCCGTAGGGTTTCATGAGTACCGGCAGGATGGCTTCGTGCGCGTATTCACTATCGGATGAGGGCAGCACGATCGCCGTGTACAGCTCACGTTCGCCGAGTCGGGTGAAGTGCACGTTCGGCGTGAATCCGGGGGTTTCGGCATGGTTTTCGATTGGTGCGACCACCATTGACGCCACGTCCGTACCATTTTCGTCGGTTGTGGCGATGTTCATGCAATGCTGCATTTGCACGGTTGCGTCGTCCATGCCCCGTCCGGTCACCACGCAGCCGTTGCCGGCGCGAGACATGCTCCACTGGCCGGGCGCGTAGGTGAGGGGTTCCCATGTGCCGTCATAGCGGATCGACACCACGTCGAAGCTGCGGGCGTCATGGTCGGAGGCATTCGACTGCCAGAGGAACGGCAGGTCGCTTTCAGGCAGGATTTCAGGGGTGCGCTGCACCACGCACAGCACGTCGTCGTCGGTCACGTCGAGCACTTCGCGCACCTGCAGTCCGGCCGGAGTGAAGGGCGTACCATCAACGGTGAGTCGGTTCGTATCGACGTCCATGTCGTTCATCGCGCAGATCAAGCGTCCATCCGGAGTGAATGCAGGGGTGCCGTGGATGAGGTCGAGCCAGTAGTCGTTGCCGTGTTCCTCAAGCACGCGCGTGGTGCCGGGGCGTTCGCCTTCCGCGTATTCGGGAATGGCGATGGAGAAGGTTTCGACCTCGTCGCCATTGTCGTCGGTGAAGCCGTTTTCCGCGTCACGCATGGTGGCGATCGGCTCGCCTACATGGATGGCGAGCACCTGATCGTGCTGCTGGAGGCGGTCTTGCACAAGGATGATCGGATCGTGGCCTTTACGCCAGCCTACGGCGGCCAGATATTCGTAGGATTCATGGTCCCACTGCACTTCGTTGGCGATTGCCCCGTAGCAGCAGTTGTCGCTGTCGTAGCCGAGTTCCAGCAGGGTCAGCCGCACGTCGGCATTGGCGGTCAACGCTTGCGGATAGCGGTTGGCTTGCGCCGGATTGGTTGGATTCGCGGGGTCCGACAGATGCCAGATCGGTTCGGGGGATTCGTCGTAGGTTTCGAAGAGCACGTATTTGGAGTCGGGTGACCACCAGAAGCCGTCGTAGCGGTCCATTTCTTCGCCTGCGGCGAATTCCGCCAATCCGATTTTCCATTCGCCGTTCTGCGGTGCCGAGGCGACCACCGAAATCGCGTCGCCGGTTTCTTCATCGTTGGCGAGATCCACGTCCACCAGATACGTGCCGGTGGTGTACATGATGTGCCGTCCGTCGGGACTGATGCGCGGGTTCAGCACCGGCGTGTACATCGCCGGGTCCTCATCGAGCCATTCGCCGGCCAGTTCACGGGTGTGCGGCTCGGGTGCGCCGGTCTCGTCATTCCAATCGATGTCGGTCAGGAACAGGCGGCCGTTGATGGTGAACACGATGCGATTGCCGTCGTCATCTGCGGAGTATCCGCCGGAACGTCTTCCGCGTCGGCGTCGGCAAGCAATACGCGCGGATCGGCGAGCGGAATCTCACCGATGTTGCCGTCTTCGTCGATCACGCTCATCCACAGCGAGGTGACGGTGTCTTCCGGACCGTCGGAACGCAGGAACAGCGCGCGGGAGCCGTCTGCAATCACGCGCGCCGAACGCGGAGCGCCGCAGGAAAATCGCAAGGTACGTGCTTTTTTACGGGGGAACTGTCGAATCGCATCTGTCATGCTCCCAACCTATCACCATCCCAATTCCACCTTCCGTGAATTCGTGCATCGTGGAAATCGGGGGCGAAGGTAGTCATATTCGCGGATAAATACCCCCTAAATGATGCTGGGGCTGGATTTATGCATGAAATTTTTGCAATTAAAGGACTTACGAATTGGCGCTCGGCGCTCTACCGCGTAGGATGGGTGAGGATAGAAAGGGACAAGCATGAGTGTTCTCGACCGATTTGAGAAAAGCGTGGAAGGCGCCGTCAACGGGGTTTTCGCCAAGTTCGGGTCCAAGGACCTGCAGCCCGTCGACCTTTCCAGCGCTCTGGAACGTGAGATTGACAAAGAGGCCATGCCCGTCACGCGAGACCGTACCGTGGCGCCGAATGAGTACCGTTTCAAGCTGAGCACGCCGGATTTCAACAACATCGTCGAATGGGGCGCGGAAGCGTTGGCCAATGAGCTGGCCGACAACCTTACCCAGTACGCGAAGGACCAGCATTACGCGTTCGTCGGTCCGGTCGTGGTGATCTTCGAAGAGGACCTTGACCTCACCAAGAGCAATTTCAAGCTGACGAGCGAATCCGTGCAAGGCAATACCGTGCCCGTCACCACCGACGCGCAGACCGAAGACTGCCCGATGCTGGAAATCGGCGAACACCAGTATCTGCTCACGGAAAGCAAGACCATCATCGGCCGCGGATCCGACTGCGATATCGTGATCGACGATCCGGGCATCTCCCGCCGCCACATGCAGATCGACATCACCGACAACGGCAACACCGTCATCGCACGCGATCTGGGCTCCACCAACGGCATGTATGTCGAAGGCCATCATGTCGAGGCGGCCACGTTGCTCGACGGCAACACGATCACCATCGGCCGCACCCGAATCCTGTATTGGGCCTCTTCGCAGGATCAGGAGTAACCAACCCCAACCTCGGGAGTTGCCTCTATGCTCACTGAACTTACTTTCGCGATCCTCAAGTACGGCTTCCTCGTACTGCTCTGGATCTTCGTGGCCTGTACGGTGCGTTCGCTGTACAGGGATGTGGAAACGCTCAGCCCGCGCAAGTCGCGGGCTCATCGCCGTAAGGAGCGTCGCGCGCGCAAGGCCGTCGAAGCGCCCGCGCCCGTGGCCGTCCCGGCACCAGTCGTCAGCGCCACATCAAGCGCCAAACCCACCTTGCTGGTCATCATCGATGGCCCCCTTGCCGGCAGTTCCGTCCCTTTGTCCGGCAACACCATCACGCTTGGCCGTTCCGCTTCGAACACCGTGGTTCTGGACGACGAATTCGTCTCGTCCCACCATGCGCGCGTCTATACGGATCCCGCCACCGGCAAGTGGGCCATCGAAGACCTGGGTTCCACCAACGGCACTGTGGTCAACCAGCAGCGTCTGAACGCTCCGATGATTCTCGGATCGCGCGTTCCCGTACGCATTGGCGCAACCACCTTTGAATTGAGGTGACCCGTTTGCCGACTTCTCCCGCTTCACAACCGCTGTTCATGTATTCCACCGTCGTTTCCGATGTGGGTACCGTACGTTCCAACAACCAGGATTCCGCGTTCGCCGGCGAGCATCTGATCGCCATCTGCGATGGCATGGGAGGCCATGCGGGAGGCGACACCGCCTCCACCATCGCCATCCGTTCATTAGCGCATATCGAGCAAGACAACGTGCAGGGCGATGTCCAGATTATCGCCCACATGATGGAAACCTCGGTTATGGCCGCGCATGACGCGATCGTTGGCAAAGCGAAGCGCGAACGTCGTCTCGCGGGCATGGGCACCACCGTCACGTCGGTCGCATTGGTGGCCGGATATTGGGTTTTGGCGCATATCGGCGATTCCCGCGCATATCTGCTGCATGACGGCCGTCTGATCCGCATGACGTCCGACCACAGCTACGTGCAGCATCTGATCGACACCGGCCGCATCAGCGAGGCCGAGGCGCGCAACCATCCGCAGCGCAACGTCGTGATGCGCGTTCTGGGTGATTTCGATATCGATTCGAGTCCGGACATCGCCATACGCAAGGCACATCCGGCCGACCGCTGGCTGCTCTGCTCCGACGGTTTGTGCGGCGTGCTTGAGGATTCCACATTGCAGGAGGTGCTGTCCGTCTGCTCCGATCAGGAGGAGTGCGCGCAACAGCTGGTTTCGATGGCGCTTCGTGCCGGCAGCACCGACAACGTCACCGCGGTCATCGCCGACGCGACGCTCGCCCTTGACGCGGACGCGTTCGATCTGCCGCATCAGACGCCATTGGTTGGCGGCGCGGCCAGCGCAAGCCTTGAACCGATCGCCGACATCATCAACGAGCCGGTCGCATCCGCTCCCGCACTGCGCGAGGGCAGGACGACAATCCTCCGGAACAGCGCGTGGCGCAACCGTCCACGGTACGCGAGGAGAACGGCGACCGCACCAATCCCGACACCGGTGAAATCCCCGTCGTACAGAAGGACGACGGCCGCATTTCCGCCGATCCGAACGATCCGGAAGTCGCCAAAGCCATCCGCAACGAGCATATCGAGCAGCGCAAAACGAAGCGCACGCGCACCCGACGCAACCGTGTGATCGCCATCATCGTCACCATCGTGGTACTGCTGGGACTGGCGGGCGGCGCGTTCGCAACCTACCGTTGGAGCCAAACCAAGTACTACATCGGCGACGACAACGGCGAAGTGGCGATTTTCCAAGGCGTGCCGACAAGCCTGTTCGGCTTCCAGCTGTCGCACGCCGTCACCGACACCCATATGAAGACGAGCGAACTGCCGCCAAGCTGGCAGGAACAGCTTGCGCAGGGCATTTCCTTCGACACGTACGGCGAGGCGAAAACGCATACGCGACTGATCAAAAAGCAGTTGAAGCAACAGCAGGACGAAGCCGCGCAGAAGGAACAAGACAAGGCAAACGGCGAATCCGACAACAAATCCTCTGGTACGACTTCCGACAAGTCGTCGGGCAAATCAGACAAATCGGACGACGCTTCGGCAAACAAGTCAGGCGGTGACCAGTCATGATGGCAACCCGTCTGAAGCAATTCGGCCTGCTGCTGTTCAGCATGCTGATTTGCGGCGTCGCGTTCTTCCAGATGTTCGAACGCACCACCGGCGGTTTTCCGCAGAATTATTTGTGGATGCTCGCTTTTGTCGGCGCATTGTTCCTGACTTCCTGGGGATTGCCGCTGCGTTTCCAGCCGTATGCCAACCAGGCGATCATGTGTTGTGTGATGGTGCTGACTGGCACCGGCATCATGATGATCGCCCGCATCGACCAGGATTCGAACACGTCCGTCGCGTTCAAACAGTTGCTTTGGCTGTCGATAGCGCTGGTTTTGGCGAATCTGCTGGTGATCTTCATGAAGGATTACCGTGTGCTGAGGCGGTTCTCGTACGTCAGCATGGTGATCGGTTTGGTGTTGCTGCTGTCACCGATGCTTCCGGTGATCGGTTCCGAACAGTATGGCGCGCGCATTTGGGTGAAGATTCCCGGTTTGGGATCGTTCCAGCCAAGCGAGTTCGCGAAGCTGTTCCTCGCGTTTTTCTTCGCCTCCTACCTGTATGACCACCGCGACCAGCTGGCGGTCGGTGGCAAGAAGGTGCTGGGCCTGCAGCTGCCGCGCATCAAGGATCTTGGGCCTATCATCGTGGTGTGGATCGTGTCGATGGGCGTGCTGGTCGTGCAGCATGATTTGGGCACGTCGTTGATGTTCTTCGCCATGTTCGTGTCCATGTTGTACGTGGCCACGGGGCGCACCAGTTGGATTGTGATTGGTTTCATCGCGTTCGCCGTGGGCGCGTTCGCCGCGGCCAATATTTTCAGCCATGTCGGCGCGCGCGTCGACGCCTGGCTGCACCCGTTCGACTCGGCGCAGTACAACAAGGAGTACGGCGGATCCTACCAGCTCGTCACGGGTATTTTCGGCCTGGCATCAGGCGGCTTGATGGGCACCGGCCTTGGGCAAGGTCACCCGTCGCTCACTCCGATCGCCAACTCCGACTACATCTACGCGGCACTTGGCGAAGAGCTGGGCCTCACCGGTCTGATGGCCATTCTGATGCTCTATCTGCTCATCATCGCCGCCGGGATGATCACTGCGATGAAAATCAAGGATGGGTTCGGCAAGCTTCTCGCATCGGGCCTCGTGTTCACCATGGCCTTCCAGGTGTTCACCGTGGTGGGAGGCATCACGTTAGTCATCCCACTTACGGGTTTGACTCTTCCGTACATGGCCGCCGGCGGATCCTCACTCATAGCGAATTACATGTTGGCAGCACTCCTAGTGGTGATTTCCAACTCGGCGAACAAACCCGAATCCGATATCGATAGCGACACGTTCCAATATGAGGCGATGCAGGCGCTGCGCGCCCGCAAGCAGAGCCGCGCCCGCAGAAGCGTGGCCTCCGCGCAGGCCACTGAAATCATCTCCACGGAAACGCCGGTTTCAGGCACGCCAGTCGTACCACCCGCTCCCCCATCGGGCACTCCGAACGTATCGGACAGCATGTCAGAGGGGAGCCAAGCATGAATAAGTCACTCCGCCAACTCTTCACCATCGTGGTGGCGCTGTTCGTCATCCTGGGCATGTCCACCACCATCATCACGGCGATTCGCGCGAACCAACTCAACAACGACCCGCGCAACACCCGCGCCCTCTACCACGAGTATGGCGCTCCGCGCGGTGCGATCCTCGCTTCGGACGGCTCCGTCATCGCCAAATCCGACCCTTCGAACGACGCGTTCTCCTACCAGCGTTCCTATACCGCCGGCGAACTGTACGCGCCGGTCACCGGCTTCTTCTCGATCAGCCAACGCGGCTGGAACGGTATCGAAGCGTCGCGTAGCTCGCTGCTGTCGGGCCAATCCGACCAGCTGGTATGGCAGCGGTTCAAATCGCTGTTCACCGGCCAGGAAAACAAGGGCGCGACCATCGAAACGTCCATTGATCCGAAAATCCAGCAGGCCGCCTACAACGGTCTTGCCAACAATGACGGCGCGGCCGTGGCCATCGAAGTGAAAACCGGTCGTATTCTCGCCATGGCAAGCACGCCAAGCTACGACCCGAACCAGCTGGCGAGCCACGACACGTCCGAAGCGAACGGCAATTATTCCACGCTTTCGCAAGACGAGTCGAATCCGATGCTCAACCGTGCCACCTCGCAGCTGTATCCTCCGGGATCCACGTTCAAAACGGTGGTGGCGGCGGCCGCGCTGGAAACTGGCGAATACCAGACCGACACCGAGATTCCGGCCGGATCGAGCTACACGCTTCCGGGCACGGTCACACAGTTGACGAACGCGGTGTCGCAGGCCGACGGTTCGGACGGCAAGATCACGTTGGAAGACGCGATGGCGTATTCGTCGAACACCGCGTTCGCCCAGCTGGGCGTGGCTTTAGGCGATGACAAGGTGTCGTCCATGGCCAAGAAGCTTGGTTTCGACAGTCCGATCACGGTTGACGGATCCGATTCCACGGGCACGCCGTGGATGAGCGTGGCGTCGAAGTTCCCGACCGACACGACCGACGACAAGCTCGCTTTGGCGTCCATCGGCCAAGGAGACACCGTGGTGACTCCGCTGCAGAACGCGCTGGTGGCGGCCGCCGTGGTGAACGGGGGTAAGGTCATGCAGCCGACGCTGGTGGATCGCGTGCGTTCCTCCGACCTGTCTGTTATTTCGCAGACCAAGCCGCAGGTGATGAGCCGCGCGTTCAGTTCGGGCACCGCCAACAAGCTCACGCAGATGATGGAGGCGGTGGTCACCAAGGAGAACCCGAATCTGGCCATCGACGGCGTGCAGGTGGCTGCGAAAACCGGCACCGCGCAGATCGGTGACGGCAATACGTCCATCGACGGCTGGGTGGTCGGCTTCGCCCCGGCGGACGATCCGAAGATCGCTGTTGCCGTGGTGGTGCACAATGTGGATTTGTATGGCTCGTTCGCGGCGGGTCCGATTATGAAGGCGATGATGCAGGAGGCGCTGGCAGAGTGAAACTGATTGAAGGACAGCTCATCCACCGACGCTACAGGTTGGATGCCCGTCTGGCCCAGGGTGGCATGGGCGAAGTATGGAAAGGCTATGATATCCAGTTGGGTCGTCCCGTGGCCATTAAGGCGTTGCGCGGCGACTTGGGCGTCACGCAGGAGGCCAAGCTGCTTCGCCTGCGTGCGGAAGCGCATAATTCCGCCAATCTTGCACACCCGAATATCGCTGCGTTGTTCGAATATTACGAACATGACGGCATCGGCTTCCTCGTTATGGAGTACGTGCCCAGCAAGTCGCTGGCCGACCTGTTCCACGAGCAGAACGGCCCGATGGAGCCGACCCGTCTGCTGCCGATTCTCATCCAGACCGCGCGTGGCCTGTTCGTCGCGCATTCGCATGGCGTGATCCACCGCGACGTGAAGCCTGCGAACATCATGGTGTCCGATTCCGGCGAGGTGAAAATCACCGATTTCGGCGTCTCCTACTCCACCAATCAGGAGCAGATCACGCAGGACGGCATGGTGGTGGGCACCGCACAGTACATTTCCCCGGAGCAGGCGCAGGGCCAGCATGCCACGCCTCAATCCGATATCTATTCGCTTGGCATCGTCGCCTACGAGGGCCTGTGCGGGCATCGTCCGTTCACGGGTGCCACGCCGGTCGACATCGCCGCAGCACATGTCAACAATCCGGTTCCGCCGCTGCCAGACTCCGTCGACGTGCAGCTGCGTGAATTCGTCATGTCGATGCTGTCCAAAGACCCGCTTGACCGTCCGAAGGACGCGTTGACGGTGTCGCGCACGTTGTCCCGCATCGAACGCCGTCTGCTCGACCAGCAGACACAATTGGCTGACACGATGGTGGTGCCTACAGGCGGAAGACTTCCGCGACGCGTGGTCAGCAGACCTCATATCTCCTTGAGCACTGATGGGAAGGAACAGGGATGAACATCAACATGCCTACCTCTTTGGCTGGTGGACGTTACCAGCTCGGCCAACTGGTCGGCCGTGGCGGCATGGCCGAAGTGCACGTGGCGCTCGATACGCGCCTTGGGCGTACCGTCGCGGTCAAGATCATGCGCGCCGACTTCGCCAACGACAAGATCTTCCTTGAGCGTTTCCGTCGCGAAGCCCATTCCGTGGCGCAGATGAACAATCCGAATATCGTGAACATCTACGATTCGGGCGAAGAGGTCGTCGCCACGGAAACCGGCCAGACCGAACATCTGCCGTATCTGGTGATGGAATATGTCAAGGGCCAGACCTTGCGCGACATTCTCAAAGTGAATGGCGCTCTGAGCCAGCGCGACGCCGAACAGGTGATGATGGGCGTGCTCAACGCGCTTGAGTATTCGCATCGCATGGGCATCATCCACCGCGACATCAAGCCCGGCAACATCATGATTTCCGAGCAGGGCGTGGTCAAGGTCATGGACTTCGGCATCGCCCGCGCGCTCGACGATTCCGCCGCCACGATGACGCAGTCGCAGGGTGTGGTCGGCACCGCGCAATACCTGTCTCCCGAGCAGGCACGCGGCGAAAGCGTCGACATGCGTTCCGACCTGTATTCCGCAGGTTGCGTGCTGTATGAAATGCTTACCGGAAGGCCGCCGTTTACCGGCGATTCCGCGGTTGCGATCGCCTACCAGCATGTTTCGGAGGTCGCCACTCCCCCAAGTTCGGTCGTTCCCGGCTTGCCGAAGATGTGGGATTCGATTTGCGCGAAGGCGATGGCGAAGGATCGTCAGAACCGTTACGCCACGGCTTCCGAATTCAAGAACGATTTGCTGACGTTCATGAACGGCGGCGTGCCGATGGCGGCCGCGTTCAATCCGTTGACCGATCTGACCAATATGAAGGCACGCAAGCAGGCCGAAATGGACGCGAACACCGTGGCCATGACTCCTGCCGGTGAAACCGCCGCGACGCAGGCGTTCAATCCCGTTACGGGCCAGTTCGAGGCCGTGCCGAACCCACAGAACGGCGTATCCACAAAAACCCGCGCGGAACAGCGTGCCGAGGCCGCTAAGGCGCGTAAGAAGAAGCAGATCATCATCGGCTCCGTGGTGGGCGGTCTGGTGGCGCTGCTGGTCATTCTGGGTGTGT
>OODH01002143.1_pt1 | contig 10033 bp, 9 predicted proteins | sample 1671391 | NCBI WGS metagenome assembly OODH01 (sample SAMN06348152, study PRJEB24527) | human gut metagenome | biome: human gut; feature: ankylosing spondylitis patient; material: feces | host: Homo sapiens | place: China | collected 2015-10 | reverse complement strand
CCAGCTGCCGTTTCGTACGGAAATACTCCGACGCTTTCATCTGGCCCCGCACCTCACCGTTGACGATGACCTGACTGCCCACGTCACTGCTGGGCTTCAGGAGGATGGGGTTCATCCGCACGTCCGGCTCGACACCGGCGGCCTGCGCCTGCACCACCTGCGCCCGGCCCATCTCGAGGCCGTCTTTGGTGACGAAGCTGTTCAGAGCCATGTTCTGGCTCTTGAACGGCACGGCGCGCAGGCCGTCCTGCGCAAAAATGCGGCAGAGCGCCGCGCAGAGCAGACTTTTGCCTGCACCGCTCATCGTACCCTGCACCATGATGCATTTTGCCCTGCTCATCCCAGCACCTCTTTCATAAGTTCCAGCAGCCGGGCGTTCTCGGGGGCCGTGCGCACCGCCGTGCGGTACCACTCCGGCCCGAGGCCCGGATAATTCGCGCAGCTGCGCACCTGTGTTCCCAGAGGGCGAAGCCTCTCGTTCAGGTCGGCGGGCGCGCGGAAGAGCAGATAGTTCGCCTTTCCGTCGATGACCCGCAGGCCCAGCGCCCGCAGGCCCGCCGTCAGAACGGGCCGCTGCCGGGCGATAAGGGCGCGCACTTCGTCCACATAAGCGGTTTCTTTCAGGGCCGCGACACCTGCCGCCTGGGCCAGACTGGACACGGCCCATGGCTGGCCCGCTGTCTGCATTTTTTCCAGAAGCGTTTCGTCGCCGCAGAGGCAGTAACCCAGCCGGACGCCGGCCATGCCGTAGAGCTTGGTGAAAGCTTTCAGGATGACGAGGTTCCCACTTTCCAGCAGAGGCTTTGCGGTCCACCCGTCAGCGTCGGGCAGAAAGTCCAGAAAGCACTCATCTACGGCAAAAATCGTGTGGCACTCCCCGCACCGGCGCAGCAGCTTTTTCACCAGTTCGGGTGAGGCCAGCTGCCCCGTCGGGTTGTTCGGCTGGCAGAGGAACACCATGTCGATGCTCTCGTCCACGGCGTCCACGAGGGCGTCCGTCGGGGCGAAATCATTCGCTTCATCGAGGAAGAAGCGTTTCACTTCGCACCCCACCGTATCCAAAGCAGAGGCGTACTCTGCAAAAGTCGGGGCTGTCACCAGCGCCTTATGGGGCTTTACGGCCCAGACCAGCCGGAAGATGAGGTCCGCCGCGCCGTTGCCGCAGAGGATACGCTCCTGCGGCACACCCTCGGCCCGGCTCAGCGCCGCCCGCAGGGTACGGCAGAGGGGGTCGGGGTAGCGGTCGGCCAGAGGCAGTACATCCCGGATGGCCTGCGCCACCCCTTCGGGCAGGCCGAGGGGGCTGACGTTCGCCGAAAAATCCAGCGCGTCGCGGCCAAAGCGTTCGCGGTAGCCCATCCAGTCACCGCCGTGGACCAGTTGTTTCATCCCAAGAACCCCCGTATCGCACATCCAAACGCCAGCGCAAACCCGCTGGCTACATACATCATCCGATCTGCCCGCAGAATATCCTCCGGCTCGATGGGCCGCAGCGGATCGCCGATGGTGGGCTTCGGGTAATACTCGCCGAAATAATAGGCCGGCCCGGCCAGCTGGACGCCCAGCGCACCGGCGCAGGCGCTCTCAGTCTGGGCGCTGTTGGGGCTGGCGTGATTGCGGCGGTCCCGCCGCCAGATACGCCACGCGCCCCTGGCGTCATTGCGGGTGAACGCCGCCGCCATGATCCAGAGCAGCGCCGCCAGACGGCTCGGGATATAGTTCGCCACATCGTCCAGTTTTGCAGCGGCGCGGCCAAAGTAGAGATATTTTTCGTTTTTGTAGCCCAGCATGCTGTCCATGGTGTTGATGGCCTTGTAGGTCAGGGCCAGCGGCGCACCGCCCAGCAGCATATAAAGCAAAGGCGCAATGACGCCGTCGCTGGCGTTCTCGGCCACCGTCTCCACCGCCGCTTTGGTCACGCCCTCAGCAGTCAGCGCTTCCGTGTCACGGCCCACGATGCGGCTCACCGCCTTCCGGGCGGCGGGCAGGTCGTCTTTTACCAGTTCCCAGTAAACAATCGTGCTCTCCTGCACCAGTCCCTTTGCGGCCAGCGCCTGCCCGCACCAGAACATCTGGACGGCAAGCCCCAGCAGCGGGTGAAGCATCGCCGCGCCCCAGCAGACAAGGCCCGTGAACAGCAGCGTCCCCACCGGCAGGCAGAACGCCGTCACCGCACCGCCCAGCAGCTCGCCCTGAGGCGTTTTGGGCAGGCGGGCGCGGAGGAATTTTTCCAGCCGGGAGATGGCTTTGCCCATGTACACCACCGGGTGGGGCAGCCACGCCGGGTCGCCAAAAATGGCATCCAGCACGAAGCCTCCCAGCACAGCCCAGGCGGTCATCATACGCCGGCCTCCGCGTCTTTCGTGTACTGCACAGTCTTCACGAGGCGGAGCTGGCGCTTCTCGGCCCAGTCGGCGGCATCCAGCACATAGCCGCCCGCGTTGGGTCCGCACCACGCATAATAATCGCGCCTGGGCAGGGCGTACCGCTCCATGGCCGCCATCTGGGTGCCGCCGTGGGCCAGGATGACCAGCAGCTCTTCGCCGTCGGCCAGCGCCTTGTCCACCAGAGCAGAGAAGGCGCTGCAGATGCGGTTCGAGAAGTCGTCCTTCCGCTCACCGTCGGGGCATTTGCTCTCGCAGTTGGCCTGCACCCACGCCTGATAATCGGCGTCGTGCTCCATCTCGACGTAGTTTTTGCCCTCGAAGCTGCCGAAGCACATCTCCTGCAGGTCTTTCACGACCACAAGCTCTGCCTCCGGGAAGAGCACCCGGGCCGTCTGGGCCGTCCGCTGCAGCGGGGTGATATAGACCACCTTCGGGTCGATGTCGGCCCGGCGCAGCTGGCTCAGGCCCTCCGCCGAGAGCGGGATGTCGCGCTGGCCCTGATAGCGCTTCTGGGCATTGTATTCGGTCAGGCCATGACGCAGCAGATAGATCAACATTGGGGTAATTCTCCTTTCAATACCGTCGGGATGCCGCAGAACATCTGCACCACGCAGTCGGCGCGCTCTGCCAGCAGGCAGGCCAGCCGTCCGGCAGCCTCCCGCCCGGCGCGTTCCTCAGCATCCATCGGGACAACACCGCCGCCGACCTCGGTGGCGATGACAATATCATATTCCGCCAGCTCCCGGGCCAGCGTTTCGAGCTGCTCCGGGGTCTGAGTCTCGGCGGCGGCGTCCTGCACATCGGCGATGACGCTGCCCCGGAAGTTTCGCGCAAAGGTGCGCTTGCCGCTGTAGAGCGGCCCTGTAATGAACATCATTTACAGCACTCCTCCCCACTGGCTGACGGCCAGCGCCGCCAGCATCCACAGCTCGGCCCGCTGCAAAAACCACCCGGCCAGGTCGCCGGTGATGCCGCCAAACTGCTTTTTGGCCACGGAATCATAGCGCCACAGCGCCAGAAGCGCTGCTGCCGCCAGCCCGCCGCCGCCCAGCGCCGTCAGCGCCAGAATGAGCAGAGCCGACAGGCCGCAGAGGAAACGGCGGACGGTCTGCTTGTCGGCCGCTGTGGCGAAGGTGTGGGCGAGGCCGGTGTCCTTCGCCAGCGGGAACGCCGCCACGGCAAAGCCCGACAGAGCCCGCTCCAGCACCAGCGCCAGCGTCCAGCACAGGCCCGCCCGGGGCGTGAACCGCACACTGCCGCAGAGGCCGAAGTAAGCCGCAAAGTAGCAGCACAGCCGGATGACAGCGAAGGCCCCACAGTGGGAGTCTTTCAGGATCTCAAGCTTTTTTTCGCGGTCGCCGTAGCTCGAGAGGGCGTCCGAAGTGTCGGCGTAGCCGTCGAGATGGATGCCGCCGGTGACAGCCACCGGCACGAGGCAGAACGCCGCCGCCCGGGCCAGCTCCGGCAGGGGCAGGACGCCGCAGAGGCACCACAGCCCGCCGCACACCAGCCCGATGAGGGGGAAGGCGCACATGGCGTACCGCATATTTTTTTCGTTCCACTCGAACTGCGGCACCGGCAGGGCCGAAAACATCGCAAAAGCCACCGCGATGGTCTGCAAAACAGTCACAGCCTTTCTCCCCCTTTGTAGTACACCGGCAGGCCGCAGACCACCCGGCAGACGTTGTCCGCCCGGGCGGCGAAGGCGTTGTTCACCTGCGCCAGCGCCAGCAGATACTGGTCAGTGTCGCCTGCGTAGTCGGCACCGCCGCTGAACACCTCGTTCGATACGACGATAAGGTGATCACACCCGGCGGCGAGGCGTTCCAGCCCGGCCAAAACGGCCTCGGCGGTGTGCTTTCCTGCCCCGCCGGGGCTGTAAAGCTCGTTGGCGACGAGGTTGCCGAGGTCTTCCAGCAGGACGGTCCCCCGGCCGGGCAGAGCCAGACGGTCGAGGTGAAGCGGGCATTCCAGCGTTTCGAACTGCTTTTGCGCCCGCATTTTCCGGTGCTTTTCCACCCGGGCGGCGCACTCGGCATCCCAGACCTGCATGGTGGCGAGGTAATAGCGGGGCAGGCCGGTCTTGAGCACAAGGCTCTCGGCGTAGGCGCTTTTGCCGCTGGCCGCGCCGCCGAGCACCAGCGTCAGCATCCCGCACCCCCCTGCGGCGTGTAGGCTTCGATGCCGCCCTCTTCAAAGGAATAACAGCCATCGTAGACGGCCAGCGCCATGTCCCACAGCGGGATGGCGGCCACCGCGCCGGTGCCTTCGCCCAGATGCAGGCCCGCCGTGATGAGGGCTTTTTTGTTCAGAGCATCCAGCACCAGTTTTGCGGCCGGTTCGGTGGAGCAGTGGCTTGCAAAAACAGCCTTGGCCGCCGCCGGGCAGAGCCGGACAGCGCAGAGCGCCGCCACACAGCTGATGAAACCGTCGGCCAGCACCGGCACACCTTCCAGCGCACCGCCGAGGAAGACGCCGCAGAGCCCGGCAATATCGAAACCGCCCAGCTTTGCCAGCACGTCCAGTGCATCGGCAGAGTCGGGCTGATTTTTTGCGATGCCTCGATGGATGGCGTTGATCTTCCGGGCAAGTCCCTCGTCCGAAAGGCCCGCGCCCCGGCCCGTCATCCCTTCGACGGGCTGGCCCAGCAGCACAGCGGCCACGGCGCTGGACGTCGTGGTGTTGCCAATGCTCATCTCACCGGTGGCCAGCAGGCCGACGCCCGCTTTCTTCTGCTCCCGCACCAGCCGGATGCCCCTGCCGATGGCCTCCACGGCCTGCTCCCGGCTCATAGCCGGGCCGAGGGTGAAGTCTGCTGTGCCGGGGGCGATGCGGCAGTCGAGGACGCCCGGGACCGGGTCGCCCGCGATGCCCATATCCACCGGCACCACCTCGCACCGGGCGGTCTGTGCCATCCGGCAGACGCTGGTGCGGCGGGCGGCGAGGTTCTCAGCCACGGCGCGGGTCACGCTGCTGTCGGTCTGGCTGACGCCCTGGGCCACCACACCGTTATCGGCGCAGAGCACCAGCACCGCCCGGCGGGAAATATCCAGCTTTGCGCTGCCGGTGAGGGCGGCGGCGTCCTCGATGGTCGTTTCCAATCCGCCCAGCCCGCCCAGCGGCTTTGCAAGGCTGGCCCAGTGGGCGTGCGCCGCCGCCCGGGCGGCTTCGTCCGGCGGCGTGATGGCCGCACAGAGGGCGGCGAGTTCTGTCTCAGTCATGGTCTCTCCTGTAATTTTCAGCCGCGGCGGCAAAGCGCTGCGGCAGGGGCGTACCCGCCCAGTACAAATGCGGGAAGCCCGCATAGAAATGCTCGTTTACAAATCCGCACCGCCACTCTGCGCCGCCCACCGGCTTTTTTGCCGCGAGAGCCGCGCCGTTGGCGGTGGAATCCCAGTGGTGGAATTCGTGGATGGGAAAGCTCTCCCCGGCCCGGAAGAGCAGACTGTCCGAGTCTGCGCTCAGCGCGGCGTAGCCGAAGCGGACGAGACGTCCGGCATCTTTTGCTTCGCCCGGCAGAACGCCCGCCATCGGCCAGCTCTGCCCCTCGGCGTCCGTGAGGCTCTGCCCCAGATAGAGGAAGCCTCCGCACTCGGCCGCCGTGGGCAGACCGGACTCGATTTTTCGCTTTATCTCGCGCAGAAGCGAGGTATTTTCACTCAATTCTCTTGCGTGAAGTTCCGGGTAGCCGCCGGGCAGATACAGCCCGCCGATGTTTTCCGGCAGAGCCGTGTCGCGGAGGGGGCTGAAAAAGACCACCTCTGCCCCGGCGTCCCGGAAGGCCTCCAGCGTCTCGGCGTAGATAAAGCAGAACGCCTCGTCCTGCGCCACGGCGATGCGGACGCGGGCCGGAGGCTGGGGAGCTTTTTCCGGCAGGGCGGGCGGCTCCTTTTCGCAGAGGGCCAGCAGGCGGGGCCAGTCGATGTGCTCCTCCACCGCGTCGGCCAGAAGGGCCAGCTTCTGCTGTAAATTTTCCACTTCCGCCGCCGTGTAGAGGCCCAGATGGCGGGAACCGATGACGGCCTCCGGGAGTTTCGGCAGAAAGCCCAGCACCGGCAGACCCGTCTCTTTTTCCAGCATCGGGGCCAGCAGAGCGTGCATCCGTGCCGTGCAGTTGTTCAGCAGGATGCCTGCGATGTGGCTGGGGGTGCGGAAATTTTTCAGCCCGTTCAGCTCTGCGGCCAGCGTCAGGCTCTGACCCTTCGGCTCCACCACCAGCAGCACCGGCAGGCCCAGCGTGTCGGCCAGATGCCACGCGCTGGCCCTGTCGCTGACGCCCCCGAGGCCGTCATAAAAGCCCATGGCCCCCTCGCACACCGCCGCACCGTGTCCGGCGGCACCCCTCGCGTAGAGGGTGCGCACCGTCTCGGGCGCAGAGAAAAAGAGGTCGAGGCTGCGGCTCTCCACCCCCAGCACGGCCCGGTGGAACATGGGGTCGATGTAGTCCGGCCCGCTCTTGAAGGCGCAGGGCGCACAGCCCCGCCGCTTCAGCGCCATGAGCAGGGCGCAGGTCATGGTGGTCTTGCCGCTGCCCGAGCGGGGCGCCGCCAGCAGAAACTGTATCATGTCATTCTCCTGTGATGAGGTAGATGGGGTTCTGGGCCATCATGAGGTGCAGTCCGCCCACAGCTTTTGCCCGGCTGACGGCGATCTGGCTCACCTGCACAGTCCGGCCTTTGGCCGTCAGCGCGGCCACCGCCGCCGAAAGGGTCTCGAGGGCGATGGCCGACACACAGATGCGGGCGTCGGGGTTCTTATCCAGCGCGGCGTCCACGATGGCGGCAAGGCTGCCCTTGCTGCCGCCGATGAAGACAGCGTCCGGCGCGGGCAGGTCCGAAAGGGCGTCGGGGGCAAGCCCCTCCACGAGGACGAGGTTCCGGGTCCTGAATTTTTCGCGGTTGGCTTTGATGAGCGCACAGCCCTCCGGCCTGCACTCCACCGCGTACACCCGGCCCCGGGGCGCGGCCAATGCCAGCTCCACGCTGACGCTGCCCGTCCCGGCCCCCACGTCCCACAGGATGTCTTCCGGGCGGACGGCCAGCTTCGCCAGCACAGCGGCCCGGACTTCCTGCTTGGTCATGGGGACATCGCCCCGCTCGAAGGCTTCGTCCGGCAGGCCCGGGGCGCGGCGGGGCAGCACCTCCGCCGCCTCCACAAGAAGGACGCTCAGGCTGTTGAAGCGGCCTGCGGCCAGCTCTTTGACGCTGCCGCGGAAGAGCTTCTCTTCCGGCGTGCCGAGGCACTGGCCCACGACGGCCTGCACGTCCCCGAAGCCCTCTGCCGCCAGCTGGGCGCAGAGGGTGGCGGGGTCTTCGCTGCCGCCGGTGAGGAAGAAGGTGGGTCTGCCCTGCATACACTCGGCCACCGGGTCGCAGGTGCGGCCATGGGCCGAAACAAGGTTCCACCCCTGCCACGGACGGCCCAGCGCCGCCGCCAGCAGCTGGATGCTGGAAAGGCCGGGCAACACCCGGGCGCGGACGCCGAGGGCCTCCAGCTTTTCCATCATGGAGGACGCGCCGGAGTAAAAACCGGTGTCGCCGCTGTAGACCAGCACGGCGTTCTCCGCGCCGGAAGTCTGCAGCAGCTCTGCCACCTCGTCGGGGCGGTAGGCGGCGGCGCGGTTCTCGGTGCAGCCGGCAGGCAGAACTGCCAGCAGACGCCGTGCGCCCAGGATAAGGTCGGCCTGCCGCAGTGCGGCCAGGCCCTGAAGGGTCAGGTTCTCCGGCTGACCGGAGCCCATGCCGATGAGTGTCACGTTCATCTTATCATCTCCTTGCAGCGTTTCAACACCTCGGAAGCCGTCTCGCCCTGCTCGGGCGGGCGGCGGATGACCACCAGCTGCGCCCCGGCGGCAGAGGCGGCGGCGGCTTTTTCGTCGAAGCCTCCGGCCGCGCCGCCGTCCTTTGTGACGAGCCAGCGGATATGGAACTGCTCCATCATGGCCTGATTGAGGGCAAAGCTGAAGGGTCCCTGCATGGCGATGATGTTGCGGTGGGGGATGTTCGCCGCCTCACAGGCCGCGATGCTTTCCAGCGTGGGCAGGACGCGGGGGTAGAGCCGCTCAGGCGGGATGGCCGCGAACTGCGCCAGCTCTTTGGCCCCGGTGGCCAATAGAAGGTTGCCCTCTTTTGCGGCCAGCGCTTCTGCCGCCTGCTTTGCGCTCTCAAAGACGAGACAGTTTTCCGGCAGCGGACTGGCCGGGCGCAGCAGGCGGAGGTATTCCACCCCGGCCTTCTCTGCCGCTGCTTTGATGTTTTTGGTCGCCTCCACCGCGTAGGGGTGGGTGGCGTCGATGCAGAGGGCGGCATCCCCCAAGAGCGCAGCCATCTCATCGGGCAGGAGCCGCCCGCACCGGACGGTGATGCCGGGGGTGCTCCCCTGCTCTTCCTGCCCCAGCGGGGTGGCCACGCTGACGGTGACTTCGATGCCCAGCGCCGCCAGCTGGCGGGAAAGCTCCCGCCCCTCGGTAGTGCCGCTGAAAACGACGACGTTCATCGGCGGTACCCCCTCGGCGTGACCATCCGCCCGCCGAGCGCGCGGGTGGCGGCGTTGCCCACAAAGACGGTGGTGAACATATCCACCTCGGTATCCCGGAGCTGGCTGAGAGGTAGGATGTGCTTTTCCTGCCCTTCCCGGCCGATGTTCCGCACAGAGCCGCAGAGGGTGTCCGGGGCTTTGCCGTTTGCCAGCAGGATGTCCACGGCCCGGCGCAGATAGTCCGGGCGGCCCTTGGAGGAGGGATTGTACAGCGCCAGCGCGAAATCGCCCTGAGCGGCGCAGGCCAGCCGCTTTTCGATGACCTCCCACGGCGTGAGGCGGTCCGACAGCGAGATGACGCAGAAATCGTGGGCCAGCGGCGCACCCAGCACCGCCCCGCCGCTGAGGGCGGCGGTCAGGCCGGGGACGACCTCCACGTTGACATCCGGGTACTCTTCGGCCAGCTCCAGCAGCGGGCTGGCCATGCCGTAGACCCCGGCGTCGCCGGAGCAGACCAGCGCCACGTCCCGGCCCGCCCGGGCGGTGTCCAGCGCCCAGCGGCAGCGGTCGATCTCCCGGGTCATGCCGGTGGTGTAGCACTCTTTTTCCGGGTAGAGGGGGCGCACAAGGTCGATGTAGACCGTATAGCCGCACAACACCTCGGCCTGCTGCAAGGCGCTCTGCGCCTGCACGGTCAGAAACTGTCCGCCGCCGGGGCCAAGCCCCACGACGAACACGGTCTTTTTACTCTCACTCATTGCTCTGTCCTCCAATCGGGTGCAAAGGGGCGGACGGCCAGCGCCAGCGTCACGCCGCCGCCTGCCGTTTTGGGCAGAAGGAGCGTCCCGCCCGAGGCTTTTACCGCCGAGCGCTCACAGACGTTGTCCACGCCGGTGACACTTGCCACAAAGGCCGACGGGGTGAACTGTCCCGGCACGGCCCGCAGTTCGTCGGCCGGATAGAACGTGATGGGCCAGCCGTGGGCTTTGCAGAACGCTGCAAGCCCCGGCTCATCTTTTTTCAGGTCGATGCTGGCGGCGGCGCAGACCGCCGTCGGGCTGAGGCCGGACGCGGCACAGAACGCCGCGAAGGCTTCTTCCAGCTGGCGGGCCGTCGTGCCGCGGCGGCACCCCACCCCCAGCACCCCGATGCGGGGGACGAGGTGGAGC
>OODH01002139.1_pt1 | contig 10062 bp, 10 predicted proteins | sample 1671391 | NCBI WGS metagenome assembly OODH01 (sample SAMN06348152, study PRJEB24527) | human gut metagenome | biome: human gut; feature: ankylosing spondylitis patient; material: feces | host: Homo sapiens | place: China | collected 2015-10 | reverse complement strand
GCCCCCAGCGCCGCGCCGCCCAGCACTGCCGCGCCCTGCCACAGCAGCGCCGCACTGCGCGCCCCGGGCAGCAGCCTTTCCATTGTGTCGTGCATACGTTCCCCGTTCAGTACAGCCATCGTGCAAGCCCTCCGTAAATGTACAGTATATGTCTCGGACGCTTTGCACTATACCACCCCCGCACGCTGTTTTTTGCCGCAGAGCGTGGAAAACCGAAAAGAGCGTATAAACAAACAAAAAAGAGCACCGCCACCCATAAAAAGGGGCGATGCTCGCAAAAGGCTTCCCCCCGAGGGGCAAGCCTCCCTTAGTGTCTCCAGCTCCACCACAAAAACTTGGTGTTCGTCACGAAATAGCGTTTGAAAAGCCGCTTCGGGTCCTGCATCAGGCGGTACAGCCATTCCAGATTGCAGCGCTGCATCCAGGCCGGGGCGCGGCGGATGTTGCCGGCCTCGTAGTCAAAGGCCGCACCCACGCCCAGCATCAGCGCCTGCACGCGGTTTTCATGGGCGGCCATCCAGCGCTCCTGCTTCGGCGCGCCCAAGCCCACCCAGACAAAATCCGGCTTTGCCGCGTTGATCTTCTCCACGATCTCCGCATCCTCGTCCGCCGTCAGCGGGCGGAACGGCGGAGAATACATCCCCGCGATGACCGCGCCGGGGTACTTTTCCGTAATTTTTTCGCGCAGGATGTCCAGCGTCTCCTGCGTGGAACCGTAGAAATAGTGCCGGTAGTGCTTTGTCCCGCTCTCCTTCAAAAGCTCGCGCATCAGGTCGGGGCCGGTCACGCGGGCGGCGTCGGCAAAGCCCTTCTTGCGGCTGTATCTGGACAGCGGCCCGCCGTCCGGCAGGGCCATGACCGCGCCGTTCTGCACCCGCAGATAGGTCGGGTCGTCGTGAGCCGTCACGGTGGTGTGGACGTTCGCCACGCAGATATATTTCCCGCGCCATGCCTCGCAGTTGTCCTCCACCAGGCGCAGCGTTTTGTCCATGTCGGTGACGGCGATGTTCACGCCCATAATATTGCAGGTCTGCATGCCGCTTCTCCTCACTTTCCTGTTTGGCTTTTATTGTATCACACTGCCGGGCGGCTTTCAACCGGGCGGGGAGAAACGCACATTTTTTGCCGTTTTTCCTTATTCTATGTGCATTCTATTATAACATTTTCCCGTCAGATTCCCGTCTTGTCAAATTTCATTCGTCCTGTCTTTTTCATTTGTCGGTTATGACAATTTTTGTCATTTTATATCTTTCTCGCAGATATTCACTGGAATTTCAGATTACAGTATGCTATAATTTCCTTACCATAGTAAAAGGAAGAAGTCTAACCTTTTTCCGGTATGGTATATGGGCTTTGCCCGTATATTTTTCGAAGAAAGGAGGATATTACCAATGAACAACTTCAAGAAGTTCGTCGCCGTTCTGCTGGGCGTTGTGATGGCTTGCGTCTTCGCTACCTCCGCTTTCGCTGCTGATTTCAGCAATGCTGATACCGCTGCAAAGGCTAAGGCCGAGATCAAGGCTTTCGCTGCCAGCTACGGCATCACCACGATTGACAACACTGTCAACAGCCTGACTGCTGACCAGCTGCAGACCATCTACAACAACATGGACGCTCTGAAGGCTACCGCCGCTTCCGCCAATGCCACCATCAAGGGCACCACGGATGTTGCCGTTGCCACCAAGGCCGCCAATGATGCTGTTGCTACGATGAACAGCCTGCTGCCCGCCGGTGTTTCCATCTCTGCACCGACCATCGACACCAGCGATTCTTCCAAGATCGTTGTCTCCGCCGATGTCACCGCTAACGGCGCAAAGGATACCGGTTCTGTCGTTGCTAAGGAGGTTCCTACCACCACCACCGACAACAACACCAACACCAGCGCTGCTGTCAGCAATGCCGCCAAGAACAGTGCTGCCGCTTCCAGCGTCAAGACCGTTTCTTCCGCTGCGAACCCCATTACCGCTTCTTCCAGCGCTGTCATCAAGGCCACCGGCGATAACACCGCCGTTGTCTTTGCTGTTGCTGCTCTGGCTGTTGCCGGCGTGCTCGGCATGGCCGTCCGCAAGGAGCGTGCACTGTAATCCAGCTGCATAAGTCCGGTTTTTGACCGGCAGCGGGCAGAACCTCTGGCTCTGCCCGTTTTTCGTTGTTTATACGGGATTGGTCAATTTATTCTTGTTTTAGACCTTCCTTTTATATAGAAAATAGTTTATAATATAGGATGCAGTAATTATCAACCATATCAGGAGGGAAAGCATATCACCATGCAGGCAAGCAAGAAGCACTCTTTTCTGCGCCGCAGTCCACTGGCTTATGTAGTGGTCCCGCTGGCCTTTGTTCTGGTCAGCACCGCGCTGGTCTTTATCGTGGGCCACACCATGCTGGCCCCGTACCAGGCCCTGCTGGGCTGGTTCTTCAGCACAACGGAGGTCGCGCAGCCCAGAGATCTGCTGGACAATGCCGCTACCGTCATCAACGGCGGTACGGTGGATGAGCCGGACGCCCAGCCGGACAGGCTGCCGCTGAGCTCCGTCACCTACCCGTCCGAGGGGGATCGCTACGCGACGATCACGATCTCCGGCACCAACGTCGATGCCCCGGTCTACTACGGCGACACGAACAAAATTTTGAACGCTGGCGTCGGCACCTACAAGGACGACTCCCGCGTCGGCATTCCCGGCGAGGGCAAGACCATCCTGCTGGCCGGGCACAACAACACCTTCTTCAATGACCTGCAGCACTCCGAGGCCGGCGCGACGGTCACGATCACGACCCACTACGGCGTCTACACCTATGAGGTCACCGGCACCGAGATCCTCGACTATCAGGACGAGACCGCCTACGACTTCACCCGCACCGACGAGAATCTGATCCTGTACACCTGCTATCCCTTCGATGCGCTCGGCTTCACGCCGAACCGTTTCTTCGTCTATGCCAAATACGTGTCCGGCCCCGTGCTGGACGCCAACAGCTAAGGGGGTGTATGTATGGCACAAAAACAAGCTCCGCACCCCCGCCGCAAGGGCAGCGTTGTGTGGGCCACGGTTTTAAGCTGGCTGTCCAGTCTGCTGCTGGCACTGCTGGCGCTCTGCCTTGTCCTGATGACAACGATCTGCAGCGCCTCCTACATGAAGGAGCAGGTCAACCGCAGTGATTTCAGTGAGGCCGCCTACAGCTATCTGTATGACAACTTCATCAGCTACGGCGCATCGTCCGGCTTCTCCGCCGACGTGATGACCGCCGCCCTCTCCCGCGACCAGATCACGGCGGATATGGCGGATTCCATCACCCGTCTGTACCAGGGCGACACCGCCATTGACACCCGCAACGCGATTCTGAATACGACGTACGACAACCTGATCAACGATTTGAACGGCCGCGGCGTCGAGGTCACATCCGACGTGGAATCCGCCGTCGTCGTCGTCGCCGACGCCTGCCGTCTGGACTACGCCAACTATGTCACGGTGCCCCTGGCCAGCCAGCTGTATACTTTTATTGAAAAGTGCAGCCGCGTCGTGCCGGTGGCCGTCGCCATCATGGCGGTGCTCTGCGCAGTCAGCCTCTTTGTGATGCTGCGCTTAGCCGGCAGCTCCCGCTACGGCGTGCGCTGCCTGACGTTCGCTTTCACCGCGGCTGCGGCGCTCTGTGCGCTGGCCGCCACCATTATTTTCCCTGCGATCCATATGGAGGCGCTGAGCATCAATCCCGCTTCGGTCAAGCAGCTGATCGTCACCTATGTGCAGAATCTCTTTGGTCGCTTCGGCCTGTTCGCCCTCATCTACGGCGCAGTCGCCGTGATCCTTCTGGCCCTGACCATCACCGCCAGAAGCCGCATGAAACGCCGTCAGAACATTTAACAGGAGGATCCACACATGGAAAACGAAGGTTACGAAACGATTGACCTCTTGGAGGTCCTGAACGCCGTCCGGCAGCACCTGCTGGCCGTCATTCTCACCACCGTAATTCTGGCCGGTGTCGGATTCGGCGTCTCCAAGTTCCTTATCACCCCGCAGTACGAGGCTTCCGCCCTGATGATCGTCAACACCCGTCAGGATACGACCTCCAACGTCACCAGCGACCAGATCAACTCCGCCACCAAGCTGGTCTCCACCTACAGCATCATCATCAAGAGCGATACCGTGCTGCAGCAGGTCATTGATAACCTGGGTCTGAGCCTGACGTATGAAAAGCTGGCTGAACGTGTCACGGTCAGCGCCGTGGATGACACCCAGGTCATGAAGGTCACAGTCAAGAGCGACAACCCAGAGTGGGCGCGCCAGGTCTGTGAGCAGATCACCGTCGTCTCCCCTGACGTCATTCTCGAGTCCGTCGAAGCCGGTTCCGTCAAGGTCATCTCCAGCGCCGCCGTCAATCCGACGCCTGTCTCCCCCAACGTGGGCCGCAATACCATGCTGGGCGGCGTGCTGGGCCTGGTCATCAGCGTCGGCATCATCCTGCTGGCCGTCCTGCTGGACAACAAGATCCATACCGAGGACGACATTGCCAAGTATCTTGACCTCGCCGTCGTGGGCGTCATTCCGGAATATCAGGGAGGTAAAAAGAAATGAGCAAGGCAAGCAAAAACACCAGCCGTCGCAAGCTGTTTACCGTCGGCAGCGACGCCCCGTTCCAGTTTGTGGAAGCCTACAAATCTCTGCGTACCAACCTGGAATTTCTTTCCTCTGCCGGCAACTGCAAGACCATCCTGATCACCTCCTCCGTTCCCGAAGAAGGCAAGACCAACGTGGCCGTCAACCTGGCCATGACGATTGCGGCCTCCGGCAAGCGTGTTGTCCTTGTGGACTGTGACCTGCGCAAGGCGACGATCTCCCGCTATCTGCGCATTCCGCGCAACCATGCCGGTCTGACGAACGTCATCACCTCCAAGGATGAAGGCGCGCTGGCCGCTGCGCTTGTCCGCGTCAAGGATTCCGGCATCACGGTCCTGACCGCCGGTACGATCCCGCCGAACCCCACCGAGCTGCTCTCCGCCCCCATGACCGAGAAGATCTTTGCCTCCCTGCAGAAGGCATTCGACTATGTTATCGTGGATACCCCGCCCGTCAGCCTCGTCACCGACGCTGCGGTCCTCTGCCGCATGGCGGACGGCGTGCTGCTGGTCGTGCGCCCCGGTGTCACCACCATCCAGAGCGCCCAGCTCAGCAAAAAGAACCTGGAGGCCGTCAACGCCCACATCCTGGGTGTTGTCATGAACGGCTACAACGGCAAGCAGAGCGGCCGCCGCGACGGCTACTCCTACGCTTACTCCTACAGCTATTACGACGAAGATAAAAAGGGAAATGATGCATGAGTAATGCCCTTGTAGAGCTGCACTGTCACATCCTGCCCGGCATTGATGACGGTGCCAAAGATCTGGATATGTCAATGTCGCTCATTCGCAAGGAATTACAGGATGGTGCGGCGGGCATTGTGTTCACGCCGCACTTCCATTATGAGCGCATTTCCGTGGAGCAGTTTACCGCGCGGCGCAAGGCAGCGTTCCTGCAGGTGTCCGCGGCCTGCAAGGCCGAGGGCCTGCGGCTGGCCGGTAAGATGGGCGCCGAGGTGTTTTACTCCACCGCGCTGCCCAGCCTTGACCTGCGCCAGCTGGCCTTTGCGGGGAGCAACTATATTTTGATCGAGTTTCCCACCACGATGCACCCGCCGGGCATCGACGAGACACTCTACGCCATCCGTGCGCAGGGGTACACGCCGATTCTGGCCCACGTGGAGCGCTATCCCTTTGTGACCGAGGACCCGACGCTGCTCTACAACTGGGTCTGCGACGGGTGTCTGGCGCAGATCAACGCCACCGGCCTGATCCGGGACGGACACACCGCCAAGTGGCTGCACAAGCTGATCGAGTGGAACCTTGTGCACATTCTGTGCAGCGACTGCCACCACCCGGTCAAGCGCCCGCCCAACCTGGCCGAGGGCTTTGCCCATCTGCCTGACAAGGTCGCCCGCCGCATGCAGCGCAACGCCATCGACATCTATCTTGGCGACGACCTGCGTCCCCCCGAGCCGACGAAGCCGGTCTACCGCTTCGGGCATTGGGTGTAAAACAGAATATACGTAGGGGAGGGCTAAAGCCCTCCCCTACGCTATTTTTATTGCCCGTTTTCCACCATCTGCCTGGCCCCTACCGCGTACTATTCGCCGCGCTCACGCCTCTGCCACCGCCACCAGATACTTGTAGATCTGCGGCTTGTACTCCTCATACAGGCCCAGATGCTCATACAGCTCCTTATAATATGCAAACAGGGTCGCGCGGGTCGCCACGATGTTCACCGGGTTCAGCGCCGTGTGCACCGCGCTGCCGGGCGTGTTGAAATAGTTGTAGATCGGCGTCGACAGCGCGTAGAACTTCTCCGCATAGCGGATATAGCTCAAATTGAAATACAGGTCCTCCGACCAGTCCATGTCCTCGGCGCATATAATGTCATCGTGCGCGCGGACAATGTCGGCGCGGTAGAGCTTATTCCACATCACACCATAATAAAAGCTGGCCGGTTCCTGCATCAGGCCCGCGGCGAATTCCTCCTTCGTCATCGGGCCCTCCATCAGGAAGCCGTAGGTCTGCACCTTGGTGGGCCGCTCGGGGCGGGGGTCATCCTCGGCACGGGGGCGGGGCGGCGTAATGCGGTTGTAGTGCGCAATGACCAAATCGGCGCCGCTCTCCTCGGCCCGCTGCACCAGCAGCTCCGTGGCGTAGGGCTGGATCGTGTCGTCGGCATCGACGAACTGCAGATACTTGCCCCTGGCCTCCCGCAGGCCCATGTTGCGGGTCGCGGCCACGCCGCTGTTGGCCTTGTCGATGAGCACGATGCGCGGATCGACGTTGGCATACATCTTGCAGACCTCCAGGCTGACGTCCTGGCTGCCGTCGTTCAGCAGCAGAATTTCAAGGTTACGGTAGGTCTGGCGGCGGATACTCTCCACACAGCGGGCGATATGATCCTGGGCGTTATAAATCGGCACGATAATACTGACAAGCGGCTGCTCCGACATGGCAGGCGACCTCCTTTTTGTAGTAGTATATCCACAATACCACACTTTTGCCCGGTTGGCAATGGAAAAAGTGCGCGAGGTGTGGTATGATGCTTATAAGGGCTTCCCCATCGGGGGAAGCTGTCCGCAAAGCGGACTGATGAGGGTCAGCCTTCCGCCGCAGCCTGTTCATGGGCTGCCCCCGCAGACCTGCCCCTCATCCGGCCTTCGGCCACCTTCCCCCAAGGGGGAAGGCATCACTATGAAACGAGGTCACCACTATGAAGCCTTCCATCATCCGCCTGCGTGCGCTGGAAAAGCAGCTGTACGCCTACCTGTATGCCATGACCGTCATCGACTTTGACGCCGAGACCGTCGCGCCCGAGGGCAGCGCCGATGGCCGCGCCGAGGCCACCGAGGTTTTGAGCCGCGCCAGCTTTGACTTGCTGGTCAACGACGGCACCGCCGCCCTTTTGAAGGAGGCCGCTGCCGACGCCGAGACCGAGCAGGAGCGCGCCGAGGTCCGCAATTTGCAGCGCCAGTACGACGAGATCGCCCGAATCCCCGCCGACGAGTACGCCGCCTTCACCAAGCTGTGCAGCCAGAGCGTGCCCGCTTGGACCAAGGCCAAGCGCACGAACGATTTCAGCCTGTTCGCGCCGTATCTGGAAAAGCTCATCGCCGCCCGCCGCGCCCAGGCCCGGTATTTTGCGCCGGACCGCGACCCCTATGAGGTCCTGCTGGACCGCTACGAGAAGGGCCTGACTATTGCCCAGTGCGATGAATTTTTCGCGACGCTGCGCGAAACCATCGTCCCGCTGCTGGCGGACATCCAGACCCGCGGCAAGGCCGTGCGCACCGACTTCCTCGACCAGGAGTGGCCCATCGACGCCCAGCGCCGGGTCAGCAAAAAGATCATGGAGCTGTGGGGCCTTGACCCGGCCCACTGCTATCTGGCCGAGAGCGAGCACCCCTTCACCACCGAGTTCTGGCGCGGCGATGTGCGCATCACGACCCACTACATGCCCCGGGACATCTTCTCGAACCTCTACAGCGTCGCCCACGAGGGCGGCCACGCGCTGTATGAGCTGAACATCAACCCCGACTACGACTACACCGTCGTCACCCACGGCGCGACGATGGGCATTCACGAGAGCCAGTCCCGCCTGTTTGAGAACCTGGTGGGCCGTTCCCGCGCCTTTGTCCACTACCTGTACCCGACGCTGAAGGAGTTGTTCCCCGCGCAGCTGGCCGACGTCTCCGCCGAGGAGATCTGGCGCGCCGTCAACCGCGCCGAACCGGGCCTGATCCGCACCGAGGCCGACGAGCTGACCTACTCCCTGCATATCATGGTGCGCTATGAGCTGGAAAAGGCCCTGATGCAGGGCACACTGGCCGTGGCCGACCTGCCCGCCGCCTGGAACGCCAAGTATAAAGAGTACCTCGGCGTCGATGTGCCCGACGATGCCCACGGCTGTTTGCAGGACATCCACTGGTCCATGGGCGACATCGGCTATTTCCCGAGCTATGCCCTCGGCAGTGCCTACGGCGCACAGGCCCTCGACGATCTGCGCAAAACAAACGACTTTGACGCCCAGTGGGCCAACGGCGACGTGGAGCCGCTGAAGGCCGCCTTAAAGGAGCGCGTCTGGCAGTGGGGCAGCATGAAGGAACCCGCCTGGCTCGTCGAGAGCCTCTGCGGCGGCAAGTTCGATCCGCACCACTTCACCGATTATTTAAAGAAGAAATATACCGAGCTGTACGAGCTGTAAGGCAGGAGCCCTGCGGCCCCACCGTAGGGGCGGATTCCATATCCGCCCGTAGCCGTTCGCCCCTATATCGCACAAAAAATCCCGTCGGATGCCCTTTTCCGGCGGGATTTTTTCAGCATAATACGCTGTCCGGGAAATTCAGGCAGGTGTACAGGTACCGCAGTGCCTCGTCCATCGTGTCAAACTCGCCGCCGTCTACCTCGCTGGGGCTGGCGGCGATGGTCGACTTGTCAAACGGGATGCCGTTCTCCCTGCGCCATTCGTCCACCTGCAGTGCTATGTCATTGGCATAGCCCGGGCGGTCCTGCCTGCTGCCGTCGGCGTCAATGTAAACGCAGGCGCCGTACTTTTTCCGGTCCGGCAGGCGCACCAGCTCGGCCAGCGTGTAGTAGTCACGGTCAAAGTAAAAGAGCATCTGCCCGCGGTAGGCGGCGATCTCCGCCACGCTTTCCTCGCGGTTCGTGATCTGGGGCACGGTGTCCACCAGCCGGTGCAGCTCGTCCAGCAGTGCGTCGCCATCCTCAGGGTAGGCATCCGTGCCCTTGGCCGCAGCGATTTCCCCAAAGCAGTAGGCCTGCCAGTGGGGCGGGCACTTGCCCAGCTTGGCACGCTCAATGTAGTAGAGCAGGTCAGCGCGGTAGGAGGCAGCGAGTGCGTTCAGACTTTGTTTTTTCATAGCTTGTAGGCCTTTCATTTTGTATCATTTGTGGTGTCCGCTTCTCGGAACACCCTCATCTTACCATAACCGTTTGTCGAATCCTGCCGCATTATAAGACCGAACGCCGTTTTATTTTAGGGACAGCTGTTTTCCGCTGTCGAAAAAACAACAGGCACGCAAAAACCGCGTACCTGCTGTCTTTTTGTTATTATTTTCCGGGCTGCCCCTGTGCGCACAGCACTGCGTCCAGCGCTGTCAGCTTATCCGGCACACTGCCCAGCTCCATACCGGGGAAATCCGTCTCCACGCCTGCGGACGCCAGCTCATCGGCACAGGCCGCGGGGTCGGCACAAATCGCCTGTGCTTCGGCCAGGATGCCCGGCCAGTTCAGCGCCAGCCGCTCCTGCGCGTCGCCGCTCAGCCCGGCCCGCCAGGTATCCGCTGTACCATCCTCAAACTCCGACGCGCTCAGGTACTCCACCAGCGCCGCCGCGGCCCGGGCCGTTTTCAGGCTGCAGCCTGCCGTGTCCGCGCCGAAATCCACCAGCCCATCCAGCACGGCAAGCTGCTCGGTCCGGCTGCCTGCGTGCCCGGTGCCCGCTTCGGACGATACCGCCTGCACCGCGGACGCCGCCTCCG
>OODH01002134.1_pt1 | contig 10065 bp, 9 predicted proteins | sample 1671391 | NCBI WGS metagenome assembly OODH01 (sample SAMN06348152, study PRJEB24527) | human gut metagenome | biome: human gut; feature: ankylosing spondylitis patient; material: feces | host: Homo sapiens | place: China | collected 2015-10 | reverse complement strand
TTGTTGAAGAACGGGGTATGACGGCCGCCCTCTTCCTTCTTCAGGACGTAAACGTGGCCGTCGAAGGTGGTGTGGGGATGAACAGAGCCGGGCTGGCACAGGCACTGGCCACGCTCGATCTGGTCACGGTCAACGCCACGCAGCAGGGCGCCGATGTTATCGCCAGCCTGAGCGAACTCCAGGCTCTTGCGGAACATCTCGAGGCCGGTGATGGTGGTGGTCATCTTCTCTTCCTTGAGACCGACGATCTCCATCTGGTCACCGACGTGGGCAGTACCACGCTCGACACGACCGGTGGCGACGGTGCCACGGCCAGAAATGGTCATAACGTCCTCAACGGGCATCAGGAAGGGCTTGTCAGCAGCACGATCAGGAGTGGGGATGTAGCTGTCAACAGCGTCCATCAGCTCCCAAATGCACTTGTACTCGGGGGCGTTGGGATCGGTGCTGGTGGACTCCAGAGCCTTCAGAGCAGAACCACGGATGATGGGGGTGTTGTCGCCATCGAAGTCGTACTCATTCAGCAGCTCACGGATCTCCATCTCGACCAGATCCAGCAGCTCCTCGTCGTCGACCATATCGCACTTGTTCATGAAGACAACGATATAAGGCACGCCGACCTGACGAGCCAGCAGGATGTGCTCACGGGTCTGGGGCATGGGACCGTCGGTAGCAGCAACGACCAGGATAGCGCCGTCCATCTGAGCAGCACCGGTGATCATGTTCTTGATGTAGTCAGCATGGCCCGGGCAGTCAACGTGGGCGTAGTGACGCTTCTCGGTGTGGTACTCAACGTGAGCGGTGTTGATCGTGATACCACGAGCCTTCTCCTCGGGAGCCTTGTCGATGCTGGAGTAATCCATGAAGTCGGCGTCGCCCTTCAGAGCCAGAGTCTTGGTGATGGCAGCGGTCAGAGTGGTCTTGCCGTGGTCAACGTGACCGATGGTGCCAATGTTGACGTGCTCCAAAGAGCGGTCAAATTTTTCCTTTTCAGCCATTGGAAGTGTCCTCCTTTAATTAAAACATATTGGTAGTCTTGCGTAAGACTATCATACAAAATTTAAAGAGAAATTGCAAGTCTATTTTATGAAGTATGACTTAAAAAATCAGACTTTGTGAGCGCGCTCGGCCATGATCTTGTCGGCAACGCTCTTGGGAACCTGCTGATACTCATCAGGCTCCATGGAGTACTGGCCACGGCCCTGGGTCTTGGAACGCAGGTCGGTGGCGTAGCCGAACATCTCGGACAGAGGAACCATAGCCGTCACGCGGGCGGTACCGTCCTGAGACTCCTGGTTGGTGATCTGGCCGCGGCGGCTGTTCAGGTCGCCGATAACGTTGCCCATATACTCATCGGGCACGATAACATTGACCTTCATGATGGGCTCCATGATGACGGGATCGCACTTCTTCATGGCATCCTTGAATGCCATAGAACCAGCGATGGAGAACGCCATTTCAGAGGAGTCGACCTCATGGTAAGAACCATCCCACAGGGTGACCTTGACATCAACGACGGGATAGCCGGCGAGAACACCGGACTTCATCGCGCCCTGGATACCATTGTCAACAGCGGGGATATATTCCTTCGGGATAGCGCCGCCAACGACACCGTTGACGAACTCATAACCCTTGCCGGGGTTGGGCTCCAGCTTGATCTTAACGTGACCATACTGGCCCTTACCGCCGGACTGGCGGGCGTACTTGGTCTCCTGGTTGGCTTCCTTGCGAATGGTCTCGCGGTAAGCAACCTGGGGAGCGCCAACGTTGGCCTCGACCTTGAACTCACGGAGCAGACGGTCAACGATGATTTCCAGATGGAGCTCGCCCATGCCGGCGATGATCGTCTGGCCGGTCTCCTCATCGGTCCAGGTGCGGAAGGTCGGGTCTTCTTCAGCGAGCTTTGCCAGCGCAATGCCCATCTTCTCAGAGCCGGCCTTGGTCTTGGGCTCGATGGCAACGCGGATAACGGGCTCCGGGAAGTTCATGGACTCCAGAATGATGGGGTGCTTCTCGTCGCACAGCGTGTCACCGGTGGTGGTATTCTTCAGACCGACAGCAGCCGCAATATCGCCCGCGTAAACGGTGTCGATGTCCTTACGGTTGTTGGCGTGCATCTGCAGGATACGGCCGATACGCTCATTGTTATCCTTGACAGAGTTGTAGACGGTGGTGCCTGCGTCCAGCGTACCGGAGTACACACGGAAGAAGCAGAGCTTACCGACATACGGGTCAGTCATGATCTTGAAGGCCAGAGCTGCGAACGGCTGGTCGTCGGAGGAGATACGATCCTCCTCCTCGCCGGTCTCGGGGTTGGTGCCCTTGATGGCTGCAACGTCGGTAGGAGCCGGCATGTAGTCAACAATGGCATCCAGCAGCTTCTGAACGCCGCGGTTCTTGTAGGAGGAGCCGCAGACAACGGGAACGATCTCGTTAGAGATGGTAGCCTTACGCAGAGCCGCCTTGATTTCATCCTTGGTCAGCTCTTCGCCTTCCAGGTACTTCATCATGAGCTCTTCGTCGGTCTCGGCAACAGCCTCGATCAGCTTGTCATGGTACTCCTGAGCCTTCTCCCGCATATCCTCGGGGATAGGCTCAACGCGGACGTCATTGCCCATGTCATCATAGTAGATGTCAGCCTGCATATCGATCAGGTCGATAATACCCTTGAAGGTATCCTCCTGACCGACGGGCAGCTGGATGGGCACGCCGTTGGCGTGCAGACGATCATGGAGCATCTGAACGCAGCGGTAGAAATCGGCACCCATGGTGTCCATCTTGTTGACGTACACCATGCGGGGAACCTTGTACTCGTCAGCCTGACGCCAAACGGTCTCAGACTGCGGCTCAACACCGCCCTTTGCAGCCAGAACGGTCACAGAACCGTCCAGCACGCGCAGGGAACGCTGGACCTCAACAGTGAAGTCCACGTGGCCCGGGGTGTCGATGATGTTGATGCGGTGACGGTTCTTCTTGAATGCAACCGGATCCTTCTGGGTCTCAGAGTGGCTCCAGTAGCAGGTGGTAGCAGCGGAAGTGATGGTGATACCACGCTCCTGCTCCTGTTCCATCCAGTCCATCGTAGCAGCGCCGTCATGAACCTCACCGATCTTATGGTTGATACCGGTGTAGTACAGGATGCGCTCGGTGGTGGTGGTCTTACCTGCGTCGATGTGGGCCATGATACCGATGTTACGGGTCATTTGCAGAGATACATCTCTCGGCGTAGCCATGGCTTATACCTCCTCGACAGCGAATCAATAACGATAGTGGGCAAAAGCCTTGTTGGCCTCGGCCATCTTGTGCGTATCCTCGCGTTTCTTGACAGAGCCGCCGACACCGTTGGTGGCGTCGATGATCTCAGCAGCCAGACGAGCAGACATGGTCTTCTCGCCACGGGCGCGGCTGTAAGCGGTCAGCCAGCGCAGGCCGAGGGTCTCGCGGCGGGCAGGGCTAACTTCCAGAGGAACCTGATAGTTAGCGCCGCCGACACGGCGGGTCTTGCACTCGAGGTTAGGCATGATGTTCTCCATTGCCTTCTCGAACATCTCGAGCGGGTCGTTGCCGGTCTTTTCCTTCACGATGTCGAATGCATCGTAAACGATCTCCTGCGCAACACCTTTCTTGCCATCCAGCATGATGTAGTTGACCAGGCGGGTGACAACCTTGGAATTGTAAATAGGATCGGCCAGAACTTCGCGTTTCGCGACATTACCTCTTCTGGGCATCTTTCTTCCCTCCTTCACATAAATGATATCATCGGTACTCGAAAGTTAAGAAACTCCCGTTGTGCCACAAAAAAGGCGTTGGCCTATTTTATGGCGAAAAGATGTTTCCTTACTTCTTGGCACCGGCCTTGGGGCGCTTAGCACCGTATTTGCTGCGGGCCTGATTACGGTTCGCAACACCCTGGGTATCCAGAGTACCACGGATGATGTGGTAACGGACACCGGGCAGATCCTTGACACGACCGCCGCGGATCAGAACAACGCTGTGCTCCTGCAGGTTATGGCCGATACCGGGAATGTAAGAGGTGACCTCGATACCATTCGTGAGGCGGACACGGGCAACTTTACGCAGAGCAGAGTTAGGCTTCTTGGGGGTCATGGTACGCACGGCAGTGCAGACACCACGCTTCTGCGGGCTGTTGAGGTTGGTGTACTCCTTTTTCTGGGAGTTGTAGCTCTTCAGAAGGGCAGGCGCGGTGCTCTTTTTGACCAGAACCTCACGGCCTTTGCGCACGAGCTGGTTAAAAGTAGGCATTTCTTTTCTCCTTTCTTCACTTATTCACGCGCTTTTTGCGGGTCGTCCGGCCAGATGGCCGCACTATACCCCGCATCTCACGCAATGTTTATATTACAGCATCCCGGCCGGAATGTCAAGAGTATTGCCAAAAAAATCTTGAAAAAATCGTGCAATACGGAGAATTTTTTATTTCTGAAGCAAAATGTGCAAATCTTGCGCCGGTTTGGGCGGCAGCGTTGCATTTGGGTAAGTCCGCGCATAGAATGAAGCGGACCGTCTCCCCCCGCCGCCGCGCGGTCAGCCGCCGTCCGTGCGCGTTTTGTCTATTTATCAGAGATAAATAGACATTTTGCACAAAAACAGATCGCCAGATTCATGGACTTGACGAGTCGATTTCTGTTGCATTGTGTACCCCGTTTTGCTATAATAAAGATAGAGACAAAGCCGGAACAGTTCCGGCCATGCAAGTTCTGACGCTACATTTTGAGGAGGTCCTGACAATGAAGAAACTGCTTGCTATCCTGATTTCCCTGTGCATGGTATCCGCCTTCGCTGTACCTGTCTTCGCAGATGCCAACAGCGAGTATATCGCCGCCGTCAAGGCCTACCAGGCTCAGATCGCCGCGAAGGAAGCCGCCTACACTGCAGCGGTGGATGCTTATTCCAAGAATGCAAAGGCCAAGGCAGACGCCGACAGCGCCGCAATTCTGAAGGCCGCCAAGGCTGCCCAGGCGAAGGCCGATGCAGACTGTCTGGCCGTCATCGCCGCGGGCAAGGCTACCCAGTCCCAGGCTGACGCGCGCGTCGCCGCGGTAATTGCTGCAGGCAAGGCCACGCAGGCCAAGGCTGATGCACGCGAGGCCGCCTATGCGAAGGCCGTGAAGGCGTATCAGGATCAGATCGCCGCACGTGAGGCCGCCTACATCAAGGCCGTGCTTGGCAAGTAATTTTACCTTATTATAATAGGAGCGGAGCGCCGAGAAGGCGCTCCGCTTTTTTGTTGCTATTTTCTTGCCTCCCTCTGCAAGGGAGGTGGCCCCGCAGGGCCGGTGGGAGAGAGCCTTGCGGCAGCCCTAACTATTTCGGGCGACCACAAAGTTCTCTCCCCCACCGTCTGCGGGCGGAGCCCCCTCGCAGAGGGGCCAGGAGACAGGGGCAACGGGCAAATGAGGTTTACTGCAGCTTTGCCAGCGTGGCCTCGGCATCGTCTAGGATGCGCTCGAACTTCTCGAGGGCGGCGTCCACGGGGGTCGGGGTGGCCAGGTCAACACCGGCGTGGCGCAGCTCGTCCAGCGGGTAAGCACTGCCGCCCATGGAGAGGAACTCCTTGTAGCGCTTGACGGCGGGCTCGCCCTCTTTCAGGATGCCCTCGGACAGGGCGACAGCGGTGGAGTAGCCGGTGGCATACTTGTAAACGTAGAACGGGCGGTAGAAGTGCGGGATGCGCGCCCACTCATACTGGATCTCGTCGTCGATGACCATATCGTTGCCGAAATAGTCGGTGACAAGGCGCTTGTACAGGGCGTTCAGGGCGGCGGCGTTCAGGGCTTCACCGCGCTCGACCATGGCGTGGGCCTCGCGCTCGAACTCGGCAAACATCGTCTGGCGGTAGACCGTGCCCTTGAAGTTTTCCAGATACTGGTTCAGCAGATAGAGGCGGGTCTGGGGGTCATTCTCGTTGGCAAGCAGCTGCTCGATGAGCAAATTCTCGTTGACGGTGGACGCGACCTCGGCGACAAACAGCGTGTAGTCCGCGTATTGCGGCGGCTGATGCTGGCGGGAGCGCCAGCTGTGGATCGTGTGGCCCATCTCATGTGCCAGCGTCGAGACACTGTCCAGCGTGCCGCTGAAATTCAGCAGGATATAGGGGTTGGAGTCATAGCAACCGCCGGAGTACGCGCCGCCGCGCTTGCCGCGGTTGGGGTAAACATCGATCCAGCGCTCGGCATAGGCCTTGCGGACGGTTGCCTGGTAGTCCTCGCACAAGGGCGCAACGGCCTTCAGGACCATCTCTTGTGCGGTCTCGTAGCTGTAGGATTTTTTCAGATCGCCGACCAGCGGAGCGTAGACGTCATAGAAGTGCAGCGCGTCAACGCCCAGCATCTTTTTGCGCAGGCGGACATAGCGGTGCATGGCGGGAATATGCTTGCGGACCGTGGCGACGAGGTTGTCGTAGACCTCGGCGGGCACATTCTCCCCCGCCATGGCCATCGCGCGGGAGGACGGGTAATTGCGGGCGGCGGCCTCGGCGGTGGCAGCCTTGATGGCACCGGCGTAGGACGCGGCGAAGGTGTTGATGTGCTCGCGGTAGCTCTTGTAGTAGCTGTGGAAGGCGTTCTCTCGCAGGGTGCGGTCCGTGCTCATCTCCAGCGGCACAAAGTTGGAGCCGGTGACCTCGACGGTCTCGCCGCTGCCGTCCTTGACGGCATCAAACAGCAGGTCGGCGTCCTCCAGATTGTGGTAGATCTCGGACGGCGCAGACATGACCTCGCCGAAGCTGGCCAGCAGCTTTTCCTCGGCCTTGGTCAGGGTGTGGGGCTTGCCGCGCAGCAGATCCTCGAGGTTGAATTTGTAGTCCGCGACGGCGGGATCGTTGACGATGGCGGTCAGCGTCTCCTCGGGCAGGGACAGGATCTCCGGCTGGGCAAAGGACAGCGCGGCGGCCATCTTGACGTACTTGCTGCCGATGCGGGCGTACATGCTCTGGGCCTTGTCGTCGCGGGTGTCCTCGTCATGGCGCTGGGAGGCGTAGCAGTAGAGGCGCTCGACCTTGCGGCCCACCTCGGTGGAAGCGTCGAGGTATGCGCCAATCGTGACGGCATCGGTCAGCTTACCGGCGAAGGCTGCCAGGCTTTCAATGTCTGCGTCGAGGCTGTCCAGCGCGGTCTCCCACGCGGCGTCGCTCTCGAACATCGGGGTCAGGTCCCACTGAAATTGCGGGTCCAGTTCACTGCGTTCTTTTAGAATTTTGGGCATAGTTTTCTCCTTATTATAAAATATTTTGCTATGCTGAGGATGCAGGGGCGGGCACCGGCCTCCCGTGCCAGTTCGCGGCAGCGGAAGCTTTCACGGGCGGATATGGAATCCGCACCTACACTGTAGGGGTCGGCGTCCTCAACGAACCGGGAGTCGTGCGGTTGCCGCAAAGCTCCGCGGGCGGATGCAAGCATCCGCCTCTACAGGTTACAAAAGAGCGTTTTCCCACTCGGCCGGCTTAAAGCCGGGCAGGACAAAATCGTCGCCCACTAGCAGCGGGCGCTTGACGAGCATACCGTCCGACGCCAACAGGGCGAGCTGCTCGTCCTCGGTCATGGTCGGCAGCTTGTCCTTCAGACCCAGATTTTTGTAGACTAGGCCGCTCGTGTTGAAGAACCGCTTGAGGGGCAGGCCGCTGCGGGCGACCCATTCGCGCAGCTCGTCGGCGGTGGGGTTGTCCTCTTTAATGTGGCGGGCGGTGTATTCGATGCCGTGGTCGTCGAGCCACTTTTTGGCCTTTTGGCAGGTGGAACACGGCGGGTATTGCAGAAACAGCATAGGTTCACGCTCCTTAGTATCAGTTAACTTATTATAACCCAGCGGAGGGCGGGTGTCAATCGGTCATTTTTTTCGATGCATCGTATCTAAACGGAGCATCGGTTTACAAAGCACAAATTTCGTGTTACCCTTAATGCAAATAAGAACGGAGAGATTTTATGGACGCTAAGAGTTTCGGGGTATTTCTCGCACAGCAGCGCAAAAAGCAAGGATTTACACAGGCAGAACTTGCCGAACAGCTACACGTAACCGACAAGGCCGTAAGCAGATGGGAGCGCGGAGTTTCCCAAAGTTAAAGATACCACATCAATCCCACGCGGACTTTTGCTCAACCGATACAGCCGGAGGGCTGGATAACAAGAAAAGGCGGTATGCGCCCCGTGGAGGGGTAGCGTACCGCCTTTTCTTGTGGGGGTTTCCAAAGGGGGCAACGCCCCCATTTGGCACACGACTTTGCGAAGCAAAGTGTAGTGTGTTATACGCTCTGTCGGCGTTGCCGTGAAAATGCCGTTGCCGCCGGGGAGGGCAAGGGCATTTGAAGCGGCAGGAAAACAGGGCTGTGCTTGCGTGGCGTGGAGCCGCAAGCGCAGGTCTGGTTTCATCAGCAGACAGGGCGTATATGAAAGCCCCCGTCCCTCGTCCTACGCTCCGACTTGTGGACAAAGTGGTGTGCACCCCGTCAAGTAGACAGCGAAATAATTTACATTTTACGCATGAAAATCCTTCCTGCATACCATATGGTGCTGGGTGCTATGCAGCCAGTAGACGGTCATGGACTTCCATAGGGGTCCGCACACCCAGGCCGCGCTGGAGGCGGTGGAAGTTGTAATAGGTGATGTACTCCTGGATCATCTTGACCAACTGCTCCCGGCTGGTGAACCGCCTGCCATAGTAGCGCTCCCGCTTGAGGATGCCCCAGAAGCCCTCCATGGGGCCGTTGTCAATGCACTTTCCCACCCGGGACATACTCTGTGTAATGCCAGCTGCAGCCAGCTTGTCATGGAAGATCTGAGTGGTATAGGCGCTGCCCCGGTCGCTGTGGAGCAGAGGGCGGGCTCCGGGATTGCCCTCCAATGCCTGAGCCAGAGTGCGATGGACCAAGGCAGCGTCGTTGGTGTCCCGGATGACAAAGGAAACGATGCGCCGGTCACACAGATCCAGGATGGCGCTCAGGTAGAGCTTGCGCATGTTGGTGCCCGTATAGTAGTGAAACTCCGTCACATCGGTGAGCCACTTTTCGTTGGGGCGGTCGGCGTAAAATTGGCGGTCCAACACATTCTCCGCCAGCTGTCGGGGGGATGATGCCGCCCGAGTGCAGCCATGTGGGGCATGTTTTACCACAGACTGAATCCCAAGGCCACGGCAGATGCGCAGTGTCCGCTTATCGTTGACCGGCGTATGGTAATACTTGTCCAAATCGTCCCGAATGCGGCGGTATCCCTTGTCTGGGCTCTCCCGGTGGATCTCCTGCACCAACTGGGCGATGCGCTGATTCTCGGCGACGCGGCCCCCGGCTGTCCCGGAGCGCCACTGGTAATAGCTGGCCCGGGAGATATGCAGTGCACGGCAGGCTGGCCCCACAGGAAATCCCTCGTTTTCCGTACCGTAGCGCACCGCTTCATACTGCTGTTCCTGCCGAAACTGCCTCAGCGATCCCCCCTTTCCAGCTCTTGCACTTTTTTTCGCAGATACAGTTCCATTTTCAGCAATTCATTCTCCTTCTTCAACCGGGCGTTCTCGATCCGCAGGGCCTCATCCCGGCTCCGGGGCGTTTGGTCCGCCAGGCGCTTGCCACGCCGGTCCTCCAATCCCGCGGGACCCAACTCCTGATACTTTTTCACCCAGCTCCGCAGCGTCTGTACGGCTACTTGGTGTGCCTGCGCCACCTCTTGGTCTCTTGGAGTTTCTCTCATGATACGCCTTTACCCAGTCCAATACCAGATTCCCGGAGCGCAAATGATACTTTTCCGCGATGGCCATGGAACTGCCCTGACCGGACAGGTACTCCTCCGCCACTTGGCGCTTGAAGTCCTCGCTGTACTTCCGTTTGGAGCGATTCCCATTCTCCTCCAATGCCGAAATTCCCTCCGAGCGATACCGGCTGATCCAACTCTCCATGGTGGTGTGCCCCACTCCGGCCCGACGCGCCGCTTCCCGCATACGCAGCCGTCCTGCAAGATATTCCTCCACCAGCGAGACTTTTTCCTCAAAAGCAACTTCTTTTCGTTTGCCCATCCTGTATTCACTCCCAATGTTATTTTCCTGTCTGCTTTATTGGGAGCATAC
>OODH01002131.1_pt1 | contig 10067 bp, 8 predicted proteins | sample 1671391 | NCBI WGS metagenome assembly OODH01 (sample SAMN06348152, study PRJEB24527) | human gut metagenome | biome: human gut; feature: ankylosing spondylitis patient; material: feces | host: Homo sapiens | place: China | collected 2015-10 | reverse complement strand
CCTCCGGTTTATTATCAGAGAACGAAAGGAAAAAGATCAATAATGGAACGTGTTATCTGTTTACTCATCGGTTATGTGTTCGGCCTGTTTCAGACCGCATACTTTTACGGGAAGGCAAAAGGAATCGATATCCGTAAGTACGGAAGCGGCAATGCCGGTACCACCAATGCCCTGAGAGTGCTGGGAACCAAGGCAGGACTGATCGTACTGGCGGGAGACTGCTTAAAGTGTATTATTGCCGTGTGCATCACCAGAGCCTTATTCAGTACCGGACATCCGGAGAATATTTATCTGCTGTGCCTGTACACCGGTGCAGGAGCTGTCATCGGACATAACTTCCCATTTTACATGGGATTTAAGGGAGGAAAAGGAATCGCTGCCACTGCAGGTCTGATTCTTTCGTTCCATCCTTATTTTATCGTGATGGGTGTGGTATTGTTTTTCGGCACTTTCCTGACCACACATTATGTTTCGCTGGGATCATTGCTTGTATATGCCGGATTTATGATCCAGATGGTAGTCTGCGGACAGATGGGACTGTTCGGTGCCATGCCACAGTCACAGCTGTATGAAATGTATGCCATCACTGCATTTCTTACGGTTATGGCTTACTGGAAGCACAGACAGAACATTGTGCGTCTGATCCACGGGAACGAGAGGAAGACTTATCTGTTCAAGAATAAGAAATCAGCCGAAGCGCAGACGGAAATCTCAGGGGAGGACAAATAATTATGGCAAAAGTATGTATCTTGGGTGGTGGAAGCTGGGGCATCGGCCTGTCAGTGGTATTACATAAGAACGGACATGAGGTGACGGTATGGTCTGCGGTTCCCGCAGAGATTCAGATGCTTCAGGAGAAGCATGAGCACAAGATGCTGCCGGGAGTAAAGCTTCCGGAGGATATGATCTTTACGACGGATGATAAACAGGCCATCGAGGGCAAGGACCTGTTGGTCATGGCAGTGGCAAGCTCCTATACCAGAAGCACAGCACATCGCATCAGCCCGCTGGTGGCACAGGGACAGAAAATTGTCAGTGTCTCCAAGGGAATCGAGGAGCATACCCTGATGACCCAGGCGCAGATCATCGAAGATGAGATTCCGCAGGCACAGGTAGCGGTGCTGTCCGGACCTACCCACGCGGAGGAAGTCAGCCGCGGGATTCCTACAACGATCGTAGCGGGTTCTAAGAGCAAAAGCTGCGCGGAATATGTGCAGAATCTGTTCATGAACGAAGTGTTCCGTGTCTATACCAGCCCGGATGTATTGGGCATTGAACTGGGCGGTGCCCTGAAAAACGTAGTAGCGCTGGCTGCCGGTATTGCCGACGGACTGGGCTACGGAGATAATACGAAGGCTGCGCTGATCACCAGAGGCATTACCGAAATCGCAAGACTTGGTACTGCCATGGGTGGTAATTTTGAGACCTTCTGCGGTCTGACCGGTATCGGAGATCTGATCGTGACCTGCGCCAGCATGCATTCCCGCAACCGTCGTGCCGGTATCCTCATCGGACAGGGCAAGACCTACGAGGAAGCCATGAAGGAAGTACAGATGGTGGTAGAGGGCGTGTATTCCGCCAAGGCTGCCATGGAACTGTCGAAAAAATATGATGTTCAGCTGCCTATTATCGAGCAGGTAAATGAAGTGCTCTTTGACGGTAAGCCTGCGGATCAGGCGGTAAAAGAACTGATGCTTCGTGACAAGAAGCTGGAAGTATCCCACCTGCCCTGGCCGGAAGAATAAATCGTATTTTTGGTGTTGACAGAAAAACGCAAACTGGCTATAATAAACTCATGTTTAGCGCAAACATAGGATAAGAAGAATGCAATGAAGGGAAGAAGTACTGTTCCTCCACTTCTGACAGAGAGCAGCCGGTCGGTGAGAGGCGCACAGAAGCAGAGCAGGAATACATCCCGGAGCAGCCGGTGGAAAGAGAAGGATCAGTAGATTTTATCAGAGGATCCCGAACGAGTAGATCAGGACGGCAGGCACCGATATCGGCCGGAGGATTGATAGATACTTACTGAGCTGTCAGATGTGAGTCTGGCGGGAACATTAGGTGGTAACACGAGTGATTAAGCTCGTCCTTTTGAAAAAGGGGCGGGCTTTTTTAGTGCCTTTGGAGCCGATTCCCCCAAAATGTAAAAAAGGTATACAGAGTAAAAAGAACCCAAAAAGGAGAAGAGAAAATGACAGTATTTGACGAATTAAAAGCAAGAGGACTGCTGGCACAGCTGACAGATGAAGAGGAGATCAAGGAACTGATCAAAAAATTAAAAGAAGTCAATCAGTACGTGGAAGGCAATATTTTCAAGAGTGTGGAAAATGTGAATCTGGAAACGGTTGTCGCCTATAAAAAGGACGGCGTAAAACATCATTTTCTGGATGACTATGATACAAAAGCATCTATTAGTCAAAAATGAAAAAATATTGATTTTGGCTAATAAAGAAAGAAAAGAATAATTCTCTGATTTTTCCACATAATAACTCCAAAGTGAAATAACAGCATTGGAGGAAAAATATTAAATGAAAGCCACAGGGATTGTACGCAGAATAGATGATCTGGGAAGAATTGTAGTTCCGAAAGAAATTCGGAGAACCTTAAGGATCCGGGAGGGCGATCCTTTGGAAATATTTACCGACCGGGAGGGCGAGATCATTCTGAAAAAGTATTCGCCGATCGGGGAGCTGAGCCAGTTTGCGGGAGAGTATGCGGAAAGTCTGGCGCAGACAACCGGACATCTGGTATTGATCACGGACTGCGACCATGTTGTGACGGCATCCGGTAACGGCAAGAAAGAATATGAGGGCAAGCCGATTAGCAAACAGCTGGAAGACGCCATCAGCGAACGGAAAAATTTTCTCGCAAGCAGAAATGATGCGGAGTTTGTCAAGGTGACATTAGATGATGCCGGAGAATTCGGGCAGCAGGCGCTCAGCACGATCATCTGCGAGGGGGATGCGATCGGAGCCGTTATTTTATATGAAAAAGACGAGAAATCCAGAATGACAGAGACGGAGAGCAAGCTTGCGATCGCAGCAGCTGGTTTCCTGGGAAAGCAGATGGAACAATAGAAGCCGCTGGAATGATTACGGAAAATGAGGACAAAGCATGAAGTTTATGCATATTTCAGACGTGCATCTCGGTGTAAAACCGGATGCAGGAAAAGCATGGAGTGAAAAAAGAGCACAGGATATCTGGGATTCTTTTGCGGAAATGATCGAGATCGCGGCAGAAGAATCCCCGGATTTTTTGCTGATTTCAGGTGATCTTTTTCACAAACAGCCATTGAAAAGAGAATTGAAGGAAGTCTGTGGTCTGTTTGCACGCATACCGCAGACGAAAGTGCTTCTTATGGCAGGAAACCACGATTACATACAGCAAAATTCTTTTTACAGGACATGTGAGTGGTCGGAAAATGTCTGTTTCTTCCCGCGCGAGGAAGTAATGTGTTTTGATTTCCCGGAGCAGAATACGACGGTTTATGGTCTGAGCTATTGGCATCGTGAGATCCGGCAGGCTTTGTACGATGAAGTTTTTCCGAAAAATACGGACAGAATTAATATTCTGCTCGCACATGGAGGCGATGAGCGGCATATTCCATTTTCTGCGGAAAAGATTCTGCGGCATGGATTTGATTATATTGCAGCGGGACACATCCACAAAGGTGGGCAGCTTGTGCAGGGCAGGGCGGTCATGGCGGGCGCACTGGAGCCGACAGACTGTAATGATACCGGTGTGCACGGATACTGGAAGGGAGACATCGGCAAAACGCATTGTGAGGTCTCTTTTTGTCCGGTGCGAAAGTGTGAGTATTGCCACGAAGCGGTGGAGGTGACACCGGGGACAACCGGATATGATGTCATGCGACAGATAAAAACACTGTTGGCAGAACGTCCGGCGTATCAGTATTTTCTGATCTGTTTACAGGGATACAAAGATCCGGACGTGATATTCGATCTTGATAAATTGTCGCATCTGGAACGGATCGTGGATGTGACAGAGCAGCTTCGGCCGGATTATGACTATGAAAAACTGCTGGCTGAACATGAAAATTCCCTGTTGGGAGCTTACATTGCAGCCATGCAGAAAAAAAGGCCGGATCCGGTTGCTGCGAAGGCATTGGAATACGGCGTTAGCGCATTGTTGGGGCATGAGATATGCAGATAAAGGAAGCAGACATTTTTCAGTTTGGAAAGCTACAGAACAAAAACATATCCTTTGAACCGGGGATGAATGTCATATATGGAAAAAATGAGGCGGGCAAATCGACATTGCACAGCTTTTTATGTGCGATGCTTTTTGGCATGGAAAAAGGAAGGGGCAGGAGTTCTGTCACAGACGCCTACAGTCAGTATGAACCGTGGCATGCACCGTCGTTTTATGCGGGTGCACTAAAGTTTACGGTTGGACAGCAGAAGTTTTATCTGGAACGCAATTTTTATTCCAAAGAGAAAACCGATTATCTGAGGAATGAGCTGGATGGGGAGGAACTGTCGGTCGGCTTTGGTGATCTGGCCATGCTTTTGGGTGGTGTCAGCAAAGACAGTTATGCCAGTACTTACGATATCACGCAGGCGGGAGCTGCCACCGGAAATCAGATGGTAAAAATCCTTGCAGAATATCTTGCACAGGCATCGGATGGTTCCGACAGCGGCGTGACGGTTGCGGAGGCAGCTGCTTCGCTCAATGCCAGAAAGCGGGAATTGCAGCAGGAGCAGAGAAGGGCAGATGAGGAGCGGGAGGCGCGTCTTAAGGAGCTTCGATTGGAGAAGAACCTGCTCGAACAGGAATGTGAAGGGATACGTGCGTCCATAGAAAAGTATGAAGCGCATTATGCAGACGATGAGGGTGGAATGCATGCCAAGTACCATGAGCAGACTGGCAGTACGGAAGATTGGCAGCCAGAAAAAACTGGATATATCCTATCCTTCTTCGCAATCCTAATCGCAATAATATTATTTGGTTTCGAGGTTTACATAACGCCAATCATTTTCTGGACAGGTGAACTTGCAGCTCTTGCAATCGCATTATTTTCTGCAATCCGGCAGTACAAAAAGAATCAAAACCGTGCCAAACTCCAAACGGCATCCATGCAGGCGGAGCAATTAAGGGAGCTGCGTGAGCAGGAAGCGATAGAAGCACAGATGCAGCAAAAGAAACGTCTGGCAGACCAGATGCTTACGGAGTGGAAGGATTCTCTCCGGGAAAAGGAAAACCGTCTTTTTAATCTGGAAGAAGAGATCACAAGGCAGAGTGTGCAGGGTAAGGCAGAGCGCCAAAAGGCGGAAGATATTCAGGCATTGGAGCTTGCGGCGCAGGAGATCACAAGGATTTCCCAATCTTTTTACGAGGATATGCAGGATGAACTGAATGCGGAGATTTCCAGATATGTGTCCTTATTTACAGCAGGAGCTTATGACAGTGTAAGGCTCGATGAGCAGGGGCAGCTGCAGATTCTGACAGAGGGAAGGGAAGTCAGACCAGAGCTATTAAGCCGTGGCACGTTGGAGCAGATTTATCTGGCGCTGCGCCTTGCGGTGGGAAATGTTGTGACGAAGGAAGAACCGCTTCCAATCTTATTGGATGAAGCGTTTGCCATGTATGATGACGATCGTCTGGCGCAGACCTTGCAGACACTTTCGACTTTACAAAACCAGATATTCCTTTTTACCTGCCAGAAACGCGAAGTGGAAATGCTAAGGAAACTGAAGCTCGATTACAACCTGATTGATATGTAAGGATCATGCATATCTATGGAGAAATCTGGAAAGATTAATGTTAGAAAAAGCAGATTTTATCAGAAAAACAATGACAGAGCCAGAAAGGAGTGCATGATGTCAAAAACAAAGAAAAAGAAAAAACACCGGCTATTCTGGCACTTTTTCCGCATACAGCTTGTACTTCTGGTGCTGGTGCTCACAGCGGCTGCCTATTATTTTTACGGCGGTTATGGAAAACAGGTTGAGGAATTAAGGCAGGAGGCAGTGCGGCTTGTCAGACAGTCGGATGTGAATACTTTTAAGGCAAATCAGACCAGCATTGTCTACGCATCGGACGGCAGCGTGATCTCCACCCTGAAAGGGGAAAAAGATTCCTATTACGTTTCCATTGAGGAGATGCCGGTGGATGCAGTGACTGCCATTGTCAGTATTGAAGATAAAAAGTTTTTCAGACACCATGGAATTGATTACCGTGCACTGCTTCGTGCCATTAAGGCGATGGTGCAAAATGGTGAGGTGACGCAGGGGGGAAGTACGATCACCATGCAGCTTGCCCGGAATATTTTTCTGTCACAGGAAAAGACGTGGCAGAGAAAAGTGGAAGAGATGTATATCGCAACGGAACTCGAAAACAAGTATTCCAAGAATCAGATTTTGGAGTTCTATTTAAATAATATTTATTTTGGAAACGGATATTACGGGATCCAGTCTGCGGCGAGAGGATATTTCGACTGTGATGTGGAAAGTCTTTCTCTGTCCCAGATTGCTTTTTTGTGTGCAATCCCGAATAACCCGACGCTCTATGATCCGGTGACAAACAAAGACAATACCGTTTCCAGACGTGACCGTATTTTGAAAAATATGCTCGATGACGGCAAAATCTCACAGATGGATTACGCACAGGCGGTGGCGGAGCAGATCACATTGAACCGTCCACAGGCACTTGCAAAAAATGATTACGTTGAGACATACACCTACTACTGTGCGACAAGGGCGCTGATGGAGCAGCAGGGGTTTGTTTTCCATGAGGATTTTAAGACAGATGAGGAGCAGCAGGCATATGAGGACACTTACAGTGCGCTCTATAGTGAATGTCAGAAAAAACTTTATACCGGCGGATACCGCATTTACACCTCCATTGACCTGTCGTTGCAGGACGGATTGCAGCAGTCGGTGAATGATACGCTTTCCGGTTATACCGGGGTAAATGACGAGGGTGTCTATGAACTGCAGGCGTCTGCGGTCTGTATTGATAATGACAACGGATATGTGCGTGCAATCGTGGGCGGGCGAAGTCAGGAATTTCCGGGTTATACCTTAAACCGTGCCTATCAGAGTTTCCGGCAGCCGGGTAGTGCGATAAAACCGCTGACCGTGTATACACCAAGTTTTGAGCAGAACTATACGCCGGACACGATCGTGGTTGATGAGCCGATCGAGGATGGCCCAAGGAATGCTAACGGCACATATCTTGGAGAGATTACGGTCCGCACTGCGGTGGAAAAATCCGTCAATACGATCGCGTGGAAGTTATATGACCAGCTCACGCCGGATAAAGGCTTGTCTTATCTTAAGGCGATGAATTTTTCCAGGATCAGTCCGTCTGATTACAGGCTTGCAACGGCACTGGGCGGTTTCACGAACGGTGTCTCTGCGTTAGAGATGGCATCCGGTTTTGCAGCAATCGATAATGACGGATATTACCGCACACCAACCTGTATCGTGAAGATCGAGGATGGAAACGGAACAGTTTTATATAATTCGGGGCAGAACCCGGTTTTGATCTATAAGAAAAATGCGGCGCGCATGATGACGGATGTTTTAAAAGGCGTCATCACAAACGGAACCGGAAAAGGACTTGACCTTGGAGATATGCCGTGCGCGGGCAAGACAGGAACGACAAACGATCAGAAAGACGGATGGTTTGTCGGTTATACGAGATATTATACTACAAGTGTCTGGGTAGGCTATGATATGCCAAAAAAATTGGAGGGATTAATGGGAAACACTTATCCGGGAAAAATATGGCAGTCATTTATGAGCAAGGCGCATGAGGGACTGGAGCCGCTCGAATTTCTGCCGTATGCAAGAATTTCGGATGATCTGCTCCAGCAGCAGGAGAGCGGGAGCGGACAGCCTGAAGATAATCCGGCGGAGGAAACGCCGTAAGAAGAGACACCGGAAGAAGAGATGCCGGTTGGTTAAAAATAAAGCAAAATATGCCATAGAATACAATTGACAGATAAAAATGGAAACGTTATCATTAAGATAATGCAGGCAAAACTATGGTGGGTACATAGACGCAGAAAATATAGGGAAATCAGGGAGAAAAATCATGAAGAAATACGCATTTGGAGTTGATATCGGGGGTACAACCTGTAAGATTGGATTTTTTGACACAAACGGAACACTGTTAGACAAATGGGAAATTAAGACCAATACAGAAAATAATGGTGAGTCGATCCTTTCCGATGTCGCAAAGGCAGTGGACAATAAGCTGGCACAGGAAGCGATCAGCAAGGATGATGTGCAGGGAATCGGAATCGGAGTTCCGGGACCGGTTGACAGCCAGGGCGTGGTACATCGCTGTGTAAACCTTGGCTGGGGCGTGGTAAACGTTGCAGAAGAGTTAGGCAACCTTACCGGATTGACGATCAAAGTCGGAAATGACGCAAATGTTGCCGCTTTAGGCGAAATGTGGCAGGGTGGAGCAAAGGGCTCTAAGGATGTCATCATGGTAACACTTGGAACAGGTGTCGGCGGTGGAATCATCGTAGACGGAAAAGTAGTTGCAGGATTTAACGGAGCCGGTGGTGAGATCGGTCATATCACCGTGAACAATGATGAGATCGAAGCTTGTAACTGTGGACAGTACGGATGCCTGGAGCAGTATACTTCTGCGACAGGAATCGTTCGTCTCGCAAAGAGAAAACTTGCAAAATCCTCAGAGGAGACAAGCATCCGTGAAATTCCAAACCTGACTGCAAAGGATGTCTTTGACGCAGCAAAAGCAGGAGATGCAATCGCAATCGGACTGGTAGATGAAGTATGTGAGATCCTAGGTTCCACACTTTCTAACATCGCATGTGTGGTAAACCCGGAGATCATCGTGATCGGCGGTGGAGTTTCCAAAGCGGGCGATATCTTATTGGATAACATTAAAAAACACTTTGTTGAGACAGCATTCATGGCATGCCGTGATACGAAGTTTGCATTGGCAGGACTTGGCAATGATGCCGGTATGTACGGATGTGTAGAGATGTTACTGGATTAATAAAATGAGTAGTAAATATGTTGCCTGCCTTGGAAAAGGCGGGCAGAGAGATATGGCAGAGTCATTTGCCAGACGGGCAGGCGTCACACTTTTAGATAAGCCGGGAGAGGAACTGACAGTTCTTTTTGATGCAAAAGGAGTTTCCCTCATTGGATATGGTTTAAGCTATCAGGGCGATTTTGAGGGTATGCTGCACAGAGTGAGTGACGGCAGACTTGCGCATGAAATGTTGGTGCGCGCAGCCAAAACAACGCAGACAAATGTAAAGGGAATCGATGCGACTGCCGGTATGGGGGAGGATGCTTTCCTGCTTGCCGCCTGTGGGTATGAGATGACGTTATATGAACAGAATCCGGTTGTGGCAGTTCTGCTAAAAGATGCGCTCCGCAGAGCGAAGAAAAATCCAAAGTTAAAAGATATTGTAGCCAGAATGCAGCTTTTGGAGGGCAACAGTGTAGACGAGTTAAAAAGCCGTGTGGATGACATTGATCTGATCTATCTTGATCCGATGTTCCCGGGCAGACAAAAATCGGGACTGATCAATAAGAAACTGCAATTGATCCAGAAACTCGAACCTCCGTGTTCAGATGAGGTGGAATTGTTTGAGGCGGCGATTCAGGCAAAGCCTGCAAAGATCATTGTAAAACGCCCGCTGAAAAGCCCATTTCTTGCTGGGAAAAATCCAACCTATGAATTAAAAGGAAAAGCGATACGGTATGACTGTTATGCATTGTAAACCGGAGTTTAACGGACGTAGTGTCGCAGATTCTGCGGTGCTTTTATAGGTTGTGAGGGGGCAGATATAAGTGTCCTCTCACAAGTCGTAATTTTATAGGTTTATGAAAAGAAAAACGGTATAAACGAAATATTATGTTTCTGTTCGCTGGGCATTCCGATAGGCTTCTGAGCAACAATCTTGAGAAGCAGTGCTTCCCAAGATTGTTAGAATCCTATCTCCATAGCTCACAAAGAAAATAATATTTGTTTATACCGTTTTTCTTTCATTTACGTTGTGTGTCCAGCGAAGCTGGACCACACTAGCCGGTGTAAGTCCGGTCACGGTAATC
>OODH01002112.1_pt1 | contig 10167 bp, 9 predicted proteins | sample 1671391 | NCBI WGS metagenome assembly OODH01 (sample SAMN06348152, study PRJEB24527) | human gut metagenome | biome: human gut; feature: ankylosing spondylitis patient; material: feces | host: Homo sapiens | place: China | collected 2015-10 | reverse complement strand
TTCTGTTTAAATAAGTAAATACCCTTGGATAATTGACACACGGGAACATAAGAAAGTTTTTTGAATTGCCGGAGCCTCCTTTGTGAGCTTGTAAACGAGAGCTAAATTTGCCTTGTAATCTCCTGCTTTCCAGCTTTGAAGCGCATGGAGTTCGGGACTATCAAACAAGCTCTTTGAACCTGACTGTTTATAGGCATCCCATTGCTGTTTAACTTGACTGATCAGTTTTTCCTGAAGTTTATTTTTGGGTTTTTCACCCAGAAGATTCTCGATAGATTCTTTCTGACCTTCCGTCATAGAGATAGGTTTCTGGCCTTCAGGATCCGCTGCATTGAAGCAGCCGCCGGAAACAGAGGTATTGCCTCCGGCAAAATGAGCTTTCTCAACGACTATCACATTGAGGCCGCGCTGAGCTGCAGCTACTGCAGCGGAAAGGCCTGCACCGCCGGCACCGACAACAATGACGTCAGTCTTCTCTTCAACTTTTTCTCCGGCCTTTTTCGGCTGAGGAACTGCCTTCGCATAATCTTTGGGATTCAAACCAGCTTGTTTGAGGCAGTCCTGTACCGCTGCTTTGATAGCGAATGTCGTTAACGTTGCTCCGGCAACGTTGTTAACGTTGGTCGACTGATACTTGACAACGTCCTGAGGAACTTTGAGCTTCGGCAGATCGGCGACAGGGTGCGTCTCACTCCAATTGAGAACTTTTACATCCTCGATCTTGTTGTTAAGAATCCTAACTTGCACCGTAACATCACCGTTTCGTCCAAGAGTCGTTGCGGTATATGTACCGTCTTTAGCAAAAACAGCTGTTTGACTGCTGACCGCAAGCATAACAGCTGAAACAATAAGGCTCAATCTTAGCTTCATAATTTCTCCTTGAATGGTTGTTTCACTTAGTAAGCTTAATGGCTATACTCAAAATCAAGAAGCTTTAACTCCTGAATTACTTCTTAAAAAATGAGAATTAAATACTTAATGTGATGAAGCCAAGAGAAAATCTTTTATCGTGGCAAGTTTTTTTGACAACGGCCGTGACAAAAAACATATCCAAGACATCTATCGAACTGGATATGGATCTGAAAACTGTCTCAAGAATAGTAAAAGAGCTTGAATCTGATCTTGGCTTTATTCTTTTTGACCGCTCCTGTCGGCCTTTCAAACTAACGGAAGGCGCTGAAAAAATCTTGCCGTTAGCAAAAGAATTGCTCCGGACCAAAAACAAGATCGAATACAAAGTCCAGGATTTTCTCCTAAAGCCGACTGAGATTCGCTTGTCTTTACCGGTGAATATGACAAGAGACGATCTCTTCGAGTTGATGGATAAATACGCAAGCGCGCACCCAAATCTGAAGATACGGCTCCTCAATGATTGCGACCATAAGCACCTTTTAGATAATGAGACAGATGTTGCCATGCTTCCGTACCTGCCCCAAAACGATGAGGATGAAATGGTCCTCTTTGACGCCGGATTCAGCTACAACATGCTGCTTGCAAGTCCTGAGTACATTCGACGAAACGGAGCTCCCCAATCATTGGATGAACTAAAAGCTCACCCCTTAATTCTTAGAGAAAGCAGGATTTACCCCATTACAAAGACATTAGAGCACGGTGACGAAAGAATTAACCTGGATCCGGAATTTAAACTTCGTTATCTCGGAGATGCTTTCTCTTGTAAAACAGCCGCTCTCATGGGAGAAGGCATTGCGGTTGACCTTTCTCTCGCTTACTGCAAGGAAGAAATTGAGGAAAGCCGCTTAGTACCTCTTCTTCCGGGATGGCACAGACCAAAGTGGACAATGATTGTCGCCATTCGAAAAGAAGATGCAAAAGATAAGGCGGTCTGTGAATTTGCGCAATGGTTTGCGGATAGACAAAAAGAAGCATACCCGTCGCGTTGGAAGCCACTGTTTAACAAGTACCAAGTGACTCCCTGACCCTTCCGCAGAGGCGCCCTTCCGCCCACCAATTTAAAGACCGAGTGTTCTTAATTTTAGTTTTCCGGCTTCTTCGGAGCTTTATCGACCCAGCGATCGTCCTCGTCTTCTCCCAGGAACAGGGACTGGAAGCTTTGGGCCTTCATCGAAGGCGTGAAATCGAGTCCAGGCTGGACCAGAGCTTCAAATTTCGGATCGCTGATGGCTTTCAGAACAGACCACTTTACCGCCTTATTTAAGGTCTCGGCAACCCGGCGGCAACCGTCCTGCATGTTCTTAAGTCCGTCGGTGGGCGCGTTGTAAACCACGTCCAGTTTCATTGAGTGCCCGTTGGAGGAGAACAATTCCATGTTAATGCGCCAAGCTAAGAATGTCGGTTCTGCCTGAATCTTTACGCTGTCAATTAAGTTATAGATTTTGACCTTAGGATTTTTTTGATTCAGGATTCCGGCCTGATTCAAGTCAGACATTAAGGCATTACGCCAATAATTAGAAAATGCTCCGTTGATTGTTTTAAATCCTTCCTGGCCGGGAATAGGAATAATGTTTCCGGCACATTCAAGATCCATCGCCTTAACCACACGTACCTGATCGACTGCAACATCTTTAACATCCAGCCGCTTCAAAATACGAGCATTCTGAGCCGTGACTTCATAAGGATAAGAAACGTAAGGCTCTGCAGTTTGGCACCCGGCCAAGACGAGTACGGAACCTGCTAAGGCAGCGGAAAAGAAAAGCTTTGGGATAGTTCTCATAAATCGGCCCTTAATGTTTTCTGAAATTCTATTGGTTTCCGAGATTTTCGTCAGGGAACGCAGGAGGATTTTTATTGCACGTTTTGGAACCTCGACAAACAAATACTCCCGAACACCAATACAATGAATCAAGAACAAAGGAGTAAAAAATGTATTTTCAGTGGTATCGCTACTGCTTTAGTAAATACTTTACGTTTCAGGGGCGTGCTTCCCGTACTGAGTATTGGTCTTTCACCATCATCAACCTTTTGATTTTATGGGTATTTTGGTTCATATCCAAGCTTGTTGACATCCCAGAAGAAGCAATGTCCGAGGGTATACCTGTTTTTCCAAAAGATCCTGTTCTCGCTTTGATTTTCGGAAGCCTTTATTTGATTTTCTGCATAGCGATTTTCTTCCCGTCCCTCGCGGTTACGGTACGACGTCTGCATGACAGGAACCACAGCGGGTTTTGGGTCATTGCTCAGCTAATTCCGCTTCTTAATCTTGTAGTTTTGCTGATGCTGCTCTTGCCATCTTCTCCGTACCCGAATTATTATGGGCTTCGCGCACCGAGATTCCCGGGAGAAAAGATCCCCGAGCCCGGAGCAGATATTTACGGTCCGTACGGAACTGTCGCCTACAGACCACAATCCAATGGAGACGAAACAGTGACACAGCAAAATCAGAATACGCCGGCAAAAGGTTCCGTCATGGACGAAATCATGCACGAAAATCTTGCTAACGCCGATGCTCAAGCCGGCCTCGAAGACGGACCGGCCGCGGCCTCACCGTCCAGGAGCGAAACTCATCGTCCGATGAGGGGGGAAGAATCTTCCTTAGTCGCTCGTTTAAATAAGCTCTCAGGCAAATAATCGAGTTCTATATACTTTTGGGCCGCCCTCAGTCAGGGCGGCCTTTTTTCTTGCATGTCCACAAGGCGGCAGAAACTGCAAGTCTTCAAGATAATTAGTTTGCGTCCCGGCAACGATTCCGATAAATTACCAGGCTAAAAATAACCCCTTCCATGTAGTTATCTGAACCCTACTCAGTGTTAAGAATCGGTAAACGAATTCTGCAAACTAAACCGCCGTTCTTCCCTCTTTCCAGCACCAAGCTGCCATTGTGATTTTGCACGATTGAGCGGACTATTGATAAGCCGATACCAAGGCCAGAAGCTTTTCCGGACTTAAAAACCGAACCCATGCGTTCAAAATCGGAATCGGAAATGACAGCTCCATTATCTGAGATATCGACAAAGCAATGAGTTTCACTACTCGAAAGCTTTATGAACAGTTTTGGTTCATCGGCTTTCTGAGCCTTTAAAGCTTCTTTGGCGTTTTTAAGAAGATTAAAAACTGCAAGCTCAAACTCTAACGGTGCCAAGCTGCAAATCGGAGAACGAGGATCCTCTTCAAATTCAATTTGAAGAGGATAGTCCTGCAGAGTTGAGGTGAAATCTTTAACTGCTTCAGTCACAACCTCATTGACACTCAGAGGCGATTTTTTTAGTTTTTGCTCTTTGGCATAAGAACGAACAGAGGTCACTATTTCTTCGGCCTTGCGCGTTTGAAAAACGATCTTTATAAGCATCTCTGTAAGAAGCTCATCATCAACAGGGCCCGTTTTCTGAAGACGAAGCAGCCCTTCGGAATACGCCAAAATTGCTCCCAGCGGCTGCGGCAATTCATGGGCTATCATCGAACTCATATGATCGATCGTTGTAATTTTTTGAAGAGAGAGAAGCCGCGCCTCAGTTTCTCTCATCGCTCGGTCGGCATGAAATTTTTCTTTTAGGGTCTTGATGAGCTGTGCCGACCGTATTCTCAACTGAAAGTATAAAAAACCTGTGAATGTAAGCAGTCCTAACAAAAAGATAGTAAATACGAATACGGAAAAAGAATATTTCTGAAGAAAATCTCGGATAGTCCAGGGCTTGGCGCCTGAGAACTGAGCGATATTAAGCTGCTTAAAAACAGCATCCACCCTTGAAAGATCAGTTTGAACCGACCACGAGGCGCCGTCGGGAAGATGCGGCATAGCTAAGAGCGCGGCTACAAGGCGCTTAGTGAATGCAGGATCTGCCCCTCTTGTAGAGGAAAGCACCCAGTTGGGATAGGTACGAGTTGAACGATAACAGGGCTGTTCACTTACGATCGCTGCCGGTTTAACAGCGTTTGCGAGCTCAGGGTTGTCCATTAGCCGACTCTCCCAAAAGCAGCTAGGCAATGCCGCAACATCCGCACTTCCGTCCTTCAACGCCTTAAACAAATCGAGCGGCTGTTTGTATTGAAAATGAATGGAACTAAAAAATGCTGAGGGATCATAGCCTGCGTAAGAAATTTCTCCGAGGGGAGCTACGTAACTATAAAAAGCATTCGGATCATTTGCGATAAACCTTTTGCCTTTCATCCCTGCGAGGGTATTGATTTTTGAGTCTTTAGCGACAAAAAATGTCGATCCGAGTTCATTACGATCCTGCTCGTTTGGTCCCGGTCGATAGATGACCAATTCTCTCACACCTTCTTCGCCTAATAATCTGGCAAATCCGGCCGAAGAAATAAAGTAATCAATCTGTTTGGTACGGATTAATTCCTTTAATTCTCCCAAAGCAATCGGACCTTTGAGTTCTATCGTCCTTGCGCCAAACTCTTTTTCCAAGTATTTAGCCGTCTCCTCAAAAAACAACTTCTGACTTGCCGCCATAGCTCCTGTTCCTATGCCGATAACGTATTCAGCAGAGGCCGTACACCCCGAGAAATAAAGCAACAGGAACATCGAAATAATCAATCGTTTCATAAACAGCCGTCCATGTTTTTTTGTGCTCATCACCTCACGGACAAACCGTTTTAGTCCTCAGGATTTTCACGTTTTCACTACTTAAGTACCGGGCACTTAAGTGAGCTGTTCATTAATCTTTTCTGCAGATGGTTTTTTGCATTTTCTCACCTAGTTGATTTTCAAGGAGAAATTCAGCATGAGTATCAAAATAATCAAAAGTGCCGCTGCAATCACTTGTTTAACGGCAATGTCGGCAGCCGCAGCCAGTTCAGTTTCCGTTTATGGCGTCATTGATACCGGATTCGGCGTCTCCAAAGGCAAAGGACAAGCCGCCAAAGTGCAGGCTATTTCCGGGGGCAACGCTGCCAGCCGGTGGGGTTTAAAAGGACAAGAGGACCTCGGGGGAGGCAGCTACGTTAACTTCGTCCTGGAACAAGGCCTCAAGATTAACAACGGCGAGGGACAAACTTCCGGAGTTCTTTTCGACAGAGACTCCCTTCTCATTATCGGAGGGCGTTGGGGTGAACTTGGATTCGGGCGATCCGGATCACTAATGGGAACGACCGGTTATTTTGGACAATTCCCGAAGATGAGTGCGAACCCGATGGCCTGCAACTATCTTGACGCAGCGTTAATCGGTTCGTTAGTTAACTCGGGAATGCTCAACAATTCAGTCACATACCAAGTTAAGCCGACAAATACCCTTACGCTCACGGCGCAGTATTCAAACGGCATTTCAACGGACGAAGCCAAGTGGGCCAAAAACAACCATTACTATGGTCTATCCGCTCAATATAAAAATCAGGGATTTAATTTAGGGACCATTTTTACGGTCATTGATTATCGCCAAAGCGGAGCCAATAACGGAGCTGACTCTGATCCGACCTACAACCTCTTCTTCGCCGTAAATCAAACCTTTGATCAAACCCGTGTCCATTTTGATTATCAGCACGTTTGGAATTCCAGAAGTCTCGGAGGAGGCCCAAATGCGTTCTATGCAAAAGATTTAGGTTTCGGTTCGACCGCAGCGGTCAAAGGTAGCAAAAAAGGCTTCCGCTCAGACACATTTGTCATCGGTGCGAGCACACCTCTGGCCGGCGGCAGAATTTTTGGTGCCTTCAAATGGAATGTGGGAAAATGGCAGGGAACCAGTGCGAAGAAAGATGCTGACCGTGACGGCAACCGCTGGGTTGCTTCTCTGAAGTATCAATATCCGCTTTCAAAGCGAACATTGGTTTATGCATTAGGCACTTATGCTCGGGGAGCGGGAATGTTCAACAAAGCACAAGCCAAAGCAACTCGTCTTCTGACGGCTTTTGGAGTCCAGCATAATTTCTGACACTGCAGGAACGTGAGACCGGGGAAATGAAATGAACAGCCAGTACAAGGAAAAAGCAGTGATTCGAATCGTAGACGATGACGAGGGCTTCGGCGATGCGATTCGATTTATGCTCAAAACCGACGGATGGCTGGTTTCTTATTACTCCGAAACCGGGACTTTCCTTAAAAAGGATGATCCCGACGTTCCCGGGTGCATTATCCTGGATTATCAGATGCCGCTCGTCAATGGCTTGGAATTTCAAGACATTCTGGCCCATAAAGGTTATAGACAGCCAATCATTTTTTTAACAGCTCATGCTGACGTAGATATGGCTATCTCGGCTTTCCGCAGCGGAGCCGCAGATATCTTGAAGAAGCCTGTTTCATCAGAAATTTTATTAGAAGCCGTTGAGCGAGCAGTCGAAAGCGATTTTGCATTCCGTCAGAAAGATTTCCGCATTGTGCGTTATCAGGAGTTTTACGATGCTCTCACACAGAGAGAAAAGCAAATCCTCAACAGCGTCAATGCAGGGTTAATGAACTACCAAATTGCACAGCGACTTGGTTTAAGCGAACGAACGGTAGAGACTCATCGGGCCAACGCCTATAAAAAAGTAGGTGTCAAGGACCTTCAGCAGCTCAAAGAGTTTCTGTCACACGTCGATATTTAACCGGAGCGGTTTGCCGAATCGGCTGACCCACCTCCTCATTCCTTGATTTAACCGCCCGTGACCTTGTCACTGGTTAGGAGATATTTTGCCCTTTACAACGCTACCTCCCATTTTTTCAAAGCAATAGTTTTCGAATTCAGTCTTCCAATTATCAAATATCACTCAAAAGAGGCAACACTATGACACTTAGCAGAAGAAGTCTTTTTAAATATGTCGGCGCCGGTACAGCTGCCCTCACCTCTGTTCCTGTTCTTGCTCAGGAAAAGTCTCCGAAGAATCCATACCTTCCAGAAGTTTGGGATGAAAATTATGACGTTGTTGTCGTAGGCGGAGGCGGAGCCGGGATGGCTGCAGCTCTTCTCGCCTCCCAAAACGGAGCCAAGCCCGTCATTATCGAAAGATTGCCTTTTGCCGGCGGTAATACCATGGCCGCTCAAGGTCAGATTAATGCTGCGGACCCGGTTCGCCAACCGAAACAAAATATTGAAGATTCTCCGGCTAAGCACGCCGCCCAAACATTGGCCGCCGGAGATTTCAGAGGTGATCCCGCACGCGTTAAGGTGCTCTGTGACAACGCCTATAGCGTAATCACTTGGCTGGAGGGCCTCGGAATGGAGTTTAAGCCGACTGTCCACCAAATGTTCGGAGGACTTTATCCTCGCGCTCACTCTCCCGCTGTACCGAAAGGTATCGGCTATACAGGCGTATTAAGCAAAGCTCTCAAGGAAAGAAACGTTCCGTTTAAATTGGGATACTCCGTCGTTGAGATCTACCGTGAACAGCCTTGGTCCGGCGATGTGATCGGGGTCAAACTGCAAAACAGCAAGGGCCACACCCTTAACATCAAAGCGAATAAAGCTGTGGTCTTAGCTGCCGGCGGTTTCTCGGGCAATCAATACCTCAGAGAGCTGCATGATCCGAGAACCGCGGGGCTCGGTACGGATAACCTTCCCGGCCACACCGGGGACGTAATGCTGGCTGCCAACCGCATTGGGGGCTACTTGGTCGGGATGGATTTCATCCAATCTACTCCGGGCGCCCCTGCAGGCAAGAAACTAAAAATCATTTTGAACACCAACGTTGACGGTTCCATCTACGTGGACAAGCGAGGAAATCGTATTGTCGATGAAGGCGCACGCCGTGACGTGATTCGAGATGCAGTCCTCGGTACTCCTGAACGATATGCTTATACAGTCGTAGACAACAACCAGTACAACTCTTATAACAGCGCAGTTCACGATGCAGTGGAACGCGGAATTGCGATTGACGAAGCTTGGACCGCACCGACAATTAAAGAACTTGCCAAGAAAATGGGAGTTGACCCGGAAGGCCTTCAGAAGACTATCGATCGCTATAACAATGTCCTTATTAAGAATAAAGAAGACCCGGACTTCCATAAGGCTCCTCGGAATCTGACCAGAAAAATTGCTCAGGGCCCCTTCTGGGCTTGTTATACCGGAATGACGGTCCACCACACGATGGGCGGCCTCAATACCAACACCAAAGCGCAGGTTCTGGATGCAACAGGAACTCCGATTCCGCGTCTGTATGCTGCCGGTGAAATCACAGGAGGTATTCACGGTACCAACCGCGTGGGCGGTAATGCGCTTCTGGACGTATTCGTTTTCGGAAGAATTGCCGGAGAGAACGCAGCCAAAGAAAGCTCGCGCTAGCCGATCGGTTATATCCGATAACAACGAAATAACTTGAACTTTAATTAGGATCCGGCCTCTTTTTCCAGAGGCCGGCCTCCGGAAGATTCTTGAGAATTTAAGAAAGAGTTGTTTTGTTGAAAACCACTGCCCCAAATAACCGCTCGAAGGCAAAGCCATCATGACCCCTCAAACCATTAAGAGAAGATCAGTCTTAAAAGGAATCCTAGGTACCCTCTCCCTTCCTTCAACAGCCTTTGTTAAGTCAGCTGCAGCCGAGGAAACTTCATTAGACGAGTGGACCGGTTATTCAATATGCGATAACTGTAATCAGGTTCCGTCCTGTGGAATAAAATTTAAAGCTTGCGGAAACATCATTCAGTCCATCGGCAATTGGAGTGAAAATCCTCGGCATGTTCTCTGCTCCAAAGGCCTTTCCACACTACAGAGGCTCTACAACCCGAACCGTCTGCTCTACCCGATGAAACGGACCAATCCTAAAGGCAGCGACGATCCGGGATTTGTGCGCTGCAGCTGGGATGAAGCTTATCGTATGATTGCCGAAAATCTCACCAGAATTAAAGCTAAAGACGGTGCTGATTCTGTGATGTTTTATATCGGCGATCCTAAGGAGCCGCGTCCGCCGATTATGCGTCTTGCTCGCTACTTTGGCTCAGTCCACCTCGGTACTGAGTCCTCGGTCGCTTGTCGGGCGGCTTGTATGCAGGCTGAAATCCTCACGTGGGGACGTCCGTCTCAGGGATCGATGCCGAATGCAAAAACTAAATCTTTTATGGTCCTTGCCTCCAACGTCTGGTCGCGCCCGCTTGGATGGTGGCAATCTCTGACCGCAGCCAAAAAACGCGGCTGCAAGATTATCGTGATTGATACCCGAAACACGAAAACCGCGCAGTTTGCCGATATCCATCTAGCACCAAAAGTGGGAACAGATGCTGCACTCGCTATGGGCATCATCCGTGTTCTTGTCAAAGAAAATCTTTATGACAAAGCCTTTGTTCAGGGCGAACGTACATAATTTTTAACAAAACATCCTTAACTCATTAAAAAGTCG
>OODH01002107.1_pt1 | contig 10181 bp, 9 predicted proteins | sample 1671391 | NCBI WGS metagenome assembly OODH01 (sample SAMN06348152, study PRJEB24527) | human gut metagenome | biome: human gut; feature: ankylosing spondylitis patient; material: feces | host: Homo sapiens | place: China | collected 2015-10 | reverse complement strand
TCAAGAGCTTCGGCGTCAAGAGCCGCTTCGTCCACTTCGAGTTCTTCCGGATGACGGAAGATCAGACCAGCATGGGCCAGAAGGGCCAGATCGTGGCGCTGGAAGTCAACATGCGCCCCTGCGGCGGCTTCACGCCCGACATGATCAACTTTGCACGTTCCACCAACGTGTACAAGATCTGGGCCGATATGATCGCCTTCGGCGGCACCGATATGCCGGTGGGCGAGCACTATTACTGCCCGTTTGCGGGCCGCCGCGACGGCAAGCACTTCGTGTACAGCCACGAACAGCTGATGCAGAAGTATCAGGCCAACATGCGGATGGTGGACCGCATCCCCGACGCCCTCTCCGGCGCCATGGGCAACCAGATGTACGTCGCCACCTTCTCCACCTTTGAGGAGATGGAGCAGTTCTATGCCGACGTTCTGGCTGTGACCGATGCCGACAACGACACCGTTCAGAAAGAACTGAGCGAGGTGCTGGCCCTCGGCGAGCCTGCCGCCACCACGGCCCTCACCAGAAAGCCGAACCTCTCCCCCGCCGTCAAGCCCACCACGGCCGTGACAAAGACCACGACCAGAGCGGTGACGAAGACGAAAAAACACTGAATCCAAAGGAAAAGGGCCGTCCTGCCGTGCGTTGCAGGGCGGCTCTTTTTGTCAGATTGCTCTAAAAACAGGACGGAAATTTTCCATATCCGATGAACTTTTCAAAAGGCGTTGACAGGAGTTTTGGAAGAGAGTAAGATGAGAAAAAATGGATGGCTTGTTTTGGGGAGCTGTCCATAAAAACAAAATGGAGGAATGAACTATGCGTATGATGAAACGTGTTGCAGTCAGCATTTTGGCGGCGGCAATGGCTCTGTCTCTGATGACTGCCTGCGGTGGCGGTGATGCCCCCAGCGCTCCGGAAACGCCGAGCAATCCGGGCACTTCGCAGGGCGAAGAAAAAAAGGACGACGAAAAGAAAGACCCGCCCGCAGAGAGCAAGCCGGAAGACAAGAAAGACGAAGAAGTGGCGGACGGCTCGACGGTCGAATTGAACAAGAGCCGCACTTATAAGTGGGTGCAGGAATATGGGTCTGCAAAAAAAGTATACATCAAGGTGGAACCGGTAAAACCGGCCTCGCAGGATGTTGTTTGTATGGAATCGGTTACGGATGGGCAAAAGTCGTATACCAAAGTGACTCATAAAAATGGAAAGACAGACGAACAATTTACAGAACTGGTTTCGGGCAAGACCCAGAATGTATATCGCCTGTATTCGAATCAGAAGATCGCGATCATGACTAGTCATACCGTGAACGCAGCGGATTTGAACCAGAATGTGCTCTCGGATTCCTACAACTATACGGTGAAGAAGACCACACATGTCGTCAATGCGGTTCCTTATTACACGGAAGCGTTGACGATGGAAAACAAAACTACGAAGAAGACGGAAACCCAGCTGTTCTGCTATGACAGTACGGGCAGTCTGGTCTATCTGGTTTCTTCTCCGGATACGGCAGACGAAGAGATCATTCGCATTCAGTGCAGTAAGGCAATTCCGGATTCTGCGATCCTGAGCGTTCCGAATGGCTGGAGTGTCTATACGGTTACGTACGGTGCAAGCAATAACGATGTGACTGTAAAAGACCAGAGCGGTCGTGAACTGACAACCGAAGAAGTGACAGCTCTCCTCAATAAACTTGCCTGAACCATCTGATGAAAATAAAGGCCCGAACCGGAAATCTCTGCCCGGTTTGGGCCTTTTTGCGTTTATCACGGCTTCATTTTCAGGTTTCGCAGCTGGTTCAGCTGGTCACGCCGTCCATAGATGACGGCGAGGACCTGGACCCGGTGTGAGTCGGGATCCGGCCAGAAGTAGATCAGAAAATTTCGGCACAGAAGTTTCCGGATGTTTTGTGAATGCCAGGGTTCCTCTTCGACAAGGGGTGCCCGCTGAGGCAGAAGGCTTAAAGAGGCCATGGCCTGTTCCAATGCGGTCAGGAGTGCATCTGCGGTTTCGGGTTCCAGAAGTTCATGTGCGATATGGTGGACGATGGCACGGAGCTGCTGTTCGGCCTGCGGGGTGAGCGCGACAGTATATTCCTCCATGGCTCAGATCTCCGCGCGGAGCCGGGCAAAGGCTTCGTTCAAAGGGGAAGATTCTCCGCGCCCGGCCTGGTCCAGGCCGGTCTGCATCATGGCGTCAAATTCGTCACGGCTCAGAGCATCACGGGTGGGGAGCCGGGTGGCCAGGTCCAGCGAAAATGGGATGCCGTCCCGCAGGATGACCTGACGGTATGCCATATCAATGAAGACCGAAACGGGAATGCCAAGCTGAGAAAGAATGGCTTCGGCCTGCTCCTTGATCTCTGGCTGGATGCGGGCGGTGACATTTGCGGTTTTTGCGGACATAAAGATCGCCTCCTATTGCTTTTATTGTACCACGATGTACTGCAATGTGCAATACGATAGAAGAAAGAGGAAAGCAAGGTTTGTCCCGCTCGGCAGAATGTGCTATACTGTCCTCAAAGACACTGTTGAGAATGAGGTACAGATATGAAAATTCCCGCAAATGGTTTTACACACGCTGGCAAGTTCCATGCAGACGACGTGTTTGCCACCGCGCTGCTGCAGATCGTCCGGCCGGATATCAGAATTACCCGCGGCTTTGTGGTGCCGGATGACTTCGACGGCATCGTGTACGATATCGGTTTCGGCATGTTCGACCACCATCAGGAGCCGCGCGAGACCCGCCCCAACGGCGTCCCCTATGCGGCCTTCGGTCTGCTGTGGCGGGTGCTGGGGCCGGGGCTGGTCGGTGAGCGGCAGGCACGGCTCATTGATGAAAACTTCATCCAGCCGCTGGACCTGAACGACAACACCGGCGAGCAGAACAGCCTGTGCGATGCCATCGGCTTCTTCAACCCGGTGTGGGATTCGAAGGAAGATCAGGACACCTGCTTCTTCAAGGCCGTGGCCGTGGCAAAGCAGATCCTGGAACACCAGCTCGACAGCGCCAACGCTGTGAACCGCGCCGACGAGAAAGTCCAGCAGGCCTACAAAAATTCCCGCGACGGCATCGTCGTGCTGCCCTGTTACCTGCCCTGGAAAAACGGTCTGTACCGGACGGATGCGCTGTTCGTGGTCTACCCCAGCCAGCGCGGCGGGTGGAGCGCTCAGTGCGTGACCGACCACAAGACCAAGAAGCCCAAGCTGCCCTTCCCGCAGTCCTGGGCGGGCCAGCCGCAGGAGGTCATCGAGCAGAAGAGCGGCATCGAGGGCATCAGCTTCTGCCATGCCAGCCGCTTCCTCATCACGGCCAAGGATAAGGAAACGGCCCTTGCAGCCTGCCGTCAGGTGCTGAAAAACAACGGGAGACTGTAACATGAGCGCAGGAACCGAACAAGAGATCGAAGAGCGGGCCTACGTGTATATGGTGCGGTGCGCGGGCGGCCAGCTCTATACAGGCTGGACGAACGACCCCGGTGCCCGCCTGCACGCCCACAAGACCGGCAGGGGGGCCAAGGCCACACGGGCCATGGGGGCGGAGCGGTTCGCCTATCTGGAACGGTGCGCGGACCGGTCGGCGGCGCTGCGCCGGGAAGTGGCCCTGAAAAAGCTGCCGAAAGCGAAAAAGGAAGCCCTCTGCGCCGGGTGGGAGGAGAAGAACCTCCCCCGCCTCTCGGTGGCGTCCCGCGCCGATGCAAAGGACATTCTGGAACTGTACAACTGGTATGTACTGCACCACACCGCAACATTTCAGGTCACGCCCTCCACGCTGGAAGAGTACGAGGACTGGGTGGACAACACCCTGAAGGTGGCCCCGCTGCTGCTGGCGCGGGACGCAGACGGCAGGCTGCTGGGCTATGCCTGCGCCCACCGCTGGCACCCGCGCGAGGCCTATGACTGGTCGGTGGAGAGCACCATCTACTGCGCCCCGGATGCCCGCGGCTGCGGGGTGGGCACCCTGCTCTACCGCGCACTGCTGGAATTGCTGGCCGCCTGCGGCTACTGGAACGTCTATGCACTCGTGGCCGACCCGAACCCCGCCAGCGAGCGCATCCATGCGCAGCTGGGCTTTTCCTGCGTGGGCCGCACCCCGCACACGGCGTATAAATTCGGCTGGCTGGGCCTGTCCACCTGGTGGCTGGCGCTGCGCACCGGCAACGAAAAGCCTGCCCCCGTCCGGATGGTGACGGCAGAGCAGACGCAGGCTGTGCTCTGCAAATACGGAAAAACAGAATGAAACGAAACGAAGAGCTCCGGCAATCTGCCGGGGCTCTTCTGCGTTTCGGAAAGCGGTGCTGAAACCTTGGCACCTGCCCGGCGGGATGGATGAAACGGCTTTCAGAATGTGTCAGAATATATGCATTAGAACTGCATAAAATTTGCATAAATAATAAAATATTTGCATAAACATGCAAAGTGCCACAAACGGCACTGGAAAAGGGCAGAAGGTTTGGCGGTTTTCCGCATTGACGGAAAAGCCGCGCCGCGTATAATAAAAAGCGTGATAGGCAACCGAGAGATCGAGCGCACCGGGAGGGACGCCCGGTGCAAAAAGACAAAAGTGTAAGCATGAAAACAAAGGAGCGTTCATCATGAAAAAGGAAAACATCAAAAAAGTCGTTCTGGCCTACTCTGGCGGCCTGGATACCTCGATCATCATTCCCTGGCTGAAGGAAAACTACAACAACTGCGAAGTCATCGCTGTCTCCGGCGACGTGGGCCAGGGCACCGAGCTGGACGGTCTGGAAGAGAAGGCCAAGAAGACCGGCGCTTCCAAGCTGTACGTTCTGGACCTGAAGAAGGACTTCATCGAGAACTACATCTTCCCCACCCTGAAGTTCGGCGCAAAGTATGAGGACTACCTGCTGGGCACCAGCTTCGCACGTCCCTGCATCGCAAAGGCTCTGGCCGACATCGCCATCCAGGAAGGTGCCGACGCCATCTGCCACGGCTGCACCGGCAAGGGCAACGACCAGGTGCGTTTTGAGCTGACCCTGAAAGCCCTCTGCCCCGATATGGCCATCATCGCTCCGTGGCGTGAGTGGGACATCAAGAGCCGTGACGAGGAGATCGACTACGCCGAGGCCCACAACATCCCCCTGAAGATCAACCGCGAGACCAACTACTCCAAGGACAAGAACCTGTGGCACCTGAGCCACGAGGGTCTGGATCTGGAGAACCCCGCCAACGAGCCGCAGTACAACAAACCCGGCTTCCTGGAGCTGGGTGTTTCCCCGGAGCAGGCTCCCGATACCCCGACCTACCTCACCATCCACTTCGAGAAGGGCATCCCCACCGCCATCGACGGCAAGGAGATGGGCGCTGTGGAACTGGTCGAGTACCTGAACAAGGTCGGCGGCGAGAACGGCATCGGCCTGCTGGATATCGTTGAGAACCGTCTGGTCGGCATGAAGAGCCGCGGCGTGTACGAGACTCCCGGCGGTGCCATCCTGTACAAGGCCATCAATGTGCTGGAGACCATCACCCTCGACAAGGAGAGCGCACACCTCAAGGAGCAGCTGGCGCAGAAGTATGCCGACATCGTCTACAACGGCCAGTGGTTCACCCCGCTGCGCGAGGCTCTGGATGCCTTCGCCAACAGCCTGGCAAAGACCGTGACCGGCGACGTCAAGCTGAAGCTCTACAAGGGCAACATGATCAACGCAGGCGTCACCTCTCCGTACACCCTGTACGATGAGCAGACCGCTTCCTTCGGCGAGGACGAGGATTACAACCAGGCCGATGCAGCAGGCTTCATCAACCTGTTCGGCCTGTCCATCAAGGAGCGCGCAAAGCTGTCCAAGAGCTGGCCGAAGGTCGAGGACTAAGCGGCCGAACGAAGCCAACTTTCCCCGCTGTGTGTTTTCTACACTTTCACACAGCGGTTCCAAGACCGGCAGAGTTGCCGGCGGCACCGCCGCAGGAGCGTTTTCCCCTGCGGCGGCTTTGCCGTTTTTAGAGCCCTCTCAGTCTCGCTTCGCTCGCCAGCTCCCCCAAAGGGGGAGCCTTTGGCAGACCGGGAATGCCTGAGCAGGCTGAAAAACCGCTGCGGTTCGTAAAATACATCGCTCCGTTCTCAAGGTGAACAGCGCCTCGGCCGGTTTTGGACGAAGGAATGTCTTCCCGACATGCCAATGCCTCTCACTTTGGGAGAGGTGGCAGCGCGTGAGCGCTGACGGAGAGGGTAAGCCCGACGGAGAGGTTGTACGAAGGATCGCGTTACAATCGAGATAAAGGGAACAGGAACTATGGCAGAACAACTCTGGAAAGGCCGTTTCTCCAAGGCGGTCGATTCGCGCGTCAATGATTTCAACTCTTCCATCCGCTTTGACCAGCGGATGATCGCACAGGATATGCGGGGCAGCGGCGTACACGCCACCATGCTGGCCAAACAGGGCATCATCTCCGAACAGGACTGCGAGGACATCCTCAATGGTCTGGCTTCCATCGCCGATGATCTGGCCAGCGGCAAGCTGGAGATCGACCCCAACGCCGAGGACGTCCACACCTTCGTGGAGCAGACCCTGACCGCCCGCATCGGCGACGCCGGCAAGCGCCTGCACACCGGCCGCAGCCGCAACGATCAGGTGGCGCTGGACATCCGCCTGACCCTGCGCGACTACAGCCGGATGCTGCAGGGCCGCATCGTCGAGCTGGTCCGGGTCATCTGCAAAAAGGCAGCGGAGAACACCGCCGCCGTCATGCCCGGCTACACCCACCTGCAGCGCGCCCAGCCCATCACCTTCGGGCACGCGCTGATGGCCTATGCCTGGATGCTACTGCGCGATCTGCAGCGCTTTGAGGATGCCACGGCCCGCATGGATGCGCAGTGCCCGCTGGGTTCCGGCGCACTGGCCGGCACCACCTACCCGCTGGACCGCGCCTTCACCGCCGAGAAGCTGGGCTTTGCCGCACCCTGCGCCAACAGCCTGGACGGCGTGTCCGACCGCGATTTCTGCATCGAGCTGGCCGCTGCCATCTCCACCTGCATGATGCACCTGTCCCGCCTGTCGGAGGAGATCATCCTCTGGTGCAGCTGGGAGTTTAAGTTCATCGAGCTGGACGACGCTTTCACCACCGGCTCCTCCATCATGCCGCAGAAGAAAAACCCGGACGTCACCGAGCTGATCCGCGGCAAGACCGGCCGCGTCTACGGCGACCTGAACACTCTGCTCGTCATGATGAAGGGCATCCCGCTGGCCTACAACAAGGATATGCAGGAGGATAAGGAGGCCATCTTTGACGCCGTCGATACCCTCGACCTCTGCCTGAAGACCGTCACTCCGATGCTGGACACCATGAAGACCCTGCCCGCCAACATGCGCCGCGCTGCGGCCAAGGGCTTCATCAACGCCACCGACTGCGCTGATTACCTGACCAAAAAGGGAATGCCCTTCCGTGATGCCTACAAGCTGACCGGCTGCATGGTCTCCGACTGCATCAGCAAAGACAAGACCCTCGAAGAGCTGACACTGGACGAGTTCCGGGGCTACAGCAGCCTGTTTGAGAACGATATCTACGATGCCATCGACCTCATCAAGTGCTGCGAGGGCCGCACCAGCTACGGCGGCCCCTCCGAGGCAAGCGTGAAGAATCAGATCGCACTGGCATCTGCACAGGTGGACGCATGGGAGGCGAACAACGCATGAGCGTGAAAGTTTTTATCGACGGTTCCTCCGGCACCACCGGTCTGCGCATCGCGGACCGTCTGGCGGCCCGGCCTGAGATCGAACTTCTGAGCATCTCCGCCGAGGGCCGCAAGGACGTGAATGAGCGGGCCAGCGTCATCAACTCCGCAGACCTCGCCTTCCTCTGCCTGCCCGATGCGGCTTCCAGAGAGGTCATGCCCCTGATCCGCCCGGACGTCAAGGTGCTGGATACCTCCACGGCCTTCCGCACCGACCCGGCATGGGACTATGGCTTCCCGGAGCTGAAGGGCCAGAAAGAGAAGATCCAGAACTCCTGCCGGGTAGCTGTGCCCGGCTGCTACGCCAGCGGCTTCATCAGCATTGCGCGGCCGCTGGTCGAGCTGGGGCTGGCCCCGGCGGACTATCCGTTCAGCTGCACGGGCCTCTCCGGTTACTCCGGCGGCGGCAAAAAGATGATCGCCGAGTACGAGAGCCCGGACCGCCCGGCCCACAGCAAGATCGATGCGCCCAAGAGTTACGGCCTCACGCTGGCCCACAAGCACCTGCCCGAAATGCAGAAGATCAGCGGGCTGGCCCACACGCCCGCCTTTGTGCCGGTGGTCTGCGATTACTATTCCGGGATGCAGGTCCTCGTTCCGCTGGACCTGAAGCTGGCGGGCACCACCGCCGGGCAGGTGGCCGAGGGCATCGCTGCCTATTATAAGGATGGCGCGACGGTCTCCGTCCACGCCCTGAACGAACCGTTGCCCGAAAACGGCCTGTACTCCAACGCCCTCTCCGGCAGCGACCGGATGGAGCTGTACCTGACTGTGAACGCAGCAGGCGACCAGATGATGCTCATTTCGCTGTTCGACAACCTGGGCAAAGGCTCGTCCGGTGCGGCCGTGCAGTGCATGAACCTGATGCTGGGTCTGAACGAGGTCGAAGGATTAGAGTAAAACCTCTCCGTCAATGCTCACGCGAGGCCGGAAAGGTCGATAGGGGGAAGAACGATATGTCTTACAAGGAAGTATCGGGCGGCATCTGTGCGCCCAGAGGATTTGCAGCGGCCGGTGTCCATTGCGGCATCCGGGCCAACCACAACGAAAAATACGATCTGGCGCTCATCAAAGCAGAAGTCCGCTGCGCGGCCGCCGGTGTCTACACCACCAACAAGGTCTGTGGTGCGCCCATCAAGGTGGACCGTGCCCACCTGAAGGACGGCTATGCACAGGCCATCCTTGTCAACAGCGGCAACGCCAACACCTGCGCCGCCAACGGCGTGGCACTGGCGGAGGAATGCTGTGAGCTGGTGGGCAAGGCGCTGAACATCGACGCGAAGGATGTCCTGCCCTCGTCTACCGGCGTTATCGGCCAGCCGATGGTCATCGACCCCTTTGCCCGGGGCATCCCTGCTGCCGCCGCCAAGCTGGCGGCTGACGCACAGGGCAGCGCCGACGCGGCGACGGCCATCATGACCACCGACACCCACAAGAAGGAATATGCCATCCAGTTTGAGCTGGGCGGCAAGACCTGCACGGTGGGCGCTATTGGCAAGGGCAGCGGCATGATCGCCCCCAACATGGCCACCATGCTGGCATTCTACACCACCGACGCCGCCGTCTCCCCCGCTCTGTTGGAAAAGGCCCTCAAGACCGTCGTCCCCGGGACCTACAACCAGATGAGCGTCGATCTGGACACTTCCACCAACGATACCCTGATCATCATGGCCTCCGGCCTCGCGGGCAACCCGGAGATCACCGAGGAGAACGCCGACTACGACGCCTTTGTGGCCGCACTGACCGCCATCGCCGAGCATATGTGTGCTGAGCACGCCGGTGACGGCGAGGGCGCGACCCACCTCATCACCTGCGAAGTCACCCACGCCCCCGACCTCAAGACGGCCCGCGCCGTCAGCCGCAGCGTGGTCTGCTCCAACCTCTTCAAAGCCGCTGTCTTTGGCCGGGACGCCAACTGGGGCCGCATCATGGCCGCTGCCGGTTACTCCGGCGCCGACGTGGATCCCACCAAGGCCGACTGCATCCTGAAGAGCGCCGCCGGCGAGGTGGTGGTGATGGAGAACGGCTTCGGCACCGACTTCAGCGAGGAGCTGGCCAAGAAGGTGCTCACCGAGCATGATGTCACCGTCATCGTGAACTTCCACAGCGGCGACGGCCAGGCCACCGCCTTCGGCTGCGACCTGACCTACGATTATGTTAAGATCAACGGCGATTACCGTTCTTAAGAAGGAGGGCGCGCTATGAATGATGTAGCCAGCAAGGTTGCCACCCTGATGGAGGCAATGCCCTATCTCAAGAAGTACGCCGGTAAGGTTATTGTGATTAAGTATGGCGGCAACGCTATGATCAATGAGGAGCTGAAGGCCGCCGTCCTCCAGGACGTGGTGATGCTCAAGCTCCTGGGGATGAAGCCCGTGCTCAGCCACGGCGGCGGCCCCGGCATCAACAAGATGCTGGAGCAGCTGAACATCCCGGTAAAATTTATCAACGGCCTGCGCTACACCTCCGCGGACATCATCCACGTGGTGGAGGCGGTG
>OODH01002097.1_pt1 | contig 10246 bp, 7 predicted proteins | sample 1671391 | NCBI WGS metagenome assembly OODH01 (sample SAMN06348152, study PRJEB24527) | human gut metagenome | biome: human gut; feature: ankylosing spondylitis patient; material: feces | host: Homo sapiens | place: China | collected 2015-10 | reverse complement strand
CTTGTCGTCTGTCGCATCCGGAGTAAGAGTCGCCGACTGGGCGGAGGCTGTCAATTTCAATTGATTCCGCTCTATGACTTTATCGTCGTCATCGTCGCAGCCGACAAAAGCCAGTACGAACAGAAGTGAGAATAATATATGATATATCGTTTTCATACATTTATACTTTTAGATTTCAAAATTGAATTTACCATTTGGGTAATTGTCTGAGGTTGGGGTTCTTGTCCAATTGATTTTGATGAATGGGGAACCAATAGTTCTTTTCGCTGAAAGCGCGTGTGATTTCGACGCGACGTTTGAAGTAGGCATTCTCGTTGTTCTTGTCGCAGCTTTTTTCTGTCCCGAACTTGTTCATGCCGTAGAAGTCACCGCGCAGAATATCGATTTGTTTCCAACGGCGGATATCATCGAAACGGATCGCATATTCGCAGTTGAACTCAACCCGACGTTCGCGACGAATCGCTTCACGCATAGCGGTCTGATCGGCCGGTGCGGGGATTTTGTCTAATCCGTTGCTGTCTTTCCCTGTTCCATATTGGGGGATACCTGCGCGCTCTCTTACGAGGTTCACGTATTTCAGTATCTTGTCGGTTTGCTCGGGAGCCCATTCGTTGAGAGCTTCGGCATAGTTCAGATAGGCTTCTGCCAACCGGCAGATAATACCGGGACGATAGGGAATGGAGTAGTTGAGGATATTCGTTTCGGGGTGTACGCGTTTTCTCAACAGATAACCTGTTTGCGGAGCATCCCATAAAGAACCGGACGCGGGCCGGCCGTCTTCTCCTTCGTAATAGAAATCCACATAACGGCTCGATTGACGATCCCAAGCACCGTTGTAAAGCACCGATACATAGAAACGAGGCTCGCGATTGACATACATGTTGAATGTTCCGGCCGGAGCGATTGTATTTTCGGTGTTGGATTCTTTGGCATCTTTGTCTCCTTCGATCCATTTGGTCTTTCTGACATCGGGCTGGGTAGAGAATCCGCTTTCATTGTATCCCGAGGCTTTGTTGATGATAGGCTCGCCGTTGGGCTCATACCCTGTGATAGCGGGCAGACCGTTGCTCATGAAGAACGCATCGACCAATTCCTGAGTAACTCCCAAACCGCCTTGTCCACGGGATCCGCGGGGAACCGAGTGTTGAGAGTAAAGGTCGTAACTTACATCGGGACGGGAATTCTTTGTAACACATATTGGAATAGGACATGAAGGGGTCGATCGAACCATCTCCGTTATACTCTTTGTACAAGGCATAACCGTTGCCTTCGGCCTCGGTCAAAAGATCTTTGCAAGCGTTTACCGCACGTTCCCATTTCTTGGGGTCGTAGGTAGAGTTGAAGATTGCTTCACCTTTATTGTTCGTATAAGCGGCATAATCGGGGTCATCGTTCCCGTTTACCAACGGACTTGCAGCAAAAAGAAGCATACGGGCACGGATAGCCAACGCCATCACCGAGGTTGCTCGTCCGTATTTACGTTCTTCGGTATAAGAGGGTGGTAACAGTTCCGATACGGCTTTGAACTCTTTATCGAGCCAATCGATTATTTGGTCGTAAGGTGTTTGTCCTATCAATATCTTGTCGATGAGGTCGTTCATGTCGACCAGTGAGGTTTGGAACGGTATGGCTCCGTAGGTATTCACCAACAGATAATAGTAGTAGGCAATCAAGAAACGTGCCTCGGCCTTCATGTTGTCCACATCGGCTTGATAGACCTCTTGCTCGGGCAGAGCCTTGACGTTGTCTAAGAAAATGTAAGCCTCGCGTATTCTCACCGGAAAGTCGCTCCAAAAATTCCCCTTCCACTCGCTTTGGGGAGTCCAGTTACCTAAGATTTTGTCGATACAATCCCAGTCGGAGAATGCCCGCCAGTCTTGCGAAGGCGAGAAATCATCGGCATAGGCATCGTAATTACGCATCATGGGCGTGTAGGGGTCGGGGATTCCGTCATAGATACCGGCCAACCATTCCTCGGTACGGTTCTTACTGTTGAATACCATATCCAATGTTAAAATATCGTCGGGAGCATTGTCCAGATAATCGGTACAGGAAGTGACCGAAAACAGACCGATGATAGCTAATGTATATCTAACGATTGTATGTTTCATAATTTTTATATTAATAGGTTTAGAATCTTACTTGTAGTCCGATAGAATAAGTGGCCATGATGGGGTATTTCAAACCGTTGCTGGTATTCAGTTCGGGGTCCCACAGGTCGAACTTGGAGAACTGCAAAAGATTTGTTCCGCGAACGAATATACGGGCATACTCCATTGCAGCTTTTTTGATAAGATTTTTTGAGAATGATTATCCCAATTCTGCATTTTTCAACCGCAACATACTCATATCTTTCAACCACCAATCCGATACTTGGGCGTTGTTGGCGTTGTAGCCCATGTGGAGTCTCGGATAGAATACGTCTTGACTGGGGTTGTCGACTGTCCATGCATCCGAGGCATTGGTAAATATGTTACCTTCGGCACCGATAGTAGAACCGGGTAAGAAGTTCTTTTGGTTTTCTCCGATGATACGATAGGTGCGGCCGTTTCCTTGAAAGAAAGCCCCGAAATCGATATTTTTATAGCTCAGGTTAATACCGAAACCATATACGAGTTCGGGATTGACCGTACCTCCGATGGCGGTTTTATCGGTTTCTGTGATTTCTCCGTCACCGTTGAAATCCACGTATTTTATATCTCCGGGATAAACTCTATCCGAGAATTTTGGAACCGGTAGTCCCGGTTTCAGCTTACCGGTCGTTACGTCTTCGAAATCGGCTTCGGTATATAAGCCGTCGTTAACCAAACCGAATATCTGGCCTACCGGTTTGCCGGTACTCGAACGGTAAGTGCCGAGTACACCTAAATCTTCGTCTTGTTCTATGATTTTGTTCTTGGCGTAGGTAACACTTGCCCGAGCCGAAATAAACCAGTCTTTGTTGATTTGTTTGTTCAAATCCAATGAAATATCGAAACCTTTGTTTGTCACGATACCGTAGTTCGCCCACGGAGCGGAGGGGAAGCCGGCCGATGACGGAATGTTCTTTCGTTGCATGAAGATGTCTTCTCTTCTTTCATGGAAGAAGTCTACTTGCAATTCGGCCATTTTGAACAAACCCAATTCGATTCCGACGTTGGCTTTTTTCACGGTTTCCCAAGTCAGGGACTCAACACCGGGATCACCTTCGCGCAAACCGCCTTTATCGTAGAATGCATTGGAATTACCCCACTTGTATCCGTCGGTCGTGCCGATAGTAGTGATATAGGCAAAACGTTTTTGAGAACCGTCGTCGTTATAAAAGCGGTCGTTCCCGGCCAAACCGTAAGAAGCTCTCAGTTTTAATTTATTGATGTAGTTTTGTACCGGACGCATGAATTCTTCCTCCGAAACAATCCAGCCCGCAGCGATAGACGGGAAGAAACCGAAACGGTTGCCTTTTGCAAAGTTCTCGGAACCGTTATAACCGAAGTTGAACTCTGCGATATAGCGGTCGGCGTATGTATATGCCGCACGGCCGGCGAAACCTTGTGTACGATAGGGCACTTGGTCACCGTCGTCGTAGTTGCGTTGGTTGTACAACAACAATGCGCTTACCGAGTGATTTCCGAATCGTTGGTCGTAGGTGATATTTCCTTCTAAGTAGGTGCTATAATTGCCATAGTCTTCCCATCTTTCGTAGCCCAAGAATTCGTCTCCTTCGCTCAGAACCGTCAGTATTAACTCTCCGGTCACCGGGTCGCGTTGCGTGGCCGGCGAATAGTAACGGGGAGCTTTGCCCCGGTTTACTCCGTTTCGTGAATAGTAGTCGTAAGAGAATATACCTTTTATTTTCAAACCGGGTAAGATACATTTTAAGTCTTGTTCCACGGCGAACAAGGTTTCCAGTTTACTTTCTGCCTCACGTTTGAAACCCGATTGTGTCAGTTTGGCCCACGGGTTTTCATTTTCACGAGGTTTGGGAAGGGCCCCGTTTTCATAAATCAGCGGAACCATGTACGGCGTAGCTTTGAATGCAGCGCCGAAAATATCGTCGATACCGTCTTTCGGTGCGTTTCTCTGTTGAAGGTATCCGCCGATGTTGAATGTCAATAATGTAGAGGAGGTGACGTTCATGTCTACGTTGGTACGCAAGTTGAATCGATTCACCGAGATATTGGAGTTCCAGTTTTGAGTTTTGTCGCTCTCGGTAATACCTGCTTCGTTATAGTATGCGCCGACGAAAGAGTAACGCAATTTCTCGTTACCTCCTGAAAGGTCGAACGAGGCCCTCGTGTTGTGAGCGACGTCTTTTGTAATTGCATCTATCCAATCTATATCGGGATATAGTTCGGTATCGTATCCGCTGCGGTATTTATCTATTAGTTCCGGCGAATAAAGTTCTGTCCCCGTCTCTTGGATATTGATATTGTTCAAGAGCGTAAGGTAATCTGCCGCATTGAGGAACGAGGGTAATTTGGCCGGACGAGTGATAGAGTGTTCTACCGATACGTTGATGTTCGTCTTACCGGAATGTCCTCGTTTGGTTGTAATAAGGATTACACCATTCGCACCACGTACACCGTACACGGCACTTGCCGAAGCATCTTTCAGTACCGAGAACGATTCTATTTCCGAAATATCGAGGTTGTTCAAGGAGCGTTCTACACCATCGACAAGTACGAGCGGGGAGTTGCTGCCCTTGAAAGAGCTCATACCGCGAATCCAGAATTCGGAGTTGTCATAACCCGGTTCACCGGAACGTTGAACGGCGATGATACCCCCGATGTTACCAGCGAGGTCGTTGCTCAACGAACGAGTCGTCCCTACTTGTAATTGTTGAGGTTTCACACTGGTGATAGCTGCGACTACCGATGCTTTCTTCTGTACTCCGTATCCAACGACTACGACGTCTTCGAGTTGGGTCGCTGCGTCTTGTAACACCACATTGATAATTTTCCGGCTATTCACGGCTTCTTCACGAGAAGCGAACCCGATGTATTTGAATTGTAGTATGGCACTTTTATCGGGCACTTTTATGTCATAGATACCATCTACATTGGTGATAGTCACGATAGAGGGATTGTCCTTTACCGAGACGGTTACACCGATAAGCGGCTCGCCGTTGACATCTGTAACGTTTCCTCGTATGGAAATCTTTTTTTCATCAGAGGATACGTTTTTGTTATATAAGATGATTTGAGACTGTTTAATTTCAAATTTAATACCCGAATTTCCAAGCATTTGGGATATTGCTTGTTGAATAGGTGTCTTTTGGGCGTTCAGCGATACTTTTTGATCGACATTCAATTTTAAGGCATCGTAAAAGAACGTGTATTTACTTACACTTTCTATTTTTTTGATAGCCTCGGATAATGGAATGTTTTGAAAAGAAATTGTTATGGTTTCTCCCGGTGCTTGAGCAAACAAGTTCAAGGAGAATAAAATGGCTAGAAATACAGCCAATTTTTTCTTTAGATTCATATCATGGGTATATTAAAGTTAACTTAATAAGTTCTCTTTCTTTTTTTTAATTTTTGAGTTTAAGAATAAAAATTTTTAATCATTCATTCTACATAGGTGCTTTGTCTTTAATGTATCGTCATAGGCAATCATGTGTTTAAAGGGTTATCATTAATGTGTTGTCTTCTGTAAAGTGGTAGTTTATCGAAGATATGTTCGACATGATACGAATAATATCTTCGAGACTTTGGTCATGGAGGGTAAACGTGTAAGATTGATCGTCGGACAAAGCCGGGTCGATGATGATTTTCACGTTATACCATTTGGAAAGATATTTGCAAACTTCATGAAGGTTTTTGTTTTCCAGTTTGACTTTTTCGTTAGTCCACATTTTTGCAAATTCTACGTCTCCTTTTTCAACCCGAATCGTTTTGTCTTTCTTGTCGAGAGAGCCTTCTTCCCCCGGTTTCAGGTAACAATTCGAGCTATCGTCGCCCAATACATGCATCGATACCGAACCTTCGTATAGGCTCACTACCGATTTTTCGTCAGCATGGTAGGCGCTTACGTTGAATTGCGTACCATGCACTTTTACCGCTATGTCGCTGGTCTTGACAATGAACGGCCTTTCATCGTGCTGAACTTTAAAAAAAGCCTCGCCTTTCAATTCGACTTCTCGCATGTCGGCATGAAGATTTTTGTATTCCAGCTTCGAATGTGAATTTAACCATACTTCACTGCCATCGGGAAGTATGAATTTCGATTTTCCTGTAATTGTCGAATAAGTTTGGACAATTGTCTCTCTGTTCAAAGATTTGTTGCTGGAAAAGAAATAATACCCTATCCCCGAAACGATTAATAATAAACTGATAGCTGCGGCAATGCGGTTTAGTTTCTTGCCGAAATGTAACCGGGGAACAATCTTTTTTACCTTTATAGGTTCTTTCTGTATAGTATCTTTGTGAATATAGGCTTGGAATTTTTTCCAATAATAATCTACATCGGGATTGTAGTTGGCAGATTTTGCTTGGATGCTATCCCAAAGGGTTTTCAGTTCATCGAAAAGAAGTTTGTTTTTGTCATCGGCCGCTAACCAGTTTTGTAGCTGCGATTGCTCTTCTTCTGATAGGGAGATTCCTTCGAATTTAGCAATGATTATATCCCACGGAAGATTATTATTCATGTTTGATGGAATTTTAAGATTTCAATTACTTAGACACAAAAATCGGGCTTGACCCTTATATGTGTAGATAATAAAAAAGAAAAAATGTCTGATTGGTATAGGTATCCATTTTATAATTACTTTGTAATCAATAAGTAGGAATCTTTCGAGGCTTTTATATTTTTTTATTTTTGCCGCGAACATTATTTTTTTATCTTGAATAATATTATTTTCTTTGCATAGTTTTCTTGTAATAATGGTAGCGAATATCACTAATGACATATCATTGCTTAGGCAGATTCGTGAAGGAAATGAGGATGCGTTCAAATCTTTATTTGAAACATATTTTACTCCTTTGTGCCGTTTCATATATCTCCACTTGGACGATAAGAATGTGGCAGAAGAGTTGGCGATGGATATTTTTATTTATTTATGGGAAAACAGAGAGACATTTCAGATCCAGCTTTCGCTCAAAGCCTATTTGTTCCAAGCAGCGAAAAATAAGTGTTTGAATGAATTGAGAAAAAAGAAAGAGACGGTAGGTCTCGACGGAGTGGAAGTCTCTACGATCAATACCAGTGTGTCTACTCTTGAAACCGAGGAATTATATCGTTTGATTCAGGAGGCTGTTTTTTCTTTACCGGACAAATGCCGGAACATTTTTTTGCTTAGCCGAAGGGAGAACCTTACGAATCAGGAAATAGCCCGGAAGTTGAATATCTCGGTAAAAACCGTTGAAGGACAGATAACCAAGGCCTTGAAAAAAATCAAGAAATTTTTAGGAGATCAGTACAGCTATTTGTGGTAGTAAAAAATTTTTTTCATTTGGTATAAGGGTGTATGATGTTTTTTGTGTCATAGATATGTGAAACCCTTAGAATGTTACCAACATGAAAAACTTTTGTAAGTACAAATATCGTTCGGACAACGGTTGTTTCTCTATCCTTTTCGACTGTGAAATATCCCTGTTGGAATCTTTGGCTTAGGAAAGATTCTAAGTGGTTCTTATGCTTAATTGTAGTTTGCGAAGGAATGAAAAAATTTAAGATTTTATTACTCTCTTTGTTGCCTGCTGCCGGCTTGTGCGCTCAAAATCCGCTTTTAGTCTTGGAAGCAGAGGATGCGGTTCTCACACCTCCGGTAAAGGTCAAATATGTGAATGGATATTCGGGAGATGCCTATGTGGGGGACAACGACAATGGATCCGAGATTTTGTTTAGGAATGTCTATGTCGATAAGGAGGGCACTTATGAGTTCCGTACCTATTACACGAGCATGTTCATACGTTCCATAGCCGTCCAAACGGGATTTTATGCACCGGTGGTGATAGGTATGACGGAGACGACAGAAGATTGGAACCGCCCTCCGGTCGGTATGATGCTTTCGTATATTTATCTCGATAAGGGCGATAATACGATAAAAATCACTCCTTACAATGGCGGTGGCCCTAATATAGATAAATTTGAAATCTGGGAGACCGAGGTTAAAATGCCGAAGCCCGAAAAGATGAAAGCAGCTTACGCTTACGACCTTACCGATAATGCTGTAATCACGATTGGTGGAAAAGATATTTCCGGGTCTGCCCTGAATGATAACGATGAATACACGGTTTATGATTTACAGGCTGCTTCGGATTACATATATGTTACCTGTACAGACCCTTGTCTGGTTACGGGTTATCTATTTTCCGAGGGAGAAGTGACATCTCAAAATGTCGATTCATGGAGCCTTGAATATTCGGTCGACGGGAGAAATTACTCGCAATTGAATTCCGGAGGCTCTACCCGTTACAGCGCGGCTACCTTGTTTACGATAAGCCGTCAACCCCATGCGGATGCAGGCAAGGCAGCCCAATATTATCGTATCGATACGAAAGGGCGGAATGTCGGGGAAATACAATTGTTCGGGATACCTTATTACGAATCGGCCGATCATAAAAATTTCCCGGCAGATATTACCGAAAATGTCGATGTCTTTTCCAATGTGATAGGTTCTCCGCTCGGAGCCTTTACGATTGCCGACGAAAGATATTTTAATCTTTTCGACCGGGATATGCAACGGAAGTATTATAGCGACGAAAGCCCGGTATTCAATGTCGAGGTAGAACTGGATAAACCGTATCGATTGGACTATTATACGTTGACTTCGTGTCAGGATTATCCTGAGAGAGACCCTAAGAGTTGGGTCGTCGAAGGCTTTGACAAAGACTGGGAAGCCGTAAGCGAAGTCAATGGATTTGTATTCCCTTGCCGGTATGCAACTATGAAATTCGCAGTAAATGGTACTAAATTATATAAAGGCTATCGTTTGAGAACGGTCGAAAATAACGGAGCCGACTCCTTTCAGCTTTTGAAATGGCAGTTGTTCGGCAGTGACAAACCGTCTTCTGTTACAAAACCGGTAACCGAAGGAATCGATGTCGCTACGCAGAATCACGAGATTGTAATTACTATGGATTCCGATGGATTTTGTAAAGTAGTGAACTTGTCCGGCCAAATTGTGTACGAGAGTGAAATAACAGGTCGTGTGAATAGAATACCTGTTCCGCCCGGTGCTTATCTGGTGGGGATAATTGTACAGCAAGAACGAGTCGTGCAAAAAGTAATCGTGAAGTAGCTTTATTGTAGAAACAGGAAGTAAATATTGACAATGAAAAATAAATGTATATATGGTCTTTTGGTCGGCGCGATGATGGCAGGAGCCTGCCCGGTATGGGGAGAGACTGTCGTCGGAGAAACCGTCTCTCCCTCCGATTCTATAAAACTTGTTGTCGTGAGCGATAACGATGCTTTGTATTATAAGGTCGTGAAAGGAGTTACCTCTATTGTGGAAAAATCGGCTTTGGGAATTACCACTTCGGTAGGCGATTTTTCAACGGGATTGAGCGAACCCTCTTTTACCGAACGTTTGGTGGACGATTCGTATAGCTTACCGTCGGGAAAGCGCAGTCGATATGATAATACATATAAAGAGGCGACAGTTTCATGTAATAAAGACGGACATACCGTACAATTTATTTTTCGGGTGTATGACGATGGCGTGGCTTACCGCTATGCGATTCTCGGTAGCGGAGACATTTCGGTTTATGCCGAAAATAGCGAATGTTTGCCGGTAAGACAGGAAAAAGTTTATTCACAGCAATATACCAAAAATAATCAGGCTCTTTATGAAGAGAACGATACAGAATTTATGGCATGTGAACTATATACCCCGTTGCCATTGCTGGTTCATACGGGAAGCGATTATCTGTTGTTGACCGAAGCGATGGTCAATGGGAATTATTGTGGAAGCTCGTTGTTTGTGAATGAAGAGACGAAAGCCTACGGTTACCGGCTGGTGGGGAATGTCGCTGCTACCCTTCCCTTGTATACGCCGTGGAGAGTTCTCATGGTGGGTTCCTTAGAATCGATAGCAGAGTCGGTTATATTGGAAAATTTGAACGATAAAACGGCCTTGACTAATCTGTCGTGGGTAAAACCCGGACGTGCTGTATGGAATTTCGGCGGAGAAGACTTCCACTCCGATTATCTTAGCATGAGTAACATTAAGAAATATATAGATTGGGCTAAACAGCAAGGTTGGGAATATTTCACATTGGACAAATGCTGGGAGCAGAACGGTGTTTCGTTGAAAGAGGTAGTG
>OODH01002096.1_pt1 | contig 10248 bp, 8 predicted proteins | sample 1671391 | NCBI WGS metagenome assembly OODH01 (sample SAMN06348152, study PRJEB24527) | human gut metagenome | biome: human gut; feature: ankylosing spondylitis patient; material: feces | host: Homo sapiens | place: China | collected 2015-10 | reverse complement strand
CGGCGGGCACACAGACGGCCACGCGGGGCTTGACCATGTGGGAGCTGTACACCTGATTGACGAACCGGCAGATGAGCTCGCGGGTCATGGTGTGGTCGCTGATGACGCCGTCCTTCAGCGGGAAGATCGCGGAAATATAGTTCGGGGTGCGGCCCACCATGGCCAGCGCCTTGTCGCCAACCTCCAGCACCGAGTTCTTGCGGGTATCCACCGCCACCACGCTGGGCTGATTGAGCACCACGCCGGTGCCCTCCTGCGCGATGATGATGGTCGTGGTACCAAGGTCGATACCGATATCATTCTGTGCCATAATACGAAGATCCTTTCTCTGCTTTCCCTGTTCCTATCTGAATGCCGGTCTCCCCGGCCGGGTAATCAAACACATTATAGTATAACATAACCGCTCGGAAAAGTACACCCGCGTTCTTGCACAAAGCAGCGGTTTCCTGCGTCATTCCTCAAGTTTCTGCTGTTCGGCGGGCAGGGCCTGCTGCAGCAGGGTGCACAGGCCGCTGTACCGCAGGTTCTGGCGCACATTGCCCATCATCCGGTTCACGACATCCCGCCGCCCGGTCACGATGCAGAGCTTCCGTGCGCGGGTGACGCCGGTGTAGAACAGGTTCCGGTAGCACAGCCGGGGCGGCACCTGCGCCACCGGCAGGATCACCGCCGGGAACTCGCTGCCCTGGCTCTTGTGCACCGTGATGGCGTAGGCGATCTCCAGTTCGTTGAGGTTCTCCGCCGGGTAGAGCAGCCGCCGGTCGTCCATCCGGACCACCATCGAGCGCTCCCGCATGTTGATGGACTCCACGATGCCGATGTCGCCGTTGTAGGCGCCCACGCCCTGTTCCCCGCCGACCCGCTGCCAGACGATCTCGTAATTGTTGCGCACCTGCATCACCTTGTCTCCCACCCGGAAGACGCGGGCCGCGCTCTGCAGCTGGGGTTTGCCCTTCTGCTCCGGGTTGAGCAGGTTCTGCAGCTCCACGTTCAGCGCCTGGGTGCCGGTGGGGCCGAGCTTGGTCGGGCAGAGCACCTGGATATCCCGGACGGGGTCGAAGCCGTAGCTCCGGGGCAGGCGGGTTGTGACAAGGTCGCAGACCAGTTTCTGGGCCGCGTCGCCGTCCGATTCCAGAAAGAAAAAGTCGTCGGTCTTGCCGCCTTTTTGCAGCGGCTCACTGGAAATGATATGGTGGGCGTTCTCCACGATGAGGCTCCGTTTGGCCTGCCGGAAGATCTCGTTCAGGCAGACGGTGGGCACCCGCTCGGAGCGGATGACCTCGCCCAGGATGTTGCCGGGGCCGACGCTGGGCAGCTGGTCGGCATCGCCCACCATCAGGATGCGGCAGCTGTACCGCAGCGCCGCGATAAGCGCCTGAAACAGCTTGACGTCCACCATGCTCATCTCGTCGAGGATGACGACATCGCACTTGAGCAGGTTCTTGTCATTGTGGATGAAGCTGACCACGCCGCCGGTGTAGTCCACTTCGAGCAGGCGGTGGATGGTGGAGGCCTTCCGGCCGGTCAGCTCGCTCAGCCGCTTGGCCGCGCGGCCCGTGGGAGCGCAGAGGGCCACCCGCTCGGCCTGATGTTCCAGCAATTGCAGGATGGCATTCACGGTGGTGGTCTTGCCGGTGCCGGGGCCGCCGGTGAGGACGAGGCAGTTCTCGGTCATCGCCTTGCGGATGGCCTCTTTTTGCAGCGGTGCATAGGCAAAGCCCTGGGTCAGCTCCAATACCTGGATGTTCTTGTCCAGGTCGCGGACGGTCTGCTTCTCCCGCTTGGCCAGCAGGGCCAGCCGGTCGGCGATGTCCTGTTCAGCGGCCAGCAGGTCGGGCAGGTAGATGTAGGGTGTGCCCTCAAACATCCGGACGCTGAGTTCGTCCGTTTCGATGCACTGGTCCAGCGCTTTGGCCAGCTTTTCCGGCGGCTGGTGGATGAAATTGGAGGCCGTTTCCAGCAACTGCGCACGGGGCAGGCAGGTGTGACCGTTGCCCGCGTTGTGCCGCAGCGCGTAGAGCAGCCCCGCCGCCACCCGCAGGCGGCAGCCTGTCTCAAATTGCAGCGCCGCCGCGATGGTGTCCACCTGACCGAACTTTAATTGCAGCGGCTCGCCGCAGAGCAGATACGGGTTCTGGGTCAGCGCCTCGACGGTGTGCGGCCCAAGCGCGCGGTAGCAGGTCACGGCCTGCTGGGCGGTCATGCCGTACCGGGCAAACCAGGCCACGACCTCCCGCACGCCGTACATGCGGCGGAACTCGTTGGAGATGATAGCCGCCTTTTGCTCGGTGATGCCCTTGAGTTCGCAGAGCCGTTGCGGGGTCTCGGCGATGACCGTCAGCGTATCATCGCCGAATTTTGCCACGATTTTTTTAGCGGTGGACGGCCCGATGTAGGGCAGCACGCCGCTGGACAGGTAGCTTAAAATGGCGGTGCGGTCCTCGGGCAGGCGCGCTTCGATGGTCTCGGCGCGGAACTGCTCGCCGTAGCTGGGGTGGTTGACCATGTGGCCGTAGACGGTCACGCTCATGCCGTTGTCCACCCCGCCGACGTTGCCGGCGACGACCACATCGGTGCCGCCCGCGTCCACCTCGAACACTGCGTAGCCGGAGTCGGCGTTCTCGTAGATGACGTGCTCGACGGTGCCTTCCAGCTTCATAAGCTGTTGTTCCTGCTGTTCCATAGCCGCCCCCCTTCCCGCAAAATCGCCGCACTTTCACAGATAAGGATATTATACCGCATTGCGCGGCATTTGGCAAATTTATTTGCAGTAAATAAATGTATTGGCCGCCCCGCGCCGCCGCGCACGTAAAATAATCACCACGCACGTAAGGGCCGGACACGTCCGGCCCCTACCGGTGCGCAACCCGGTGCGCTACGCACAAACAAAAATCCCCCGCGCATACGCTGCACGGGGAACCGGAAAATTTCTGCTGATTTACTCCGCCACGGCGGCCTTCAGGGCGTCCACGCGGTCGGTGTTCTCCCACTTCACGCCCAGGTCCTCGCGGCCCATGTGGCCGTAGGCAGCCAGCTGGCGGTAGATGGGCTTGCGCAAGTCAAGGTCGCGGATGATAGCGGCGGGCGTCAGGTCAAAGACCTTCTCGACAGCCTGCACGATCTTCTCGTCGGCAACGGTGCCGGTGCCGAAGGTGTCCACCATGATGGAGACGGGCTTTGCCACGCCGATGGCATAGGCCAGCTCGACCTCGCACTTGGTAGCCAGGCCCGCGGCAACCACGTTTTTGGCGACCCAGCGGGCGGCATACGCGGCGGAACGGTCCACCTTGCTGGGGTCCTTGCCGCTGAACGCACCGCCGCCGTGGCGGGCATAGCCACCGTAGGTGTCCACGATGATCTTGCGGCCCGTCAGGCCGGAGTCGCCCTGCGGACCGCCCACAACAAAGCGGCCCGTGGGGTTGATGTAGTATTTCGTGTTCTCGTCCAGCAGCTCGGCGGGAATGACCTTCTCAATGACCTCGCGGCGGATGTCCTCATGCAGCTGCTCCTGGCTGATGTCGGGGCTGTGCTGGCTGGAAATGACCACTGCGTCGATGCGCACGGGCTTGCCGTCGTCGTACTCCACGGTGACCTGGCTTTTGCCGTCCGGGCGCAGGTAATCCAGCGTGCCGTTCTTGCGCACCTCGGTCAGGCGCTTGGCCAGCTTGTGGGCCAAGCTGATGGGCAGCGGCATCAGCTCGGGCGTCTCGTTGCAGGCGTAGCCGAACATCATGCCCTGGTCGCCCGCACCGGCCACGTCGTCGTTGGTGCCCAGCGCAATGTCGGGGCTCTGGCCGTCGATGTTGGTGATGACGCCGCAGGTGTCGCAGTCAAAGCCGTACTTGGCGCGGTCATAGCCGATGGAGCGGATGACCTCGCGCGCCGTGCCGGGGATGTCCACGTAGCAGCTGGTCGTGATCTCGCCCATGATGTGGACGAGGCCGGTGGAGCAGGTCGTCTCGCAGGCAACGCGGGCACCGGGGTCCTGCGCCAGGATGGCGTCGAGGATGGCGTCGGAGATCTGGTCGCAGATTTTGTCGGGATGCCCCTCGGTGACGGATTCGGACGTGAAAAGAACTTTGGACATTGGGGAAAGCCTCCTATAAAATATTCGGCAGAAACGCAACCGTGGAAACAAAAAGCGCACAGCCGGAAAGACTGCGCGCGGTAACGCTTATCTTTCGGTTTCCCGCAGGACTTGGCACCTTGCGCATACACGCAGGTTGTCGGGCTTCATCGGGCCTGTTCCCTCAGCCGCTCTTGATAAGTTGCTATTCTGTTGTTGTGAAGTTAGTGTACCACAGGTTTTTGGCAAAGTCAACGATATTTCGTTGTGCAGTTCAGACGGTTTGCACAAAAGTGGGGCAGATGCGGCAGCGTGTGTGGTTTTGGAGGAGAGCCTTCCCCATCGGGGGAAGGTGGCCGAGGCCCCGCCCGAGGCCGGATGAGGGCAAAGCTCTCCTTGCCGCCCATAGACGAGTGGTTGCGTCAACCCGGCCCTCATCAGTCACCTTCGGTGACAGCTTTCCCCTGCGCGGGGGAAGCCTTTCTCACTTTCTCCCGTGCAGCACACCGGACAGCGGCTTGTAAATCAGGAAGCAGAGCGCCGCGTCCAGCAGACCTTTAAACAAGGTAAACGGGAAGTTGAAGGTGATCAGGCAGGTCAGCAGGCCGTCCACGCTGGGGTTGATGGCCTGGTACATACCGATGATGGCTTCGAGCGGCAGATGATACAAAACCACATAGGCCGGGTAGACGATGAAGTAGTTGTACGGCACGGACACAACGGCCATGGCCAGTGCGCCCAGCCCTGCGCCGATGAGTGCGCTGCGGCGGGTCTTGCTGCGCTTGTACACAAAGCCGGCGACGCCCACAAACAACGCACCCATGACGAAATTGAACAGTTCACCCACCGCAGCAGTGCTGGTGCTGGGCAGCTTGATAAGATTTTTGATCAGGCACACGGCGATGCCGGACACCGGCCCGTAGGCGTAGGCGGCCAGCAGCGCGGGCAGCTCGGACACGTCCAGCTTGATGAAGGACGGCATGATGGGGATCGGAAACTCCATGTACATAAGTACGGCGGCGACAGCGCCGAGCATGGCGGTGCCGGTGAGCTTGCGGATGTTGGTAGTCTTGTTTTGCATGAGAAGATGCCTCCCGTAAAAATTTGTGAAAGTCAGCTCACGAACCCGGGAGGCTCTGCCCTGCTCTTGCGAAAACAAAACGCCCTGCCGCAAAATATACGACAGGGCGCAAAAAAGCAAAGCAAACAGCTTTCCGTTTCTTTCATCCGGACTTTAACCGTCGGCCCCGGAATTACACCGGGTCAGCAGCCGCATTTGCAGCTGGTCGCGGGCTTGCGGGCCATGCCGCTCACCGCCGGTGGGGAATCACACCCCGCCCTGAAACAGACTTTCCGGGAAGTATTATAGCATAGATTTTACAAAATGCAAGGGGGTGTGGTATAATTAAGGAAATTCTTGCCCGCCAACGACAGCCCACTGCGGAGCGGTCAAGACCGCTCCCTACAAAGCAACGTAAACGGGTGGTTCGTAGGGAGGGGTCTTGACCCCTCCGGTCCACTGAGGAGCACCGTAGGGGCCGGACGCTTGACGGCGCACAACGAGCGCCGTCAGCCAGCAAAGCTGGCACGCTCGTGCGCTTGTTTGCCCCGCGGGGGCAAACATTGCTCGCTCCCCAGTTTCGCTGCGCTCAACTGTGGCCCCGTGCTCGCAACCCCGCAATGTCCGGCCCTGCACCTACCCGTAAACGCCCGCTAACGGGACCACCCTTATTTCATCCCAACCGAGGTACCCACCATGGAAGAACTCACCCACGATTTTCTCTCGTTTCTGCCCGCGGCGCTGCTGGCGCTGGCGGCTGCCGGTGCACCCGAGGTGTACAAGCTCGCCGCCCGGCGTTTTCTGGACCGCGCAAAAAGTCACATGGCATCGTGGCTTTACATCTTGTTGGACAGTTTCCTTACGCCGGTGGCGGGCCTTTTTCGGGTACTGCTGGGCGCAGCTGCCGTCAAGTCGCTGCCCTTTGAGCTGGTGCGCGACGCCGTTTTTTTGCAATACCTGAATCTGGCTGCCGACCTGCTGGTCATCTTCTACATCTCGCTCGGCTGCTGGCGTGCGGCCCCGGTCACCCGGCTTTTGCTGCGCAGTGCCCAGAACCATCTGGATTTAGAAACAAATCAGACGATGGGACACTTTTTTGAGAACATCTTTCATGCGCTGGTCGGCCTGTTTGCGGGTATCGCCATGCTGGACCGCCTCGGCGTGCCGGTCTCCGGCCTGCTGACCGGCGCGGGTGTCGCCGGACTGGCGGTCTCGCTGGCCGCGCAGTCCACACTGAACAACCTGATTGCGGGCATCACACTAGTGTTGGAGCGGCCCTTCGGCATCGGGGATTACATCGTGCTTGGCGACTGCGAGGGCACTGTTGAGGACATTTCCTTCCGCTCCACCCGCATCCGCAGCCCGGATAATGTCGCTATCACGATAGAAAATTCCAAAATCACAGCGGAGTATATCCAAAACTATGACCGCCGCCAGAGCCGTCTGTGGAAGTTTACGATTGGTCTGACCTACGACACCCCGCGCGAAAAAATCGAACAGCTGACCGCCGATCTGACCGCCATGCTGCAAGCTCAGCCCGACGTGCAGCCCGACGGCGTGACGATTGCGCTGGATAAATTCAACGACTACAGCATTGATCTGGCGTGCCGGGTGTACATCACCAAAGTCAATCTGCGGGATTTCATGCAGGTAAAAAACACGCTGAATCTGCAAATTTTGGATTTGATGCAGGAGGAAGGCTGCGAGTTTGCCTTCCCGACGACGACGGTGGATTTGCCGGAGAGGAAGTGAGGCTGTGGGCGGCAACGACAGCAAAGTCTTCCCCATCGGGGGAAGCTGTCGCCGTAGGCGACTGATGAGGGCTAAGTTCCTGTGACTGCCCGTATCTGGGAAATCGCGCGGACTTTCCCATCATCCGACCTCGGGCGGGGCCTCAGCCACCCCCCCAAAGGGAAAGGCATTTAACGCACAAAAAATACCCCGCTCGGCCAACCCGGGCGGGGCATTTTCATTTCACGTCGCTTCTCTCGCTGACGACCAGAATCTTATCCTCGCCGGTCTGCGTCGTCACCGTGAACTCAAAATTGTACGCGGTGTCCAACTCGTAGGAGACGTACCCGTCCCCCTCTGTCAGGATGTAATCCAGCTTGATCTGCGGCTTGACGCGGTCATAATCGACGTACACGTCGCCGATGTCCTCCAGATACACAAGGTCAATATCCTGCGCTGCAGCACCGTAAAACGTTACAACGGGCTGACCGTCTGCCTTGACGGCAGGCAAAGCCGACACATTGTGCACGTACAGCTCCTCCCGCGTTGTTGCGTAGTAGACGTCCGCGTCGGAGAGCAGCGCCGCGTTGGAAAGCTCTATATGTACGCCGCTGGCTGGCAGGTCGCGCTGCCAGACCGGCGTCAGGTCGGGCGCGGCGGCGCAGCCGGGCAGCAACATTGCCAGCGCAAGTGCCGAAAAACAGCGATACTTCATTGAAAAGTTCCTCTCATTGATAAGGGTCGTAGGGCGCGGCGGGTGGGTCCTCCCCCACCTCCAGCGTGCGCGGGCAGAGGCCGGTCTCGGCCTCAATAAAACCCATCACCATGCCCATGTGGCGGTATAAATGCCGATACTGCGACAACATCAGCGTAAACCGCGTCCACTCGCAGTTGTCGGGCCGCTGCAGCAGATCCTCGTCGTGGAGCGAGGTCAGATAGATGGACAGCTTGGCCTTGATTGTATAAAAATAGTCATCTATCGCCGGTCTGTCAAGACGCACTGCCGGGTAAATGTGTAATTCCTGCAAGTGCGGCGTGTGGATGGGCGGCTCGACAAAGTCGGTGTCCCGCGGGTTGATGAACCACTGGTCCAGCTCGTGCAGGGTGTGGTAGACGTGCTGCCACAGCGGTGCGCCGCCGTAGCAGCGGTCCCACAGCGCGTCGGGGATGCAGTCCAGCAGGTTTTGCAGCTCCCACAGTGCGCGGACAGTCATCTCGGCAATGACCGCGTGGTAGGATGTTTCCCGCATGGCACATGCCCCCTTTCAGGGTCAGTATGCCCGCAGAAAGCACGTTTATTCGTTGTAATTTTCCGTCTCGCGGATGGTTTTGCGGGTCGTCAGCAGCTGCATGAACGGGTCGAGCAGTGCGCGTTCCTCCTGCGAGGGCGTGCGGCTGCGGGCCTGCATCAGCAGCCAGGCCAGCTCGCCGCTGACGGGGCGGCCATAGACCAGCGCGTTGTAGCCGTCCTTGCAGACGGCCAGCTTAGCCGACGTGATGTCCAGCGTCGTCGCGCCCGCGTAGTGGCGCAACACATTTTGCAGCGCTGCCGGGCTGCCAAACACCGACTTGACCAGCTGCACATACGCGGCGATGTACCGCGGCGGCATGCTGTCCGCGGCGCGCAGCTCAATGCGGGATTTGAGACGTACATCGTAAAAGAAATTGGACAAAATCTGCGCGGCTTCCTGGCGGCTGACATGCCCGGCGTAAAGCTCCGGCGCAATCTTTCCGCCCGCAGCCCTGACGCGGCCCAGCCGCAGCGCAGTGATTTGGGGCTTGGTCAGCACATTCTCCGCATAGCGGGCGTAGCCGAAATCCGCGTCCATCAGATGCGGCGTGACGCCGCAGCGGTCACGGTCCACATCCTGCCAGAGCCGCGTGCGGATGCAATAGCTGCTGTTGCGGCCGGCCTGATAGACCGGGGCGTTGTCGCTGAGCAGCGCAAAGAACGGCGTCAGCAGACTGGCCGCACGCATTTTGCGGACAAAATCGGTCTCATCCTGATAGTCAATGGACACCTGCGTCGCCGCCGTGGCGCGCATCATCTGCACGCTGCAGGCCCCCTTTTCCCGCAGGTAGGCGTCCATGGCCTCGTCCCGGGTGCGGGGCACCAGAGGCAGGTCCTCGGCATGGCAGGTCGGGTGGCAGCCCGCCGTCCAGGCGCGCAGCCCGTGGGCAGCCAGCGCCAGCCCCAACTGCAAATAGAATCGGTTGTACAGATCCATGATGTCCTGCACGTCGCGCAGCGGGGCCAGGCTGATGCGCAGCTGGCACGCGGGCCCCAGCGTGGCCGTCAGCGCCGGGCCGCTGTAGCCGAAATATTCGCCGTCGGTGATGATCGGCGCGTCTGTCTGCTGCTGCAAATCGCGCAGCGCGGCCTGCACATCGGCAAAGGCCGGGGGCTGGCCGTCGGACCGGGTGAGGAAGTGCTCGACCTCCAATTGCAGCGTCAGCTTGCCGTCCGGCTCACAGTCCGCCGCAAAGTAGCCCGCCAGCGTTTTGATTTGTTCGTCCAATTTTGGCATAGCGTGTGGTGGTTCTCCCCTGTTGTGATTCTGGCACTATTATACCGCGATTTTGGGGCGGGTGCAATGCTGTTTTGACGCCGACCTGCGGCAACGGCACGGTGCCCGGGCGGATATGGAATCCGCCCCTACGGTGTCGGGGCAGGGGTGACTTTACATATCCCGCGCCGCCGGGAAGCCGTACGCGCTGTCTGCGGCCTCCACGGCCCGTACGATAGCCTTAGCCATGACCCGCGCGCCGATCACGCCGACGGCGTCGAGGTCAGCGGGCACGTCGCCCAGCGAGACCGCGTAGATGCTGTCGCCGTCCATCGAGGTGTGCACCGGGCGGATGGCGCGGGCGTAGCCGTCGTGCGCCATGCCCGCGGCCTTGCACAGCCGCGCCTTGTCGAGCTTTGCATTGGTGAAAAGGATGCCAAGTGTCGTGTTGCCGACAAATTTTTCCTGCAGCGCGTCGAGCTGCTGCATCAGCACCCGCTCGGAATCCAAAAACGTTTTGCCGTCGTCAGCCCGCAGCCCGGCGACCTTGCGGCCCGTCTCAAAATCGTAGACGTCGCCCACCGCGTTGACCGCGACGAGCGCGCCGACCTTCAGGTCGCCCACCTGCACGGCGTAGCTGCCGATGCCGGATTTCATGCAGTGGTCCATGCCCAGCAGCTTGCCGACAGTCGCACCGGTGCCCGCGCCGTGGTTACCGTCGCGGTAGTTGCCGGTCTCGGCGTTGACGCAGGCCGCGTAGGCCATGGCTGCATCGGGCCGGGTGCGGGCGTCGGCGACGGTCAAATCGAACAGGTCGGACTGGCAGACGAGGGGCACTTTCGTCACACCTACGTCAAAGCCGATGCCGCGTTCCTCGAGATACC
>OODH01002093.1_pt1 | contig 10257 bp, 7 predicted proteins | sample 1671391 | NCBI WGS metagenome assembly OODH01 (sample SAMN06348152, study PRJEB24527) | human gut metagenome | biome: human gut; feature: ankylosing spondylitis patient; material: feces | host: Homo sapiens | place: China | collected 2015-10 | reverse complement strand
GAGCTGAAAATCTGGCATGGTGATGAGTATAATAAACGTGGGGAAAAGCAGTTGTTTGAGTATCTGGAAGCTTATAAGCAGGAGAGAGGATATCTTTTGAGCTTTAATTTTAATAAGCAGAAGAAGACAGGGATTCATGAGATAAGATACAAAGAGAAAAAGATTCTTGAGGTTGTGGTGTAGATGTCGGTTTGGTAAGTTTTATGTAGAAAGATTTGGAAATAAAATGCCTTGAAAATTTGAGAGGATATATTATATATACTCTTATATTCAAGGCATTTTGCTACTTTATACTTCTGATTACATTCCAGAAGGATTCAGAAATCGATAGCAGATTTGTCTGTTCCATAATTCTCCTGCTTTTGTAATGTGATATGGAAAGTCAAAATTGCCTGGGGCATCCAGGTAACTTTGAAATTCAAATGCAAGAGCACAGCTTGGGCTTGTGAGTTGATTATCTTTCAGCTTTATTCCGTTTTCAAAATAACCTCCAGAGTATATAACTGCGCAAGAAGCGTCAGATGTAATCTGAAGTTGAATGGAATTGTCTGGGGAAGTGCATGTCAGGTCAGGCGTATTTGGTGAAGACAACGGCATTGTAATTCTTTCATTTTTATCATGATTTGGACTATCATGGTTTAGGATAAATTCGTGATTAAATCCTTTGTTTCGTTTCAGCTGTATATCGTCCGGATATGCTTGCATCTGTTCCAGAAGTGATATGGACCGACGAAAATCAAAAGGTGTGTTTTTAACTGATACAATGCTTTCAGGAATGAATTCAGGTGTATTGCATATATATTTGTCTGCCTGAATTTGCAGTTTATGAGTTAATGCAGAACTTGAGTAATCACCGGATAGGTTGAAATATGTATGGTTTGAAATATTAAAATATGTATCTTTATCAGAAATTGCCTCATATCGTAAGGTGAGAGTATGATCTTCTTTTAGTGTATAGATGGCTTTTATTTCCCGTTTTCCGGGAAATCCATCCAGACCGTCTTCTAATATGATTCTAAAAACTACAGTAGCACTTTCTACTAAAGTATGGTTATGTTGAGCGGGACATATATCAGTGGTAGTTTCGATAGAAAAGGCATCGGTAGCATTAGTGTGAGTGGAATATTTATCGGAAGAAATCAGCCTGTTATCAAAGTTATCTTTAGTATCAATCTCAGCAGATACAAGTTCCCAGTTTTTAAAAGATGCATTATGAGATCCACCATGAAGAGTATGAGTATTATTTTCATTAAGAGACAAAGAGTAAACGCTGTCATTTATAGAAAGTTTCCCATGTGAAATACGTCCTGCGCATGGGGCAAGTGTGGCACCGGCATAGAGTGAATTGGAAAAATAAGCGGTATCCTCATCAAAAGCAAGCGCAATATTTTTTAATCCACCATCAGAAGCAGGGAAAAGAATTTGACGTATGGAGGCTCCGATGGAGCATAAGGTTACAGAAAAACCGTCATTACAGGTCAGTCTGACAGTGATATATTGCCTGCATATATCAGAAAATGGTGATTTTTTAGTACTTTGACTGATTAACATATCAAATATTCCTCACTTTCATATTACAATTCAGATTGTACTTTTTTATTATGGTACATAGCCATACTGTAACGTAAAAACAGTATTTTTTCAAGAAAAAATAAAATGACAGTTATAAAAATGACGGAGAAAGATAAAAAAAACAAGGGAGAAACAGATAAAGAAAACATAATTGCACAAAATATAAATCTATAAAATGTAAAAAGTGTATAAAAACGAAAATCATTTCGTGAAATTATAAACAAGCTACACAAAAATAGCAATTTTTTTAAACTCCATAGCAATTTCAAGTAATGCAATACGGAAGCATCACGTCTATAATAAAACTCAGATAAGGTTACTGGTTACAGAGTGAACGGTAATCAGATAAGAGAAGGAGGGAAAGCACATGAGTAGTGTACTCGAGTTTAAAAATATCTCAAAGTATTTCCCTGGTGTAAAAGCGCTGGATAATATATGTTTCAAAGCATATGGCGGAGAGGTACTTGCATTTCTTGGAGAAAATGGTGCCGGAAAATCCACATTGCTGAAAGTACTTAATGGAGATTATCAACCGACAAATGGAGAATATCTTCTGGATGGTGTACAGAAACATTTCAGTTCCCCCCACGAAGCAATTCAGGAAGGAATCAGCGTAATATACCAGGAACGCCAGATTCTGCTGGAACTGAGTGTGGCTGAGAATATTTATCTGGGACGTATGCCATCAAAGAAATTTGGAATTATTGATAAAGCTAAAGCAAATCAGATGGCACAGAAAATTATTGATGATTTTGGGCTTCCAATATCGCCGACAACCAAGGTTAAAGATTTAAGCATTGCATATCAGCAGATGGTAGAGATTATGAAGGCATACAGTCGTGAAAATCTTAAAGTTATCTGTTTTGATGAACCTACAGCCAGTTTAAGTGATGCAGAGATTGACAGCCTTTTTGAAGTTATAGCGAAACTGAAAGCTCAGGGCAAGATTATTATTTATGTATCTCATCGAATGAAAGAAATTCAGCAGATTGCAGATAAAGTAGCAATCTTTAAAGATGGTCATTATGTAGATACAGTAATTACAAAAGAAGTTCCGGAACAGCAGCTGATCAAGATGATGGTTGGACGTGATCTGGGTGATATCTTTAAGAACCTGGACAGAAACGATAAGATTGGTGATGTTCTTCTGGAAGTTAAAGGCGTATCTTCAGATTATGTAAAAGAGAATTCCTTTGTACTTCATAAAGGAGAGGTACTTGGTTTCTCAGGTCTGGTAGGAGCCGGAAGAACAGAATTGATGAGAGCCATTATTGGCGCAGATAAAATGAAAACCGGTGAGGTTTATCTGGAAGGTAAAAAAATCGTAAACAGATCTCCGAAGGAAGCAATGGATAACGGTATCGTACTGGTGCCTGAAGACCGTAAACTGCAAGGTATTCTAAGTAACCTGAGTATTGCAGGAAACATCAATATTGCACTGATGGATAAGAATTCGAATAAACTTGGTGTGATAGATAAGAAGAAAGAAGCGGAGGAAGCTGACTGGGGAATCAGAGAGTTTAAAGTTAAAACACCATCCCCTGATAAAAAGATTGTAGAGCTTTCCGGTGGTAATCAGCAGACATGTATTGTTGCCAGAGGAATTGCAACGAATCCGAAAGTCCTGATCCTGGATGAGCCTACGAAGGGTATTGACGTAGGTGCAAAATCAGAATTCTACAGTATGATCTGTAAATTTGCAAAACAGGGACTCGGCGTAATTCTTATTTCTTCAGAAATGCCGGAAGTTATCGGACTTTCAGACAGAATTATTGTTATGAAATCCTTACGTATTTCCGGTGAGGTAATGAGAGAAGAGGCTACCGAAGACAAGCTGTTAAGCCTGGGAATGATGGGGGAGGAAGCAAATGAGTAATATTGAAACTAAAAAAGAGAAAAAAAGCATTTTAAATAAAATCGGTGGTGATAAGCTGATTTTGATAGCAGCGATCATTATTGTATTTGCATTATTTACATTTTTAAATAAGAACTTTCTGACATGGGCGAATATGGTAAACCTGCTGGTTGCCGCTTCACTGGTCGGTCTGGTAGCGGTTGGACATACATATCTGATCATTGCAGGACAGAACGACCTGTCACCTGGTTCTCTGGCAGCTTTCTGCGGAACACTGGCAGCATTGTTACTTTCAAAAAATGTTCCGTTTATTCTTACAATAGCTGTTGTTTTACTTGCCGGTGTGGCAACAGGTTTCTTTAATGCATGGATGGTTAATAAGATTAAACTGGAAGCATTCATTGCAACTCTGGTAACACAGAACATTATGAGAGGATTTGCTTACATTATCTGTGATGGTAAACCAGTATCTATCAGTAATAAAGCTTATCTGACAATCGGAAAAGCAAGATTACTGACGATTCCTGTATCTGTATGGCTGATGATCCTTGCATTTGTAATTTTTGGATTTATCCTTGCAAAGACTAAATTTGGACGTAGCGTATATGCAATCGGTGGAAGTCAGGAGGCAGCAAGACTTGCAGGTCTGAATCCACAGAAAATTGTTACAAGTTGTTTCGTTATCATTGGAGCTTTGACAGCATTAGGTGGAATCGTATTTTCATCCCGTATGAACTCCGGACAGCCAGCAGCAAATATTAACCTTGAGTTTGATGCGATCACAGCTGTTATCCTTGGCGGTGTTTCCTTTGCCGGTGGTGTAGGTGACATGTTCGGAACGATTCTTGGTGTTATCCTGATTCAGGCATTTAATACAGGTCTGATTATGGTAAATGTTTCTACTTTCTGGCAGTATGTAGCAAGAGGTGCACTTCTTCTTTTCGCTCTGACATCTGACTTTATCCGTAAGCAGAAACGTGAGAAAGAGCTTCTGGAAGCAAGCATGAAGAACATTAAATAAGAGAAACTTTCACACGTGGGGTGTGACTGAATATAGCAAAACATATATATCCTAAGGAGGAAAATGACATGAAGAAAAAAGTGATGAGTGTAGTTCTGGCAGCAGCAATGGCAGTAAGTATGGTAGTACCTGCAGTATCAGCAAGCGCAGCAGATAAGCTGGTAGTATATGGAATTTATAAAGCCGGTGATCAGACATGGTTTATCGATGAAGGTGATGCGGCAAAGAAAGCTGTTGAGGATGCCGGTGGAGAATTCATCTATGTAGATGCTAAGATGAGTCCGGAAGAATATTTAAAAGCAATTGATAATGCAGTTGCAAACAATGCAAGTGGTATCATTACCTGTACACCTGACCAGACACTTTCTCAGGCAGCCGTTGATAAGGCAAAAGATGCAGATATTCCGATTGTTGCATGTGATGATGCACTTCAGGATGATGCAGGAGAGAAATTAGCTCCATGGGTAGGAATTAATGCTTATGCAATCGGACAGACAAATGGTGAGTGGATGGCAAATTATGCAAAGGACAATGATCTTGTTGGAAAAGATGAAGTTGGTCTTCTTATCATGACTATGGATACTGTTTCCAGCTGCGTACCGCGTGCAGAAGGCGAATATGATAAATTCAAAGAAGTATGCCCGGATTTCAATGAAGACAATATTTTCTATGCAGACTATGATGGAACTACAGATAAAGGAAATACTGCAGCAGCAGCTGTACTTACAGCAAATCCACAGATTACAACATGGATGGTAATGGGTGCAAATGAAGAAGGAACTATTGGTGCATGCCGCGCTCTTGAAACAGCTGGTCTGGATGCAAATGCATGTGTAGTAGGTCTTGGTGCTTATATGGCAAAAGATGAGTGGAATGACAAAGGTGCTGATGGAACATGTATGAAAGCAGCTGCTTATTTCTCATCTGATTCTGTAGGTCAGGGATCTGTAGATGTTCTGATGAAACTGATCAATGGAGATGACGTTGATATGGAAACAGCAGTAGATGCAGAAATTGTTACACCTGAAAACTACAAAGATGTAATGGGCGATGCTGCTAACTAAGAGATTATATTTTCAGTCTTTTATTTCTGAAAGATAATCGGTATCAGTTAAGAATAATGTTTAATAAAAAAAGAATCAGAGATTGCGAGTGGCAGTTTCTGATTCTTTTTATATTTGGTTCGCAGACTGGGACTTATTTAGTATCTTCGGAAGACAGAATCATTTGCTGCCTGTATTCACTTGGAGTCATATTTTCCCACTTGCGGAAAGTGGAACAGAAACTGCTTTCGCTGTTAAATCCTGAACCAAAGGCAATCTCCTTAACAGGGACATCAGGCAGCTTTAACAGGAATTTGGCAGAATTGATTCTTGTGGCAATAAGGTATTGATGAGGAGTGAAGCCGGTCTGAGCAGTAAACACACGCGAAAAATGAAAAGGGCTCATATTGGCATTTTTGGCAAGTTGTTCCAAGGTTAGAGGTTCGCTGAAGTGTTCATTGATATATGCCCGGGATTTTTCTACTACTTTGAAGTGAGAAGTGGTATTTCCGGAATATGCCCGGGTATACAATAGCGTATTAAGCATTTGCGTGATCATTTCTGAAGCTTCTCCCTCTTTCAGTGGTTTGGAATTACGAAAGACATGTAACATCTGATCCAGACCATTTGTAATGGGAAATGAATTGGAAGGAGAAATAATGTTTCCATGGCTGGCGGTGATAAGATCATAAAAATCTCTGGCGAGTGGACCGTCAAAATGTATCCAGGAAACTTCTGCGTCACAGTCAAAGCCATATTCGTGAGGAACGTAACAGTCAATAAGAACAACCTGTCCGGCAACAGCATTCTGAAGTTGCTGATCTGGAAGAAGAACCTGACAGGTTCCTTTGGCAATATACATTAAAAGAAAACTGTTGTATTGAATTCTGGAGCGCCAGTATCCTGGTTCATAGTAAAAATATCCGATTTCTTTCGGATAAAGATAAAGTTTGGAAGCAATCGTGCTTGGCTGATAGAGATAGTAATCAGAAGCGGGATTTACTAAGTTTTCTTTTGTTCTCATAACGACTATCCTTATAGCAATTTTTTTAAACTCATAAGCAAGTTACAGTAATGAATATTCAGTAATTAACATATATAATTAAGCTATCACAAAAAGAAATAGAAAGCAATAAAAAAACATTATGAAAATTCATTGTCACAGGAAAGCTGGAATGAATTTTAGCTACGTTATTGAAAATGGAGTGGATAGTAACGTAGTTAGATTAATGATTTGTATTTTCGCAGTTGAGAAAAAGCTAGTGTACAGACAAATTGATACACTGGTATGTAAATTGGGAGGTAAGTAACATGGAAGAAGTAAGAATCTGGGAAGAGGAAGTAATCATCCCTACTTATGAGATCGGTGCAGCAGAAAAGAATCCGATTTTTTCTGAAAAACGAGTATATCAGGGAAGTTCCGGAAGGGTATATCCATATCCGGTTATTGAAAAAATAGAAGATGTCAAAAAGGATAAAGCATGGAAAGCTGTTTATCTGGAAAATCAGTATATTAAAGTGATGGTTCTTCCTGAACTTGGCGGCAGAATTCAGAGAGCATATGATAAAACAAATGGATATGATTTTGTATACTACAATCATGTAATTAAACCGGCACTGGTTGGTCTGACAGGACCATGGATTTCCGGTGGTATCGAATTTAACTGGCCACAGCACCATCGTCCGACTACATATCTTCCGGTAGACTATACAGTTACTGAACATGAAGACGGAAGCAAAACAGTTATGGTCAATGACGTGGATCAGATGTATGGAACAAAAGGAATTGCAAGTTTCACTCTGTATCCTGATAAAGCGTATATTGAGATTCGTGGACAGCTTTATAACCGTACGCCAATGGCTCAGACTTTTCTTTGGTGGGCAAATCCGGCAGTACCTGTAAACGATTATACGCAATCTGTTTTTCCGCCAGATGTACATGCGGTTATGGATCATGGAAAACGAGACGTATCTAAATTCCCTATCGCTACAGGTGTATATTATAAACATGATTACAGCGCCGGTGTGGATATTTCCCGTTATAAAAACATTCCGGTTCCGACCTCTTACATGGCAGAAAAATCAGATTTTGACTTTGTTGGTGGATATGATTACAGAGAAGAAGCAGGAATCCTTCATGTAGCAGACCATCATATTTCTCCAGGTAAGAAGCAGTGGACATGGGGCTGTGGTGATTTTGGTAAAGCATGGGATCGAAATCTTACAGATGAAGACGGTCCGTATATTGAGCTGATGACAGGTGTATATACAGATAACCAGCCAGATTTTACATGGCTGAAGCCTTTCGAGGAGAAAACATTTAAGCAGTACTTTATGCCATACAAAAAAGTTGGCTATGTAAAGAATGCAACGATTGATGCTATGGTCAATATGGAAATTGAAGGTAATGAAGTTTTCTTACGTGTTTATACAACCGGAGAAGAAAAGAATGCGAAAGTAGTTCTGGAGAAGAAAGATGAAGTAGTATTTGAAGAAACTGTTGATATTTCACCGGTAGCTGTATATGAAAAGAAAGTCAACGTTCAGGCAGAAAAGAAGACAGATATCACTGTCCGCGTATTTAACGCAGAGGGAAGAGAACTTGTAGAATTTACTCCACTTGAAGAGAAGATTCCGAAGATTCCTGAACCGGCACAGGCGGCAAAAGATCCACAGGAAATCCTGACATGTGAAGAACTTTATCTGACAGGACTTCATATTGAGCAGTATCGTCATGCAACCTATCTTCCGGATGATTATTATCTGGAAGGACTGAAGCGAGATGAAGGAGATATCCGACTGAATACAGCTTACGGTATGCTTCTGTTCCGTCGCGGTCTTCTGGAAGAAAGTGAGAAATACTTCCGCAAGGCACTGGAGAGAATGACATGGAAGAATCCGAATCCATATAACAGCGAAGCATATTATGATCTTGGTCTGACACTGTTCTATCAGGGACGTTATGACGAAGCATATGATGCATTCTTTAAAGCAACCTGGTCAAATGAACAGCAGGAAATGTCCTTCTATTTCCTTGCAGCGATTGCTGCGAGAAAAGGATTCTATCCGTTAGCTCTTGAATTAGTAGAAAAAGGTCTTGTGAAAAACAGCCATAACATTAAAGCAAGAGGATTAAAGGCAGCAATTCTCCGTAAACTGGGAAAAACAGAAGAAGAAAAAGAATGGCTGAAAGAGAATGAAAAAGTTGACTGTTTCGATTATGTATCTGCATATGAGGAAATCCTTCTTGCAGAGGTTGAGAAACAGGATGATATGAAACAGGCACTGAAAGCCCGTATGCGTAATTTCCACCAGAACTTTATTCAGGCAGCTATTGATTATATGGAGAGCGGATGCTACGAGGAAGCGCTTGGTCTGTTAAATATTTGCGATAAAGAATGGCCGATGCTGTATTACTATCGTGCAGAATGCCTGTATGAACTTGGAAAAGAAGCAGAAGCAAAAGAGATGATTGCAAAAGCAGATGCTGCAGATTCCTATTGCTGTTTCCCGAACCGTCTGGAGGACATTAAAGTACTGGAACTGGCAATGAAGCTTCAGCCGGAATTTCCAAAAGCTTATTATTACATTGGTAACTTATGGTATGATAAACGCCAGTATGAAAAAGCAAAAGAAGTATGGGAAAAATCAGCAGAACTGGACAATAATTTCCCGACAGTGTTCAGAAATCTTTCACTGATTTATTACAACAAGTGTCAGGAACCGCAGAAAGCGAAGGAAGTTCTGGAACATGCATTTGCGCTGGATACCACAGACAGCAGAGTATTCCTGGAACTGGATCAGTTATATAAGAAGTTAGATTATTCCGTAGAAAAACGTCTGGAATTCTATGAGAAATATCCGGAAACTTTTGAAGAACGTGATGATGTATTTATCGAATATATCACTCTTCAGAATTATATGGGAAATCATGAAAAAGCGTATGAACTTCTTATGGGAAGAAAGTTCCATCCATGGGAAGGCGGAGAAGGTAAGGCAACTACCCAGTATACCCGCGCACTTGTCGAAATGGCTAAGAAAGCAATCGTAAAGGAAGACTGGACAGAGGCAAAAGAATTACTTGAAAAAGCGCTTGTATATCCGGAAAATCTGGGTGAAGGTAAACTGGAAGGCTCTAAGGATAATAATATTAATTACTATCTTGCTCTGACAGAGAAAGCTTTTGGAAATGCAGAGAAAGCACAGCAGCTTTTCGCGGCAGCAAGTACAGGAACGGATGAACCGGCAGGAATGATGTTCTATAATGACCAGCCGGCAGATATGATCATGTATCAGGGACTTGCATTAAAGGAAATGGGTGAACCTGTTGCCGCAAATTCCAGATTCTATAAACTGATCAGTTATGGGGAAGCTCATATTTATGATGAAGTGAAAATGGATTACTTCGCAGTATCCTATCCGGATCTTCTGATCTTCGATGAAAACTTTACCCGAAAGAACAAAGCGCATTGTTGCTATCTGATGGGACTTGGAAATCTGGGACTTGGAAACCTGGAGAAAGCGAAAGAACATTTTGAAGAAACACTTCAGCTTGATCCGCATCATCTTCTGGCAAGACTGTATTTAAGAGGAATTGAAGGTGACAGTAAATAAATACACTCTAGAATAACAATAAACACAATATGTAACAATGATAAAAATGCCTTGCAAATATAAGAGAGTAATGCTAACATTACTATAAAGCATATTTCTCTTATATTTCAAGGCATTTTTGCTATCTTATAATTCTAACTACATTTCAGAAA
>OODH01002088.1_pt1 | contig 10282 bp, 8 predicted proteins | sample 1671391 | NCBI WGS metagenome assembly OODH01 (sample SAMN06348152, study PRJEB24527) | human gut metagenome | biome: human gut; feature: ankylosing spondylitis patient; material: feces | host: Homo sapiens | place: China | collected 2015-10 | reverse complement strand
GCGACCACCGAGATCTACACTCTTTCCCTACACGACGCTCTTCCGATCTGGTCTCGGTGCGGAAGTGAGGTTGTTGAAGAAACGTTCGGAGTTATGGTGAAGTGGCTGGCCGCGTACGTTCCGGGTTGCTGCGGGAGGCGGAGAACGGCTCCATGCGGCCTTCGTGCCTGTAACGTATCAGGTGTGTCGCTCCGGGGAGGGAAGCGTCCCCGGGCGCTCGGAGGCTAGTAGTTGCAGTTGGAACCGTAACCGCCGCCGTGTCCGCCATGGCCACCATGACCACCACCGTGACGGCCGCCGTTGTGGTAGCCCATGCCGTTGCCCATCATGCCGCGGCCGGGCTGGACACCGAGTTCCTTTTCCATCTTGTCGCCGAGGGTCATGCGTTCGGCGCGGAGCTGGGAGCGGAGTTCCGCCACCTCATTGGCGAGCTTGGAAATGGTCTCGGGCTTGGCGTTGGGGTTGCGGGACAGGGCGTCGAGCTCGATGCCCTTGGCGTTCAGCTTGTCCTGAATCGGGGATACGCGGCTGTAGTAATCCTTCATCATGGCATCATAGGCACCCTGGTTTTCAGGAGAAACCGCGTACATCCCGGCGTGGTTGCCATAGTTGTGGTACCCGTTGTAGGCGAAAGCGGACACGCCGGAACCGAGAACGATGGCGGAAAGGGCGAAAGCGGCGATAAGAGCGCGAGTCTTCATAGTGTGTACTCCAGTAATGGTGTTTTTATTGAAAGGTTGAAGCCAAACGGCTTACTGAGCGTATAGCAACAGGCGTGCCAAAGTATGTTTTGTTTTGTAATACACGAATTTTATTCATTAAAATAAAAACGCGTCATTCAGCGCTTCACGAGCGGCCCCGTGAGTGGGTAGAATGGAACCACACCGCGTTTCCGAGTGTGTAAAAACGCCACACCCCTTGGGCAGGGGCGGGGTGGAGACGCCGGGAACCCTGCGGATAATGGGGCTCGAAAGCGGTTCCAATCCGGGAATGGTTTTTGCTGTACCTTAAAAAAAATTCGGATCCGAGATCCGGCAACCGGATGCCGCTCCGCAAAAGGATATTCACGTGTACATGTCGTCGTTAAAAAAAATGCCCCGGTGGCTCACGCTGTTCCCGTGGTTCGTCATGGTCTGCGCCTTGCTGTTTTCAGCGGGGATCGTGGTGTTCGGGCTGCACAACGCCAAACGCGAATCGGATTTCACGTCGCAGCTGACCCTTGAAAAAGGGGCGGCGCTCATCAGCGCGCTGGAAGGTGCGTTGCGGACCGGTATGGGATATCACTGGTCCGATGAAGTGCTGAGCGATCTGCTCAACAAGGTCGGGGAACAGCCGGACATCGTTTCGCTGGTGATCACCAACCGTAACGGGACCGTGCTGATGGCGGCCGATACCAAACTCATCGGCACGAGTTTCTTGTCGCCGGAAGTTCTGGCGGAGCTCGATCCGACCCGGCAGGTCAAATGGAATGCGACGGAATTGCCCGATGGGATGCCCGTATTCCAAGTGTATAAGCAGTTTTCCGTCCCGCAGGGGGAACGCCGCAGGCATGGCGGCGGGCACAGGATGATGAGGCGCGGGCTGGACGGCGACTCGTGCGGCATGTTGGAAGCGAGCATTGCCGAGGGCACATCGCTGGTTATTTTCGTCGAGTATGATCTCACCCCCCTTGAGGAGGCACAGGCCGCCGACGAAAAGCATATGGCGGTCATGTTCGGCATTCTTGTTTTTGTAGGCTTGGTGGGCTGCATTACCCTGTTCCTGATCCAGAGTTACAGGCGCTCGCGCAAGCTCGTACAGGAAACCACGGCCTTTTCTTCGGAAATCCTGCGGACGCTTCCGGTGGGCATCATTTCCACGGACATGGACGATCGCATTACATCCATCAACCCCGCCGCGCAGGACATCACCGGGCTGACCCGGACGGCGGCGACGGGGCGGGGCCTTCATGACCTGCTGCCCGGCGTATGGGCCGTGCTCGAAGGGCGGACGGCGCAGGATGCCGCGAGAGAGCAGGAGGCCTGGTGCACGGTCGGTGAGCGTCGGGTTCCGTTGGCGATCAGCGCCTCGCACATTGTGACCGAGGAGGGCGAAGCCATCGGCACGGCTTTGATTATGCGCGATCTCGGGGAAATCCGGCGCCTCCAGAGCGAACTGCGGCGGCGGGACCGTCTGGTGGCGCTCGGCAATATGGCGGCGGGCATCGCCCATGAGGTCCGCAACCCCCTCAGCGCCATTAAGGGGTTGGCCCGTTTCTTCATGGAAGCGAGCCCCGAAGGCAGCGACGAAAGCCGCATGGCTGACATCATGACGAGGGAGGTGCTCCGTCTGGACAAGGTGGTGGGCGATCTCCTCGATTTTGCGCGCCCCGATGTGCTGAACCTGACCGATGTCAGGCTGAACGAGCTTGTGGAGCGGGCCCGCGACATGGTGCGGTCGGATATGGACGCCCGCAAGATCCGGTTTGAGGCCGAGCTGCCGGAGCCGCCGTTGTCCGTACGGCTGGACCGGGACCGTATGACGCAAGTGTTGCTCAACTTGTTTCTCAACGCTGTACAGGCCATGCCCGATGGCGGTAGGCTGATGGTACGGGCCCGGATGGAAGGTACAGAGCTGGCGCTGGATGTTGCGGATACGGGGTGCGGCATCGCCCCCGAACGTCTGGCGGATATTTTCAGCCCGTATTTCACCACCAAGGCCAGCGGCACGGGGCTGGGGCTTTCCATTGTGCACAAGATCGTGGAAGCGCACGACGGCACGATCGAAGTCGCCAGCACGCCCGGCGAGGGCACGGTGTTCAAGCTTCGTTTCCCGTTTGTGGCGTAGGCGGGGTCCGGGGAAAGGGAGGGAAACCTTCCCCGGTCCCCCAACCCTCCTTTCCCAAAACTTTTGACTTTATTGAATCCCTTATCCCCGTTTTTCCTGATTTTTTATGAGGTCCATAATGTGGCGGAAGGCGGAAGAGAAAGGTTTGTTGGGATTGTGTGTATTGGATTGATCGAGAATCAATTGAGGAATGGCATGGCTGAGAAAGGTTCGCATACGGTTCTTGTGGTGGATGACGATCCGGGGCATCGCGGGATGCTTGAGGCGCTCCTTGGGCGCTGGGGGCTGGCCGTTACGTCGGCGGGGGATGGCAAAGAGGCTGTGGCGCGGGTATGCGAACGGCCTTTTGACGTGGTGCTGATGGATATCCGAATGCCCGACATGGACGGCATCACGGCTCTGAAGGAAATCCGCAAGTACAATCCCGCCGTGCCGGTCGTGCTCATGACGGCGTATTCCGCCGTGGAGTCCGCTGTGGAGGCCATGAAGTCCGGGGCCGTGGATTATCTCATCAAGCCCCTCGACTTTGATCAGCTCAAGTCCACCTTGTTCAAAACGTTGGAACACAGCGAGGCCGTCCGGTCCGGCGAGCGTTTTCCCGTTCCAGTGGAGGGCATCGTGGGAAACAGCCCCGCCGTCCGGAGGATGTTGGAGATGATCCACACTGTGGCCCCTTCGGAGGCGACGGTGTTGATCAACGGCAAGTCCGGGACGGGCAAGGAGCTGGTGGCGCGGGCCATCCATAACCAGAGCCAGCGCAAGGACGGCCCGTGGGTGGCGGTGAACTGTGCGGCCCTGACCGAAAGCCTTCTGGAATCCGAATTGTTCGGGCACGAGAAAGGCGCTTTCACGGGCGCGGACAAGCGCCGGGACGGGCGTTTTCTGCAAGCGGACGGCGGCACGCTGTTTCTGGATGAAATCGGCGAAATTTCCCTGCTCATGCAGGTCAAGCTCCTGCGGGCCATCCAGCAGCGGGAGATCCAGCGCGTGGGAGGCGACGCCACCCTCAAGGTGGATGTGCGCATCGTGGCGGCTACGAACCGTAACCTGCTGGATGAGGTCGCGGCCGGGCGCTTCCGCGAGGATTTGTATTATCGGCTCAACGTCGTCAGCATACAGGTCCCGTCCCTTCAGGAGCGGAGCGAGGACATCCCCCTTCTGGCGGAGCACTTCCTCAAGGTTTTCGGCGAGCGGAACCGAAAGGATGTGAAGGGATTTACCCCCAAGGCGATGGACATGCTGATCAAATACCCGTGGCCGGGGAATGTCCGCGAGCTGGAGAACGCGGTGGAGCGGGCCGTGGTGCTGCTGTTCGGCAGTTACGTTTCGGAACGCGAATTGCCGCTTGCCGTAACGCAGGCGTACGAACAAGAGGACGATACGGAACCGTCAGCGCTGTCCGTTCCTTTGGAGGGGGCAACGCTGGAGGATGTGGAGCGCGAAGCCATCCTTCGTATGCTGGACAGTGTGGGCGACAACAAGAGCGAAGCGGCAAAGCGGCTGGGCATTTCCCGCAAGACCCTGCATACCAAGCTCAAACGGTACGGGCAGGAGCAGGACTGATCACTCCTGACGCGCCTTGTTGCGCTGTCACGTTTTTATGGGTTTCCAGCGCCAACCCTGCGAACGATGAGCCGTTCCGCCAGAGGATGAACCAGATCAGGCCGCTCAGTACGACGAGCAGCAGCGCGCCGAGCCCGAGCCCCTGCACGGCGGTTGCCAACCCTTTCGGGCGCGGCGGAACCATCTTGAAGCGCAAGCTGGCCTGAATGTCCTTTTTGAGCTGTTCCGTATCACCCCAGAGATACGGGAAAAAATAGTGAAAACCGCGCTTTGTGAGGCTGTCCGCCGCAAGCAGCAGGCTGAGGATGACAACGAGCAAGCCTGACAGGATATGATACCACGAGGCAAGCCAGCTGCTGAGGGCGGGATTGAGCTGCCCGGACGAAAGCATATGCATGGCGAAGCTGCTCAGGATTTGCAGGATGACCAAGACGGCGATGATTGCGTGCAGGAACCGCAGGTAGGGTTTCTGGAAAAAACCAAGGAATTGCCAGAGCAGTTTGGCCTGATTGCCGAGTGCGGACGTGACGGACATGGGGTTCTCCTTTTCCCGTCATCATACGCGAACGGCTCAGGGGAAAGCCATGATAGAAAAGAGGGTTGTGCCGATGGGAACATTGGGGAGGGGGAGGAGGAACTTTCTCTAGAAAGTTCCTCCTCCCCCTCCCCCGATTCTTTTATCTACCTTAACAAACAATACGAAGCGTGCTTGAGGCCTTCGGCGGCCAAACGGGACTCCAGATAAAGGGAGAGTGCGGCGACTGCCCGGTCGCACACGGGGAATACGGGGATGCCCCGCTCACGGAGGGCCTTGCGGAGCGGTTCGAATTTTTCGCCGCCGTCCATAACTGCGACCATGGGCTTGGAAGTGCGGGAACGGACATCGGAAAGCAGCGTCAAAATGCCGTCCGGGGCGTCCATGCGGAAGGCGTCGATATCCGTTTCGGCAAGCGAGTGCGTGACCGGGGAGAGGGGATCAAGGCCGATGACGACGGCGTCGATGTTCTCGTCGTTGAGCAACAGCTCGGCCATGTACGCATGAACCTCGTCGTCCGCGCCGGGGTTTATGTCGAGGGGGTTCTTGATTGGAACCAGCTTCTCCAACCCTTTTGAAGCGATGAGCCGTTTCATGGCCAGCCGGGTGGTTTCGGAATAAGTCCCGAGGGACATGCTGTACTCGTCGGATTGGAGCGAATCCGCCATGCCCACGGCCTCGAACCCGGCACCGCTGACCGCACCGAGCCGCTTGCCCCGGATGGTCGCGTTGGTGAAGGTTTCCGCCAGAAGAATCAGATCTTGGAATTCCGTGAAGTTGCGGGCCATGATCGCGCCCGCCTGCCGGATGCAGGTTTCACAGACCATGTAGTCCCCGGCGAGGGATGCCGTGTGGCCGCTGGTGGCCGTCTTGCCTTCGGGCGTCCGCCCGGCCTTGTAGAAAACCACTTGCTTGTCACGCCGTATGGCCTCGCGCACGGCCTCCGCAAACTGGATCCCGTCGAGATCCTTGAAGCCTTCCGCGTAGACGGCGATGACATCCACTTCTTGGGAGTCCATGAAATGGCGCATCATGTCCCCGAGCGTGAGATCCGTCTGGTTGCCCATTGAAATGAGATAGGACGGGCTCATTTCCGGCGTCTGGCTGAACCGGTTCAGAAGGAAAGCCCCGCTCTGGCTGACGATGGCTGTGCGGCGGCGAGGGTATTGCTTGTAATCAGGCATCTTGGCGGCTGGGATGAACCATGTGTCGAATTTGCCCGGACGGGAAATCACGCCCATGCAATTCGCCCCAAGGAAGGCCGGGCCGCCGTCCCCTCCGGCGGCGAGGTTCTTGTGGGCTTCGGTGATGCGGGCGATCATGTGCTCGGTCATTTCCCGGCTTTCTTCCGTTTCACCGAGGCCGCCGGGGATGAGCATGACGCTGTGCGCGGCGTTGTTTTCAATGATTTCATCCACCAGAGGCGGAACCTGTTCCGCTCCGATGGCGACGATGAACAGATCCAGCGGATCAGGAAGCGCACGGAGGTTCGGCACGCAGCGCACCCCGCTGGCGTCGTTTTCGCCGTCACGGATGATGACGAGTTTGTCGCGGTCAAAACCGGAGTCGATGATGTTTTCAAGGATGATCCGCCCGAAATTCCGGCGCTTGGAGGAAACGCCGATGATGCCGATGGATTTCGGGTGCAGCAGGTTGGCGATTTTTTGGATGGGACGGGGAGCGGGGCGTTCGCCGGGAGTCGAAAAGCGGCACATGCCGTCCAGCGGGACCATGAGGTAGTCCGTGAACGTGAACGGGTTGATCTCCAGTTCTTCAATGATGAACGGTGCATCGGGGTTGCAGGGGGAGAAATAGTTCCCCATGCGGATGAACGACTCGAAGCATTCGATAAGTTGGTCGTCGGTCACAATGCGGCGTTGCCCGCGGGTCAGCCCGGCCAGTTTCCGGTAGGAGACGGTCTTGCGGAAAAGCTCGAAGAAGGCATCGCCGTCGGTCAGTTCCGTCAGTGCGGCGACGATGGCCTGCCCTTTGCGGAAACGCTCGGCGTAGAGCTCGGTGTCCGTACCGCCGAGGCCCGCGCTGATGACCATGCCGAACTCGCGTGTGCGGCGCAGGCCGACGATCAGCTCGTTGCCGAACGATGCGGAGTCCGGCGGCATGAACTGTACTTGCAGGACGCCCTTGAGGTCTGCGGCGATGGCGTTCTGGAGCGCGGTTCCCGCCAGTCCCTTGTAGCTTTCGGGCGCGGAGGCGGGGCAGCGTTCGATCCATTCAGCATAGCGTTCCGGCACCTCGGAGAGCATACGCCGCACGGCGGAACGCACTTTGTCGGGCGTTTTGGGGACGATGCGCACGCCGCCCACTTCGGTCTTGTGGACGATGGTGGGGGAGATGATTTTCAGCACGGCCTTTTCGCCGGGCAGGGACATGATCTCCTCTTCCATCGGTTTGGCGTTCCGTGGGATGAAGGAGCATTTGGGCGGCGTTTCCGAACCGGAAAGGCTCAGCAGATTGTACACTTCGAATTCATAGAGAAAATGCCGCCCCTCAGTGTGGGCGTTGCGGAACAGCTCGGTAATGGGCTGATATTCAACAGTCAGATTCATGCGAGTCTCCAGCTGGTTGTGCGGTCGGAAAGGGAATCGTCGCTTCCGAACCGTTTTTATCCCTTTTCGCCGGGAGAGGGAATCAGGCTGTAGGCGTGGCCCTCGCAATTGTGGGAGGGGTTTCTTGTCGATTATATGCCCGTACCGGAGATCCGGAACTTCTGACGAACAAAAAAGGCTCCATTTGGGTGGAGCCTTTTTTGTTATTTCCAAACATCGTGCCAATCAGATTTTTCACAAGTTCACATCGTTAACTTGGCTGCAATAGATTCTCATCTTGGATGACTCCTCACAGCTGCTCATGCAACGTATCTACGCTTTGGCCCGCTTTTGTACAAGTTGCTTATCCCTTTCTTATCCCCAAAGAGAAAGCCCTTACAGACATTCATCTGTAAGGGCTTAAAAAGATTGGTGGGACGTGCGGGGGTCGAACCTGCGACTCTCTGCTTAAAAGTCCGAGAGTATTGCGTGTTGCAAATGTTTATAGGGTACGTTGTTTCGTTTAATTCATTGATTATAGAAGCAAAAAATGTTAATCCGCTAGCATTGTCCAGTGCGCCACAGGGTAGCAAAAGGGTAGCAAAATGCGCCGCAGGGTAGCAAAAGGGTAGCAGGATATGAGCGAAGACGGGAAGCGTACCCCGACGAAGGACAAGGGCGTCTACAGCCGGACGAGTGGCACGAAACGGCACAACGGGAAGGCCGACGTCTGTTTTGACATCACCTACAAGGACAAATCCGGCAAAAAAATATGGGAGAAAGTCGGCTGGCGTTCCGAGGGCGTTTCGCAGGCGCTGGCCGCATCCGTCCGCCGGGAGCGGATGGAGGAAATCCGTACCGGCCGTCCCGTGGACAGGGCATCCCGCACGCTGACCTTTGGAGCTGCCTATGCCGAATGGGAACGGACGCATCTGCCCAAGCTCAAGGAGCAGGTGCGGGTCAAAAACCTTGCCGAGCTGCATGTCCTGCCGTTCTTCCGCGACAGGCCAATGAATGCCGTCACGCCTCTGGAACTGGAGCGCATGGGGACTCGGATGCGCGAAGACGGCTTTTCGGATCAAACCATCCTGCATGTGTACAGCCTGATCCGCAGGGTCTACAGGAAGGCCTTCCTGTGGGGCATCTACAACGGGCCCATCCCCACGGCGGGAATCAACCTCCCGCAGCTGGACAATGCACGCCAACGCTATCTGACAAAGGATGAGGCCGCCCGTCTGCTCGGCGAGCTTCGCAAAACATCGCTGCTTTGGCATGATATAGCCCTTTTATCTCTCCATACCGGGATGCGGTTATCCGATATTTTGGGGTTGCGGTGCAATCAGGTCAATCTTTCCGGGGGGATCATCGACGTCATTGCCTCAAAGCCCGGAACATATACGGCCTATCTCACAAAAGAGGCGTCGGACATGCTTCGCGAAAGGCTTTCCGAGCCTTCCGGGCTTGTCTTCCCGTCCCCGAAGGGCGGAAAGCAGATCATCCGGGCCGGAAAGCCGTTTCTGCACGCCGTCAAAGCGTGCGGCTTCAACGACGGACAGCCTGATCCGCGCTATCACGTCGTGTTCCATTCCCTGCGGCACACCTACGCCTCCCTGCTTGTTCAGCGCGGGGTGCCGCTGACCGTCGTCTCGAAGCTCATGGGGCACGCCACGACAAAGATGACGGAACGTTACGCCAAGCTCTCCCCGGACAACAAAAAGGACGCCGCAAAGCTGATTTCGGAAATCCTCAGCTCGCGCGAACCCGGCTCTTGCTGAGAAACGCCTGTATGTCGTCGTGCGAATAGAGCACCGGCGCGTTCTTCGTGCTCTGGTGGTACGCGGGGCCTCCCCCACGGCAGCGCCAGACCTTGAGCGTGCCTTCCTTCAGGCCGTACAGCTCTTCCACTTCGGGCGGAGTCAGCAGTTCCCGGCGCTTGAGCATTTCAAGGCGTCCCACCCCCTTGAGGGCTTCGGCGAAGCCCATGCTCAAGCAGGCGGCCAGATCGAGCTGTTCGAGCGCGGACGAAAGTTCGGAACGGGATGCGTCCATGATCATCTCCCCCTTTCGACATTGGCCTGCAATCCGGCGAGCAGGCTTTCGCCTTCGGCAAGCAGCGCCTGCACCCGGCGGATCATGCGGCGGGCTTCGGCGGCGTCGATCTCGTTGTCTGCCAGAACGTCCTGACCCTCGCGAGCGATCGCGCCCATCCGTCCGAACAGGCCGCCGAGACTTTGCAGCATCGCCGGGGCGTCCAGCGGTTTGACCGGCTGCACGCCCGTTTCCGTATTGTCCATGAGCCACTGGAGAATAATGGTATTGCCCAGCACGCGGCATAGGCGGGGAATGTTCGGGAGTGCCGGCCAGTAGTCGCCGGAAGAGAAAAAGCGCGAGGCCGAAGCGGCTCCCCAGTCCATGCCGGCGGCGATTTCGTCTTCCGTCTTGTGGCTGTAGGCGATGGCCATGCGCATGGCGGACACGAGGCTGTACCCCTTCAACGTTTCAGGTTGTTGCATCATATGACTCCCCGATGGTTTTATTGCGCTTGCGAATTGCATATTTTTTTATCATTATGTGCACAACGGATGCCTTGTTTGCGGGGCCGCAGCGGGGGAAGAAGTTCCTCTGGGATTCCGGCCTCCTCAAGAACAATTCTGACAGGCAGATAAACGCCCGCGCTCCCGAGGGATGTACTCAGATAGCCAAGTGAATAGCCTGTCTTTCTTGCCAGTTCCGTCGTCCGTATCTTGTTCCGCCGCATGAATATCTTGAGTCTGGCGCGCCGTTCCTCATTACTGTAGAGCCGAGACATAGC
>OODH01002085.1_pt1 | contig 10291 bp, 7 predicted proteins | sample 1671391 | NCBI WGS metagenome assembly OODH01 (sample SAMN06348152, study PRJEB24527) | human gut metagenome | biome: human gut; feature: ankylosing spondylitis patient; material: feces | host: Homo sapiens | place: China | collected 2015-10 | reverse complement strand
ATAATTGACATAATGTATAATAAGTAGTAGTATCAAAATACAAAAGATATAGTAACAAATACTACATGTAAAAATAATAAATACTATTTTGCTAAAAGGAGGTCATATTATGTTACAGATAGGGATTCGTGAACCGGGAAGCGCCATTACACATTTTATAGCTATGATGATGGCAATATTTGCCACATCGCCGTTGTTAGTCAAGGCTGCGCTGAATGGAAATCATACAACGATTCTGGCAATGGCCGTGTTTATGGGAAGCATGGTGCTGCTTTATGGTGCAAGTACGGTGTACCATTCGCTTGTTGTCCGGGATAAAATTTTAAAGATATTCCGCAAACTCGACCATATGATGATATTTGTCCTGATTGCCGGATCTTATACGCCGGTATGTCTGATCGTACTTGGCGGGAAGTCGGGTTATACGCTGCTTGCGGCAGTGTGGGGCATTGCGGCGGCAGGAATGCTGATAAAAGTGCTCTGGATCAACTGCCCGAAGTGGTTTTCATCCGTGATCTATATCGCAATGGGATGGGTGTGTCTGTTTGTATTCCGGGAACTGTTAGCCACTCTTTCCCAGGCAGCATTTTTGTGGCTGCTTGCAGGCGGTCTGATCTATACTGTCGGCGGTGTGATCTATGCATTAAAACTGCCGGTGTTCAACGCGAAGCACAGTCAGTTTGGCTCCCATGAAGTATTTCATCTGTTTGTCATGGCTGGAAGCATCTGCCATTTTGTATTCATGTATCAGTATGTAGCGTGAAAAATAAAACGATTGCCGGATAGATTTTATGGAAAAGTTAGGTTATAATGTAACAGCAATGAAAAATGAGCAGTGACAGGCAGATGAGAAATGAAATGCCTGTATGAAGAGGAGACAGATATGAGATATACGTTGGAAAATGAAAATTTAAAAGTGGAGATTGACTCATTTGGAGCAGAGATCAAATCTGTAAAAAGAAAATCAGATAACTTTGAATATATGTGGTGTGGTGATAAAAAGTACTGGGGCAGAACATCCCCTGTATTATTTCCGTTTGTCGGTGCGCCGAAAAACAAAGAATACCGTTATGACGGAAAAACTTATACGATGGGACAGCACGGATTTGCAAGAGATATGGAGTTTACATTAGAGGCACAGACGGAAGAGAACATCTCATTTGTACTGACCGATACTGCGGAAACCTGTGAAAAATATCCATTTCATTTTGCACTGCACATTGGTTATGAATTGTGCAAAAACGAGGTAAAAGTAAACTGGACTGTGGAAAACACCGACACAAAAGAATTATATTTTTCCATCGGTGCACATCCGGCATTCAACTGCCCGGTTCACGGAGAGGAAAATAAAACCGGATATGGTCTCAAATTTGGCGGACTGGCAGATACTATTCATCATCATGGAAACACACCGGACGGTATGGCGGTGATGGAGGATAAAGTCCTGGCACTGAAAGATGGCTGTGTGACATTTACGGAAGGATTCTTTGATGAGTGCACTTACATGGTCGAAGGAAAACAGACCGGAGAGGTTTCCCTGCTTGACCGTGAAGGCATCCCGTATGTAACCGTAAAATTTGACACTCCACTATTTGCAGTATGGTCACCGGAAGGAAAAAATGCACCTTTCGTCTGCATTGAACCATGGTACGGAAGATGCGATGCCACAGATTTTACCGGCACATTGCAGCAGCGCGACTACGAAAACATGCTGCCGCAGGGCGGAACATTCAAGGCAGCTTATAGTATTGCATATCTGTAAGATAGAGTCAGCAAAAGGTGGATCATAAAAATAAAAAACGCAAAAGCATGTAAAAAAAGCATAGCTTTTGCGTTTTTTTCATATAGTGAAACAGAATCGAAAACCTGTGGAGTGGTCAATGAATATACAGTCAAAAATGAAAACAAGAGATGCAAAAAACAATCCGGTCACTGCGGTATTGGTGTCCGTGCTGGTTATGTTCCTTTTAAGCTGCCTGTTCCTGTTACTGTTGGCTGCACTGTTATATAAGTTTGATCTGAGTGAATCGGCAGTAAAGGTGGGAATCGTTGTCATTTATATCGTCTCCGGAGTGATCGGTGGATTTTTCATGGGAAAGATCATGAAAACACAGAAATTTTTATGGGGATTTGCAGCGGGAGCCATTTATTTTTGCATTTTATTCCTGATATCAGTGCTGGTTAAACAGGGAGTCTCCATGGAACTGCCGAAAGTGGCGACAACATTTATTCTATGTGCGGTATCCGGGATGGCGGGCGGAATGATAAGTTAGTGGTTACTGTCAGTGTGCCAATTAGCATATAGACAGGACTTGCGCAGAATATCAGCGGCGTGCTATACTCAAAGAAAATGTGCATGAATGAAAAAAAATTATCAATGTTTCATGCAGAAAAAGATACGCACGAGGAGGAAGACATGGAAAGACAGAAGAGACAGGGAGCAGAGTACGAGTTTTACGGAAAACTCCCGCTGAAAAAGGCAATCCCGCTGGGATTACAGCATGTGCTGGCAATGTTTGTGGGAAACCTGACACCGATCCTGATCATCTCAGGGGCATGTGGTATTGCAGGTGAGGAGTTCGGCAGTCTGCAGGTCGATCTGCTGCAGAATGCGATGCTGATCGCCGGGATCGTGACACTGATCCAGTTATTTGCGATCGGACCGGTTGGTGGAAAGGTACCGATCATCATGGGAACGAGTTCCGGATTTATCGGTGTGTTTAACAGTGTGGTTCAGGTAATGGGAGGAGGAATCCTTGCATATGGAGCCATTATGTGTGCATCCGTCATTGGTGGTCTGTTTGAGGGAATCCTTGGATTTCTGTTAAAGCCGCTCCGCAGATTTTTCCCTGCGGTTGTAACGGGAACCGTTGTACTGTCGATCGGATTGTCACTGATCGCGGTCGGCGTCAATTCTTTTGGCGGCGGCAATACGGCAAACGACTTTGGTTCAGTAGAAAATTTACTGCTCGGAGCAGCTGTTTTACTGATCATTGTAGCAGTGAAACACTGGATGAAAGGTATGGCGAGTGCATCATCGATCCTGATCGGTATTGTGGCAGGCTATATCATTGCTGCGATCATGGGACTGGTACTGCCGACAACAGCAGTCAATGCGGATGGTGTGGAATACACAAAAGCCTGGGTGTTAAACTGGGATAAGGTTGCAAATGCAGCCTGGTTTTCCGTTCCGAAATTAATGCCGGTCAAACTGGTATTTGACTGGAGAGCAATCATTCCGGTTCTGATCATGTTTGTTGTTACCGCGGTTGAAACAGTCGGAGATATCTCCGGTGTTATGGAAGGTGGAATGGGCAGAGAAGCTACCGACAAAGAACTTTCCGGCGGTGTCATCTGTGATGGAATTGGTTCTTCGCTTGCAGCACTTTTTGGTGTTCTGCCGAATACTTCTTTCAGTCAGAATGTAGGACTTGTCACAATGACGAAAATCGTAAACCGTATGGCGCTTGCATCCGGAGCCGTATTCCTGATTTTATGTGGTTTATTCCCGAAACTTGCAGCACTGATTTCAATCATGCCGCAGAGTGTACTTGGAGGAGCTGCCGTTATGATGTTTTCATCCATCGTGATCAGCGGAATCCAGCTTATTACCAAAGAACCGATGACGATGCGCAATATCACGATCGTCTCCGTCGCATTGGGACTTGGCTATGGAATCGGATCCAGCAGCGGCATCCTTGCACATCTGCCGCAGGGCATCCAGCTGATCTTTGGCGGTTCCGGTATTGTTCCGGCAGCCATTGTGGCGATCATCTTTAATATTATCCTGCCGAAGGATGCGGAATAAAAAAAACTTCCCATATGAAAAAAGTTATGTTATACTGTATAAGTTAACAGAACTCCGCGCGAAAGCGAATAAATACATAGTATTACGGGGAGCGGGCAAATGGCGTATCCCATGTGTGCGGAAATTACAAAAAAGGAGAGAAGCATCATGAAACATGTAAAGACATTAAATACCAAGAGATTACAGAACACAATCAAAAAAGGCGGCTGCGGCGAGTGCCAGACATCCTGCCAGTCTGCATGCAAAACATCCTGTACAGTAGGAAACCAGAGCTGTGAGCACAAATAAGATTTGAGCTGGTACGGCCGGGCATGCATAGCATGGTAAAAATTGTGCATATGAGTGCCGGATATGCCATTATGGCATCATACAAAATGACTGTGTGATACAACGATGAAAATCATACGGTCGGATATAAGTGAAATCTGCAAACGACCGTTCGCATAGCGTGCGGTCATTTGTACGTTTTATCGGCAACATTAAAATGCCGTAATACTTGAAAAAAATACATTGATTTGCAGAAAACTTTAAATGTTTTGCTGTAAAATCAGATAGAAAGAGAGGAAATATTATAGTGGTTCATCAGTATAAGAACAACGGCTATGATATTGTTTTAGATGTAAACAGCGGAGCGATTCATGTGGTGGATGACGTGACTTATGATGTCATTGAGATGATCGATCAGAGCCAGCCGGAATCGTATGCAAGGGATGAGATCGTATCTGCACTGTCCGGAAAATACGGCAAAGAGGAAGTGGAGGAAGCAGTCGATGAAGTCCAGACATTGATCGATGAGGAGTCACTTTTTACAAAGGACACTTACGAAAACTATATCATGGATTTCAAAAAACGCCCGACGGTTGTCAAGGCACTCTGCCTGCATATTGCACATGACTGCAACCTGGCATGTCAGTACTGCTTTGCTGAGGAGGGAGAGTACCATGGAAGAAGGGCACTGATGTCCTTTGAAGTTGGAAAGAAAGCACTGGATTTCTTAATTGCCAATTCAGGTAACAGACGAAATCTTGAGGTGGATTTCTTTGGCGGCGAGCCGCTTATGAACTGGCAGGTCGTAAAAGACTTAGTTGCCTATGGAAGAGAGCAGGAAAAGCTGCATGACAAGAATTTCCGTTTTACACTGACCACAAATGGTGTGCTTTTAAATGACGAGATCATGGAATTCTGTAATAAAGAGATGGCAAATGTGGTCTTAAGTATCGATGGAAGAAAGGAAGTTCATGATAAGATGCGTCCGTTCCGCAAAGGGGCAGGAAGTTATGATCTGATCGTTCCGAAGTTCCAGAAACTGGCAGAGAGCCGGAATCAGCAGAAATATTATATACGTGGTACATTTACAAGAAATAATCTTGATTTTTCAAAAGATGTGGAGCATTTTGCAGATCTTGGATTTGAGCAGGTATCGATTGAGCCGGTTGTCGGGGAAGATACAGATCCATATGCAATCCAGAAAGAAGATCTTCCACAGATCTTTGAAGAATATGACAGACTGGCAAAGATGATCATCGACAGGGAAAAGAGCGGAAGAGGATTCAATTTCTTCCACTTTATGATCGACCTTGAAGGAGGTCCGTGTGTGTCGAAGCGTCTTTCCGGATGTGGATCCGGAACCGAATACCTGGCTGTGACACCGTGGGGAGATCTGTATCCGTGTCATCAGTTTGTAGGCCAGGAAGAGTTCCTCATGGGAAATGTCGATGAGGGCATTGTGAAACCGGAGATTGCGGAAGAATTTCGCGGATGCAGCGTTTACTCGAAAGAGAGCTGTAAGACCTGCTTTGCAAGGTTTTACTGCAGTGGTGGCTGCATGGCAAATTCTTACAAGTTCCACCATACCATCAATGATACATATGAAGTGAGCTGCGAGATGGAAAGAAAGCGTGTGGAATGTGCGATCATGATAAAAGCTGCGTTGGCAGACAAGTAAGAAAGGAAAATGAGAGATGAAAAAAGGTAAAAGTTTTCTCAGCCTGTTCCTCGTCATTGCCGTAACGGTACTCTTTGGAGTATCCTGTATGTATGGTGTTGACCTGAAAGGAACAGGAGCTGCGAAGAACATCAATCTCGGCCTTGATCTTGAAGGTGGTGTAAGTATCACTTATCAGGTTAAGGGAGACAATCCGTCCCAGAAGGACATGGATGATACTGTATACAAGCTGCAGAAGCGTGTAGAACAGTACAGTACAGAGGCTCAGGCTTATCAGGTAGGAGATAACCGTATCAGTATTGAGATCCCTGGAGTAAATGATGCAAATGCGATCCTGGAAGAACTGGGACAGCCGGGTTCACTTTACTTTATCAAGCATAAGAACAGTGCCGGTGAAGAGAACTATACGCTTGGTTCTTCGGGTTATGTGCTGAATAAGACAATCGACGAACTCAAAGAAAGCGACTCAATCGTACTGACCGGATCAGAAGTAAAGACTGCTTCTGCCGGACAGATCTCTGATTCCACGACTGGAAGTAAAGAGTACGGTGTGGATCTGGAACTGACAACAGAAGGTGCTGAAAAGTTCAAAGAGGCAACCCAGGAAGCTGTTAATAACAGCAATGATACGATTGCAATCTATTATGATGGCGAACTGATCAGTGTGCCGAAAGTTAATACGGTAATTGAGAATGGAAAAGCACAGATCACGGGTTCTATGACTTATGAAGAGGCGGATAATATTGCGTCTACGATCCGTATCGGTGGTCTGAATGTAGAACTGGAAGAGCTGAGTTCAGAAGTAGTAGGAGCACAGCTTGGTCAGGAAGCAGTAAGCACAAGCCTGATCGCCGGTGCAATTGGTCTTGCACTGGTATGTATTTTCATGTGCTGGGTATATCTTCTTCCGGGACTTGCAGCCAGTATGGCACTGCTGCTTTATACAGAGATCACACTGCTTCTCCTGAATGCATTTGATATTACACTGACATTGCCTGGTATTGCCGGTATCATCCTTGGTATTGGTATGGCGGTGGATGCGAACGTAATTATTTTCGCACGTGTGAAAGAAGAACTTACAGCCGGCAAGTCTGTTCATGCAGCATTGAAATCCGGTTTCCATAAAGCAATGTCAGCCATCATTGATGGAAATGTGACAACGCTGATCGCAGCAGGTGTGCTGTGGCTTCGCGGAAGTGGATCTGTCAAGGGATTTGCACAGACACTGGCACTTGGTATCGTAATCTCCATGTTTACAGCACTGGTGATCACGAGACTGATCATTTTCTCTTTCTACGGAGCTGGTATCCATAATGTAAAAGCTTACGGAAGACATTTGAAAGAACGTAAACCATTTGACTTCCTTGGAAAGAAGAAACTCTTCTTTGTTCTGCCGATCATCCTCTGCCTGTGCGGACCGGTTATGATGGGTGTGAACCATGCAAGAGGAATCGGGGCAATGAACTACAGCCTTGACTTTGTCGGAGGAACATCCACGAATGTTACATTTGATAAAGAATATACGCTTGATGAGATTGATAAAAATATGATCCCGAGTATGGAAGAGATCACCGGAGATAAGAATATCCAGGTTCAGACGGTAAAGGGAACGAACCAGGTTGTATTTAAGACGCAGACACTGGATCTGACAAAGAGAGAGGCTCTCGCATCTTATCTGAATGAAAATTATGGTGTTGAGACAAAAGATATTGCAACAGAAAATATCAGTTCCACAGTAAGTTCTGAGATGCGTGTGGATGCAGTCATTGCTGTGATCATTGCTACGATCTGTATGCTGCTTTATATTTGGTTCCGTTTTAAGGATATCCGTTTTGCAACAAGTGCTGTTGTTGCACTGGTACATGATGTACTGGTAGTTCTTGGATTCTATGTGATCGCAAGAGTATCTGTCGGAAATACATTTATCGCGTGTATGCTGACAATCGTCGGATACTCCATCAACGCGACCATTGTTATCTTTGACCGTATCAGAGAAGAACTGAAGACGAAGTCCAAGGCAGAAGATCTGAAGGATCTTGTAAACCGCTGCATTACGCAGACACTGACAAGAACGATCTATACCAATATTACGACATTTATCATGGTTGTTGTACTTTATATTCTTGGTGTCAGCTCTATCAAAGAATTCGCAGCTCCTCTGATGGTAGGTATCGTATGTGGTGCTTATACATCTGTATGCATTACCGGTGCACTCTGGTATGTAATGAAGACGAAGATCGGTGCAAAGGCTGCTACGGTTTCTAACGGAACAAAAGCCATTGCTGATACAAAGAAGGCTGAACAGGCAGATAGTTCCGAAGCTTTGGCTGATGGAAATACTGCAAAGAGCGGTAAGAAAAAAGGAAAGAAAAAGTCCTTTAAAGATAAGAAAAAGAAAAATAAATAAGCATTGAAGTTTCAGCCTGCTTTATGGCAGACATTCACAGGAAGCCTGTTCCGGCAGTAAAGCCGGACGGGCTTCTGTTCGTTTAAGTAGAGAACAGGAGAAAAGGACAGATGGCAAAGTGGTTTATCAATATGAAAAAAGCAGATTTCAACGGAATTGCCAGAAAATATGGAGTTTCCCCGGTGATCGCAAGGATCATGAGAAACCGGGAAGTCACGACAGATGAGGAAATTAATCTGTATCTGAATGGCACACCAGGAGATCTTTATGACGGACGGCTGATGAAAGATATGGAATGTGCGGTTTCGATTTTGAAAGAGAAGATTGCAGAAGAGAAAAAAATCCGCATCATAGGTGATTATGATATTGATGGGGTGAATTCTACTTATATTTTGCAGAAAGGACTGGAACTGGCAGGTGCGGATGTGGATACAGATATTCCGCACAGGATCAAAGATGGTTACGGTTTGAACCGTGCATTAGTTGACCGTGCATACCGGGATGGGGTTGATACGATCCTCACCTGTGATAATGGAATTGCGGCAATTGATGAGATCGCATATGGAAAAGAAAAAGGGATGACGGTGATCGTGACGGATCATCATGAAGTGAAATTTAAAGAAGAAAATGGTGTTCGCATTTATCAGGTTCCGGCAGCAGATGCGGTGATCGATCCACATCAGGAAGACTGTAATTATCCATATAAAGAGCTTTGCGGAGCAGGAGTTGCCTATAAACTGGTGAGGGTATTGCTGGAAGAACTGGAGATCGATCCGGCAAAAGCAGAATATCTGATCGAGAATGTCGCGATCGCTACGATCGGCGATGTGGTAAATCTGACAGGAGAGAACAGGATATTTGTCAGGACGGGTCTGGAAATGCTGAAAAAGACAAAGAATGAAGGGCTGAAGGCATTGTTTGAATGTACAGGAATCGATGTGGAAAATCTGAATACCTATCATATTGGTTTTGTCATCGGCCCATGTATCAATGCCTGTGGAAGACTTGATACGGCAAAAAGAGCATTGGAACTGCTCAATGCACCGGGACGCAGAGAAGCAGTGATGATGGCAGAAGATCTGAAAGCACTCAATGAAAGCCGGAAGGAAATGACAGAAAAGGGTGTAGAACGGGCGGTTGAAATGATTGAAACTTCCGTTCTGAAAAAAGACAGTGTTCTGGTTGTCTATCTGCCGGACTGTCATGAAAGTATTGCCGGTATCATTGCAGGAAGACTGAAAGAACGCTATTATCGTCCGACTTTCGTATTGACGAAGACAGAAAATGGAGCAAAAGGATCAGGACGTTCCATCGAAGCGTATGATATGTTCGCAGAGATGAACCGGTGTGCGGAACTGTTCACCCGATTCGGCGGACATAAACTGGCAGCCGGTCTTTCTCTTCCTGAGGAAAATATTGGATCATTCAGAAAGAAGATCAATGAACTGTCACAACTGACAGAGGAGGATATGCAGGAGCGGGTATCGATTGATCTATGCCTTCCATTTGAATATATTGATGAGAACCTGATCGCAGAACTGAAAAGATTAGAGCCTTTTGGCATGGGAAATGAAAAACCTAAATTTGCAGACAGAAATCTTAGTGTGATCGATCCGAGGATCTTTGGAAAGAACCGGAATGTATTAAAGTGCAGGCTGAGAAATGAACGAGGCATGCAGATGGATGGGATTTATTTCGGAGATGTAGAAGAGTGTCTGGAAGTGATGGAACAAAGAAAAGTAATGCCTCTGACTTTTTACCCGAAGATCAACGAATATATGGGAAAAAGAAGTATTCAGCTTGAAATTGTAAATTATCAGTAAGGAAAGGGTGAATTATCGGAATTTCACGTGCAATATGCTCAAATTGCACAACAGTTGGAAGTTGTTGTTTGAAAATGGGGAAAATGGTGTTATACTTAATGATATTAAGTTGAGATGTACCCAAAAGCAGATAATCTGGTGTACAGATTCAGATACAAAGGATGAGTGAAAGGGGAAGTCGATATGGCAGGCACTCTGGAATATGAAGAGCTGAATAAAAAGCTTCCGGGACTGGGAGATACAGTTACAACTCCGGATGGGCTTACCGGAACTGTACACAGTGTAAACGTGCTTCGTCAACGTGTAAA
>OODH01002083.1_pt1 | contig 10294 bp, 7 predicted proteins | sample 1671391 | NCBI WGS metagenome assembly OODH01 (sample SAMN06348152, study PRJEB24527) | human gut metagenome | biome: human gut; feature: ankylosing spondylitis patient; material: feces | host: Homo sapiens | place: China | collected 2015-10 | reverse complement strand
AAAAAGTTATCCACAATATGTGAATAACATGTTGGTAACTTTGTATAATTGTGGTTAAAAAATGTGAATAAAGTATTTTTGTAAATCTTTTTACATTGCCTAAATGCCAAAAATAGTGTACTATATAGTATGTATGGGATTGTGGAGAACATTCCCATAATATACTCTTTATATGTTAAATAATGGAGAACTTTGATGGATAAAGTAATGGAAAAGTGGAATGAAATACTACAGATGGTCAAGGAAGAGCATGGTCTGACAGATGTTTCCTTTAATACGTGGATAAAACCGCTTGAGGTGTTCGCCATAGACGGCAATACACTGTATATTCTCGTTCCGTCTGAGCAGATGGGGCTCAGCTATATCAACAAAAAATATTATCTTCCTCTTAAGGTAGCTATAGGTGAGGTGACAGGTATCGAGTATGATATCCAGTTTATTTTACCGGATCAGGCTCAGAGCCTTAAGTTTAAAAACAACGATACCCCTCAGCTTGAGCCACAGACTCCTGTAAAGGGGGATCACTCAAACTTAAACCCTAACTATACATTTGACACCTTTGTCGTAGGTAATAATAACAGGTTTGCCCATTCTGCTTCTCTTGCAGTGGCAGAAAGCCCGGGTGAAGCATACAATCCGCTATATATATATGGTGGTCCGGGACTTGGCAAGACTCATCTTATGCATTCAATAGGTCATTTCATCATTGACCAGAATCCTGATACCAAGGTGCTTTATGTTACTTCTGAAGAGTTTACCAACGAGGTTATCGAATCTATCCGTAACGGTAATTCTTCTGCCATGACAAAGTTCCGTGACAAATACAGGACTGTAGATGTGCTCATGATTGATGATATCCAGTTCATCATAGGAAAGGAAAGTACTCAGGAGGAGTTTTTCCACACCTTCAACACACTGCAGACACAGGGCAAGCAGATTATCCTTACCTCTGATAAGCCGCCTAAGGAGATGGAGACTCTCGAGGAGCGCATCCGTTCCCGTTTCGAGTGGGGACTGATGGCTGATATCGGTACTCCTGACTATGAGACGAGGATGGCTATCCTCCGTAAGAAAGCTGAAACTGACAATTTTGATATAGATGATGATATTTTAAACTACATTGCTTCAAACATCAGCTCCAACATCCGTGAGCTTGAGGGAGCCTTAAACAAGCTTTTAGCCTTCCACAATCTCGAGCATACTCACATCACTATGGATATCGCTGAGAGGGAGCTTTCCAATATCATCACGCCGGACAAGCCAAGGGAAATCACTGCACAGCTCATCATCGAGGTCGTTTCAGAGCATTTCCACATCTCTGTTGACCAGATGATTTCAAAGACCAGAAGCAGCGAGATTGCACGTCCAAGGCAGATTGCCATGTACCTCTGCAAGACCATGACCTCTGATTCACTTGATGTAATCGGCCAGCTTTTGGGCGGCAGAGACCACTCTACTATCATCCACGGCATCAAGAAGGTCACCAAGGATTACGAGGAGAATGACAGTACACGTACTCTCATAGAAACTATCAAGAAAAAGATTAATCCAAATTAGTTTCTACCTATTTATATATGTGCTCATTTGCATGTTAATAATTTGGTTATAACCTTGCTTTTATTTCCACATGAGCATGTTAATGACAGGTTGAAGGAAAGTGAATAAAAAGTTATTATTTTTACTTCAACAGGTTTTTAAGCAAGTTATCAAGCCGCTTAAAGCTTGTCTTTAAAGGCTTTGAAGGGGTTTTAAACTTTTTAACAGCCCCTAAGAAGAATATTACGAATATCTTTTAAATATTTATATATACGCGCAGGAAGGAGTTTTTCTAAATGAAACTTATTTGTTCAAAAGCAAATTTACTGAAAGGTGTTAATATCGTATCGAAGGCAGTACCTACACGTACTACAATGGCAATTCTCGAGTGCATACTTATTGATGCATCCGCAAACGAGATTAAGCTTATGGCTAACGATATGGAGCTTGGAATCGAAACAATAATAGACGGAACTATCGAAGAGAGAGGAATTATCGCTCTTGACGCCAAGATTTTTTCAGAAATAGTGAGAAAGCTTCCTGACAATGATGTAACAATTGAGACAGATGCTTCCTTCAAGACCGTCATATCATGTGAAAAGGCCAAGTTCAATATCATCGGAAAATCAGGTGATGATTTTTCTTACATACCATATGTTGAGAGAAATGAGTCTATTGTCCTTTCACAATTTACCCTTAAAGAGGTTATCAGACAGACAATTTTCTCAATTGCCGACAATGACAACAATAAACTGATGACAGGTGAGCTTTTTGAGATTGAGGAGAATAAGCTTCGAGTTGTTTCTCTTGACGGACACAGAATATCTATCAGATATATCGAGATGAAAAATCACTATGACAGCAAGAAGGTTGTTGTTCCCGGCAAGACTCTGCAGGAAATAAGCAAGATTATTCCGGGTTCAGCGGATGAGGATGTAGTTATCTATATCACTAACAATCATATTGTTTTTGAATTTGAAAATACTACTGTTGTTTCACGTCTTATCGAGGGTGAGTATTTCAAGATTGACCAGATGCTTTCATCTGACTACGACACTAAGGTTCGCATCAATAAGCGTGAGCTTCTTGACTGTATAGATCGTGCTACTCTTCTTGTCAAGGAGGGAGATAAGAAGCCTATTATCATGAATATCACAGATGGCAATATGGAGCTTCGCATCAATTCATTTATCGGTTCCATGAATGAGGACATCGATATCGACAAAGATGGAAAAGATATTATGATAGGCTTTAATCCTAAGTTCTTCATAGATGCACTTCGTGTTATCGATGAGGAGGAGGTTAATTTATACATGGTCAATCCAAAGGCACCATGCTTCATTAAGGATGATGAGGGCAAGTTTATTTACCTCATTCTTCCAGTAAATTTTAATACAGCAGCAAACTAGGAGATTTTATGAAACAGATTTCTATAAGAGAACAGGATGAGTTCATTAAGCTGGGACAGGCTCTTAAAAAGGCCGACCTTGTGAGCTCGGGAGTTGAGGCAAAAATTGTTATTCAGGATGGTCAGGTGACTGTAAACGGTGAGACTGAGCTTCAGAGAGGAAAAAAGCTTCACGACGGAGATGTTTTCTCATATGACGGCGAAACAGTTAAGGTTGTTAAATAATGATTATTAAGTCAATCCAACTGAGTAATTTCAGAAATTACGAAAAACTGGATATCAGCTTTGACAGTGAAACCAACATAATCTACGGCGATAATGCCCAGGGCAAGACCAATATACTTGAGGCTGCATATTTGAGCGGAACTACAAAGTCCCATAAGGGCAGCAAGGACAAGGAAATGATCCGGTTTGGCGAGGATGAGGCACATATCAGGACAATTGTCGAAAAAAATGACAAGGAATACCGGATTGACATGCATCTGCGTAAAAACGGTGCAAAGGGTGTGGCCATCAATAAAATGCCGATCAAAAAAGCGAGTGAGCTGTTTGGTATTTTGAATATTGTGTTTTTCTCTCCTGAGGATCTCAATATTATAAAAAACGGTCCTGCCGAGAGACGCAGATTTATAGATTTGGAGCTTTGCCAGCTTGACAAAATATATCTGTCTAACCTGAGTAAGTATAATAAGACATTAGTTCAGCGAAACAGACTGTTAAAGGATATAGCTTACAGACCTGATTTGATTGATACACTTCAGGTGTGGGATATGCAGCTTCTTGAGTATGGCAGGCATGTTATAAAAAAGCGGCGCGAGTTTGTTAATGAGCTAAATGAGATAATACAGGACATTCACAGCAATATTTCAGGAGGCAGGGAGAAGCTTATACTCAAATATGAGCCAAGCATTGATGATATTTTTTTCGAGGACGAGCTGCTTAAGGCAAGAAGCAGGGACTTGAAGCTGTGCCAGACAACTGTCGGACCGCACAGGGACGATATGCTTTTTTCAGTGGACGGTGTGGATATCAGAAAATACGGCTCGCAGGGTCAGCAGAGGACATCTGCTCTCTCACTCAAGCTTTCTGAGATTAGTCTTGTAAAGAAAAATATAAACAGCACTCCCGTGCTTTTACTGGATGATGTGCTTTCAGAGCTGGATGGCAACAGGCAGAACTATCTGCTCAACAGCTTAAGTGATACACAGACCATTATCACTTGTACGGGACTTGATGAATTTGTAAAAAATAGATTTCAGGTGGACAAGGTCTTTCATGTCGTGAAGGGCCAGGTGGAGGTTATTGATGAGTAAAGAAATACAGCAGAACAATCAGGAATACGGAGCTGACCAGATTCAGATACTTGAGGGTCTTGAGGCGGTCAGAAAAAGACCGGGTATGTATATAGGAAGTGTCACAACCAAGGGACTAAACCATCTGATATATGAGATTGTGGACAACTCCGTAGATGAGCATCTGGCAGGTGCCTGTGATACCATAAGGGTAACTCTTGAGAAAAACGGTTCGTGTACGGTGGAGGATAACGGACGTGGAATACCTGTAGGTATGCATGCTAAGGGTGTATCTGCGGCGCGTGTTGTATTCTCGACACTGCACGCAGGAGGTAAATTCGACAATTCTGTATATAAGACCAGTGGAGGTCTGCACGGAGTTGGTTCGTCGGTTGTAAATGCATTATCCACATATATGGATGTGGAGATAAGCAGAGATGGCTTTATTCACCATGACAGATATGAAAAGGGTGTTCCTGTCGTGGAGCTTGAAAATGGCCTGCTTCCTACTTTAGGCAAAACCAAAAAGACAGGAACAAGGATTAATTTCCTGCCGGACCCTGAGATTTTTGAGAAGACAAGATTCAAGGAAGAGGATGTAAAGAACAGACTGAAGGAGACAGCGTATCTCAATCCGAAGCTTACAATCATATACGAGGACAAACGAGGTGATGCGACAGAGCATATTGAGTATCATGAGCCTGAGGGTATTATCGGTTTTGTAAAGGATTTAAATAAAAATATAGAAAAGCTGCATGATGTCATTTACTTTACAGGAGAGAGTGAGAATATAAAGGTTGAGGTGGCTTTTCAGTATACAAGCGAGTTCCATGAAAATATACTTGGTTTTTGCAACAATATATACAATTCTGAGGGTGGAGCGCATATCACAGGTTTTAAGACAGCCTTTACAGGTATTATCAATTCATATGCCAGAGAGCTTGGTATATTAAAGGACAAGGATGCGAATTTCAACGGAGCAGATGTCAGAAACGGCATGACTGCTGTAGTGTCAGTAAAGCATCCTGACCCTAGATTCGAGGGTCAGACAAAGACAAAGCTTGACAATCAGGATGCAAACCGTGCAACTGCCAAGGTGACAAATGACGAGGTACCGCTTTATTTTGACAAGAATCTTGAGGTCTTAAAGACGGTAATATCATGTGCTGAGAAGGCCGCAAAGATTAGAAAAGCTGAGGAGAAGGCAAAGACCAATCTGCTCACAAAGCAGAAGTTTTCCTTTGATTCAAACGGAAAGCTTGCAAACTGTGAGAGCAGGGATGCTTCTAAGTGCGAGATTTTCATAGTCGAGGGAGATTCGGCCGGAGGCTCGGCAAAGATGGCAAGAAACCGTATGTTTCAGGCAATCATGCCGATTCGAGGCAAGATTTTGAATGTTGAAAAGGCAAGTATTGATAAGGTACTGGCAAACGCTGAAATAAAGACAATGATAAATGCGTTTGGCTGCGGATTTTCGGAAGGGTATGGAAATGATTTTGATATAACAAAGCTTCGTTATGACAAAATCATCATTATGGCCGATGCCGATGTGGACGGAGCTCATATCTCCACGCTGCTTTTGACTCTGTTCTTCAGGTTTATGCCTGAGCTTATTTTAGAGGGACATGTATATGTTGCCATGCCTCCGCTTTACAAGGCTATTCCGTCAAAGGGCGAGGAAAAATATTTGTATGACGATGCGGAGCTTGACAAGTACAGAAAGACACATACAGGCAAGTTTACGTTGCAAAGATATAAGGGTCTTGGAGAGATGGATGCGGATCAGCTCTGGGATACCACACTAAATCCCGCAACAAGGATGCTAAAGCGTATTGAAATAGAGGATGGGCGCCTGGCAAATGATGTGACATCACTGCTTATGGGTAGTGATGTGCCACCGAGAAAAGAGTTCATATACGAGCATGCGCATGACGCGGAGCTGGATGTGTAAGCATGACGATTTTGCTTTTGGTTCTCAGTGGTTCTGAATAGTTAAGCAGTATTTATAATCGGAGAAAGACATGGATAGAAATATAGATAACAATGTAGACAACAATATAATTCAGACCGAATATTCGGAGCTGATGCAGAAATCATATATTGACTATGCGATGAGTGTCATTATAGCAAGAGCCCTGCCGGATGTGCGCGATGGGCTTAAGCCTGTACAAAGGCGTACACTTTATGATATGCATGAGCTGGGCATCAGGTACGACAAGCCATATAGAAAGAGTGCACGTATAGTCGGTGATACAATGGGTAAATATCATCCACACGGCGATTCATCAATCTATGATGCGATGGTTGTTTTGGCACAGGACTTCAAAAAGGGCATGCCGCTTATCGATGGACACGGTAATTTTGGCTCAATCGAGGGAGACGGAGCCGCTGCCATGCGTTATACTGAGGCAAGACTTCAAAAAATCACACAGGAAGCATATCTTGCTGATCTTGACAAAAATGTGGTTGATTTCATTCCAAACTACGACGAGACAGAAAAAGAGCCAGAGGTGCTTCCGGTCAAGGTGCCGAACCTTTTGATAAATGGAGCTGAGGGTATAGCAGTCGGCATGGCGACAAGCATTCCGCCACACAATTTTGGCGAGGTGGTGGACGGTGTGATTGCTTATATGAAAAATCCTGATATCACCACAGCCGAGATGATGCAGTATATAAAGGGGCCTGATTTTCCGACAGGAGGCATTGTTGCAAATCAGGATGATCTTGCAGCAATATATGAGACCGGACAGGGAAAGATAAAAATCCGTGGAAGAATCGAAATAGAGAAGGGAAAGGCAGGAAAGGACAAGCTTGTCATTACGGAAATCCCATACACAATGATTGGTGCCAATATAGGAAAATTCTTAAATGATGTCTATTCACTTGTCGAGTCAAAAGCGACAACGGATATTGTGGACATAACCAACCAATCATCGAAAGAGGGAATAAGAATTGTCTTAGAGCTTAAAAAAGGTGCTGATGTTGAGGCACTTAAGAACCTTTTGTATAAAAAGACAAAGCTGGAGGACACTTTCGGTGTAAATATGCTGGCCGTCGCAAATGGAAGACCTGAGACGCTTGGTCTTGTACCCATCATAAGGCATCATGTCAATTTCCAGTATGAGATTGCAAAAAGAAAGTATGAGACACTTCTTGCAAAGGAGCAGGAGAAAGAAGAAATACAGCAGGGACTTATAAAGGCCTGCAACGTGATAGATCTGATTATTGAAATATTAAGAGGAAGCCGTGACCAGAAAATGGCAAAGGCATGTCTCATAAACGGAGAGACAGAGGGGATTAAATTCAAGTCAAAGGCTTCAGAAGCCATGGCAGCCCAGCTTTGCTTTACTGAGCGTCAGGCAGCTGCTATCCTTGAAATGCGTCTGTACAAGCTGATTGGACTCGAAATTGAGGCTCTGATTAAGGAGCACGAGGAGACCAGGGCAAAGATTGCAGAGTACAGCGATATTTTAGAGCATCGCTCATCCATGGCAAAGGTCATTATGAAGGAGCTTAAAGCGTTCCGCAAGGAGTATGCAAGGGACAGACGCACAGAGCTTGACAATCTCGAGGAAGCTGTTGTGGTCAAAAAAGAGCTTGAGGTATCGGATGTAGTGCTGCTTATGGACCGCTTCGGCTATGTGAAGACAGTAGATACTTCAACCTATGATAGAAACAAAGATACAGCTGACGCAGAGAACAAGCTGATATTAAAGGTCAAAAATATAGATAAGCTGTGCATTTTCACAAACAACGGAAACATGCATCTTGTCAAGGTGTTAGACCTGCCTTACGGCAAATTCCGTGACAAGGGTACACCTATTGACAATGTAAGCAACTATGACAGCAGTAAGGAGGATATAGTATTTATAGCGCCTCTTATGGATGTTGAAAAGCACAAGCTTATATTTGGAACGAAGTCAGCCATGATAAAGCTCGTGGATGGTGCTGAGTTTGTGGTGACACGAAAGACCTCGCAGGCCACAAAGCTCATGGATGATGATGAGCTGTTATTTGTTGACATGCTTTCAGAGAATGCTACAATGGTAATGCGTTCAAAGAAGGAGATGTTCCTTCGAATCGACTGTAGCACTATTCCTGAAAAGAAAAAGGCAGCAGTAGGTGTCAGGGGAATGAGGCTTGACAGAGAGGATGAGCTGACTGACATTTATCTGCTTTATGACCAGGAGGAAAAAGAGGTCGAGGTAAAGGGTAAGCAGGTGGCGCTTCACAGGCTGCACATTGCAAACCGTGACACTAAGGGCGTGAAGAAATAATATATCGCATGACAATATAACGTAAAGCATAAACTGTGTACGGTTTTGAGTATGTATGGCCTTAGAACAGTTAAAATATCTGACATGAAAGGAAGCGATGAGCTTGTTGGACAAATTAAGAGAGCTTGGCATTTCAGAAAATCTGATTAAGGAAATTGAAAAGTTTCGCTTGCAGTATCCGGTGGACAAGGAGTATGAGTCAAGAATCCCCGTGCCTACACAATTTTATTACGGAAGCGATGTGTGGGAGCAGGCTATAACCGCCGTTTTATGTGGAGAAAATCTGCTTTTAGTAGGAGAAAAGGCCACAGGAAAGAATCTTTTCGCAGAGAATCTGGCAGGTGTATTTAACAGACCACGCTGGGATGTGTCATTTCACGTAAATATGGATGCAGCATCACTTATCGGAACCGATACGTTTAGCGCCGGAGAAGTAACCTTCAGGCCGGGACCTGTGTATACAGCGGCAAAAACAGGCGGCTTTGCGGTGCTTGATGAGATAAATATGGCAAAAAGTGAGGCTATGGCAGTGCTTCATGCCACACTTGATTTCAGACGTACAATAGATGTGCCGGGCTATGACAGACTGTCGCTTCATCCGGCAACAAGATTTATTGCCACGATGAATTACGGTTATGCAGGTACAAAGGAGCTAAATGAGGCTCTTGTATCACGTTTTGCGGTAATCCGGATGCCTATGATTTCAAAAGAGAGCCTTGTGAAGCTCATAAAGGAACATTATCCTGCAATACGTGAAGCGGGAGCAAATGAGCTTGCGGAGGTATTTCTTGAACTGCATACCAAGTGCAAAAATGGCGAGATATCATCAAAGGCACTTGATCTGCGTGGTCTCATCGGTTCAATTGGTATGATGGAAAAGGGCTTAAATATATATACAGCTCTGGATATGGGAATAACAAACAAGAGCTTTGATGAATATGAGCAGACGCTTATACGTGATACAATCCGTGCAAGAATCTCAAGGAAGATGAGCAGAGAGCAGCTGTTTTGTTGATATAAGCTTGTGACATATGAAGGAATGGAACATATGGAAGAACAGGATATAAAGGAAGCAAAAAGAGCAAGAAACTTCATATGGATGGCGGCCTGTGATTATGACATAGAGCCGCTTTTTCTGGCATTTGCACCTGATGGATCCGCTGATATTTATCTGAATCTGATTATTGGGCTTGAATACAAGTGGTATGAGCATGACAAGATAGATGCCTTATTCAATCAGCTGACAGGAAAAAACGCCATGCTTTATGAGGGACTTTTATGGATAGGTTTGGAAAATGCCCTGTATGAAAAGGAGAGACAAACGAGGCCTGCCTTATATGATTTAAGGCTTGAGTACGCGAAAAAGAGCCTTGCAGGAGTCAATAAAAACAGGGAGTATTCGAGGATTGATATAATCAGAAATGCACATTGCAGAAGGATACTTGGAAAACCATCAGGTCTTTGCAAAGAGGATGAAGAGATACTGCATGCTTTTTGTTTTACACCTGATATGACAACGGATGAGATTATAGTGAAAACGAGAGAAAATCTGTGGAAGTATTTCTCGTATAAGCCGATAAAGGTGGCAAAGCCACAGGGTATATATTTTTTACAGAAGGTAGCAGGAGCATTTCACTCAATAGGAAAAGTCAGCACACAGTATGTCAGAGCGAATAGCTTTTATGATAAAAATAGTTTTCCGTTTCTTTGAGATTTTTTTCTTTGGAAAAAGTTTGGCAGAAAGCAGGAAACTACTTATCTTTGCACCCGTTGAAAAAACG
>OODH01002064.1_pt1 | contig 10355 bp, 11 predicted proteins | sample 1671391 | NCBI WGS metagenome assembly OODH01 (sample SAMN06348152, study PRJEB24527) | human gut metagenome | biome: human gut; feature: ankylosing spondylitis patient; material: feces | host: Homo sapiens | place: China | collected 2015-10 | reverse complement strand
ACGGGCGCGTTGGGATGGCGGGCCTTGATGCGGGCAATGACCACTTCGAGCTTTTTCATCTGCCGGACCTTTTCCTGTTCGTCCCCGCACTTTTCCAATGCGTCGACAATGGATTGGGCCTCTTTCCGGTCAAGGACCTCTTCAGGGACGTAGCCCGCGTTCTTCAGCAGTTTGTAGGCCATGCGAAGGTCTTCGGGGATGTGCGAGTCGTCTTCCAACTCCAGCGGCTTGCCCGCTCCGGGAAGGGAATCAAAAGCTCCCCGCTCGCAGGCTTCCCGAATGCGCTGCTCTGCGATAATGCTTATGGCGTCCATCGTAACCCCCTGAAACATCGTCTTTTCAGATAAATTATCCCTCGCGGGCCCGGTCCGCAAGGGGTTGGCTTCCCCGAAGGGGATACTCTGCGGATCGGTTCCGGCATCAGGGCGGAATTGTACTCTTTCTTCCATATTCCGGACCGTTTTTACGCAAGAAAATTTCCTTTCGGTTCACATGAAAATGCGCTATAGTCGTTAGCTTGAGGAAAAGATCCCCAAAGACCTTTTTCGTCTTGTTGTCCACACGTACTAAAGCGCTTCCGTATCTCATACGGAGATTACCTTACCTCAGGAGGAACCGCACAATGAGCTTACTGTATCAAAAACATGCTTCCCGCCCCCTGACGCTGGACAACCGCGTCGAACCCGAACTGTACCGCGACGTTTTCCCATATACGCATGTCAGCCGCATCGAATTCGACGATACATTCCTCGTCCCCCGCCCGGCCGATCCCATGTTCATCACCGACACAACCTTCCGTGACGGCCAGCAGGCCCGACCCCCTTATACCGTCAAGCAGATCGCCCGCATCTACGACCTGCTCCACAAGCTCGGCGGCAAGAGCGGACTCATCCAGGCCTCCGAATTTTTCATGTATTCCCCCAAGGATCGCAAGGCTATTGAAGTCTGCCGCTCCAGAGGCTACCGCTTCCCCCGCGTCACCGGCTGGATCCGCGCCAACATGGACGACCTCAAGATCGCCCATGATATGGAATTCGATGAAGTGGGCCTGCTCACCAGCATGTCCGACTACCACATCTTCCTGAAGCTCGGCAAAACCCGCGAGCAGGCCATGAACGACTACCTCAAGGTCGTTACCAAGGCCCTCGAATGGGGCATTGTGCCCCGCTGCCACTTCGAAGACGTGACCCGCGCCGACATCTACGGCTTCTGCCTGCCCTTCGCGCGCAAGCTCATGGAGCTCTCCCACGAAGCGTCCATGCCCATCAAGATCCGCCTCTGCGACACCATGGGCTACGGCGTGCCCTTCCCCGGCGCGGCGCTTCCCCGCTCCGTGCAGCGCATCGTCCGCGCCTTCACCGACGAAGCGGGCGTCCCCGGCGCATGGCTCGAATGGCACGGGCACAACGACTTCCATAAGGTGCTCGTCAACGGCGTGACCGCATGGCTGTACGGCTGCGGCGGCGTCAACGGCACGCTCATGGGCTTTGGCGAACGCACCGGCAACGCGCCCCTCGAAGCGCTGGTCATCGACTACATTTCCCTCACCGGCAACGACGAGGCCGCCGATCCCACCGTCATCACGGAAATCGCCCAGTATTTCGAGAAGGAACTCGACTACCGCATTCCGGACAACTATCCCTTCGCGGGCAAGGACTTCAACGCCACCAGCGCGGGCATCCACGTCGACGGGCTGGCGAAGAACGAAGAGATCTACAACATCTTCGACACCACCAAGATCCTCAACCGCTCCGTGCCGATCATCATCAACGACAAGGCGGGACGCGCGGGCGTGGCCTACTGGATCAACCAGCAGTTCAACCTGCCGCCGGAACGGCAAGTCTCCAAGAAGCATCCCGCCGTCGGCCAGATCCACACCAGGATCATGGCCGCCTACGAGGAAGGGCGCAACACCTCCTTCTCCAACAAGGAAATCAAGAACCTCGTCCGCCGTTTCATGCCGGAACTCTTCGACAGCGAGTTCGACCAGATGAAGCGCATCGCCGGGGAACTGGCCTCCAACCTCGTGGAGCGTCTGGCCCGCGACTGCCAGTCGACCGCCGATTCGGAAGCGCTCACCGCGCAGCTCCAGCACTTCGTGCGCGACTACTCGTTCATCCAGTATGCCTACGTCACCGACGTGAAGGGGCACTCCACCGCCATCGCCATCAGCGATCCCGGCGATCAGAAGGGCTACAAGGCCTTCCCGATCGGGTTCGACTACTCGAACCGCGAGTGGTTCCTCCAGCCCATGCGCACCGGAAAGCTGCACATCACGAACGTCCATCAGTCTCAGGTCACGGGCCAGCTCATCATCACCGTCTCCACGGTGATCACCGACGCCAACGACGAGATCATCGGCGTCCTCGGCGCCGACATCCAGCTTGAAGAGATCATCCGGCGCGCCGAATCCCTCGAAGCCGAGGTACCGAACAGCGAGGAAGAATAGCCCTATTCTGTAAAGGGAGGAAAACGTTTCCTTCCCTTTACAAAGGCTTTTCCGTTTTGGAACGGCTACGTTCCCCATAAAACAAAGCCCTTTTCCGGTGTGCGGGAAAGGGCTTTGTTTTTCACTCAAGAATGCGGCCGCCATCACAAGAAAGAGTATTCTCGCAAGGCCGTTGGGGTTGAAGGCAGTAACGTGGTTCTCCCTTCCCCAATACACTCAAAATGCACTCTGCCATAACTCCACGAACGACCAGCCGAGCTTCACGCCATAGAAAAAGATGACCAGGCCGCAGACAAGGTTGATGATGCGCAACAGGCGCGGCGTGAACCGGTTCTTGAAGAGTGAGGAAATGGTGGTCAGGGACAGGAACCAGAGGCAGGACGCGCAGACCACGCCCCAGAGGAACAGGCCGGACTCCTCGGGCGGCAAGGCCACCCGGAAGGACCCGAGCAGCAGCGACACGTCGATGATCGCCTGCGGATTGAACCACGTCACGACACAGGCCATGCCGATGGTCTTCATGAGCGGGATGTTCACGTTGATCGCCGGACCGGCGACCTCGCGGGACAGCATGAGCCGGAGCCCCATATACATCACTACAAGGCTGCCAGCCAGCAAAACGCCCTTTCGGATAAGCTCGGAATGTTCGATCAGCGCGCCGATGCCGAAAAAACCAGCAAGCGCAAGGGTCACATCAAAAAAAATGACGATGAGCGCCGTCCGGTAGGCCGCCGCCCGCGGCTGGGACAGGCCGGCATTGATGACGAAAAGATTCTGCACGCCGATGGGCGCGACATATGCCAGCCCAAGCGACAGGCCCTGAAGATACGCAAGCATGGTTCCCTTTCTCCTTTCGCTCCCGCGCCCGGCACAATGCCGTGACGGAAAGGAATGAGTCTATAGGGAATCGGACATCGTGCGTCAACCCGTTTTTCCCTTCCGAACGCTCCCCGCACGCCATTCCCATACCGCGGCAATGATTACGCAGAAAATGCCGAGCGCTGAAACCGCGATTGCGCCCGCCATACTGAAAAGAGGATGGAAACGGAGGAAAAACACGGAGGAGGACACCCTCCCCCTCGGCTCCTTCCCCGTCACCGCGCCTATCTGATTTTTTTCAGCACAAACGCCATGTTCTGCCCAAGATTGCGCATATTGGCCATCCCTTCGGCATCGTTCAGGACATCTCCGGCATCCCTCCCGTAGGCCATATTCCAATAGGTCGAACCGACCACGATGACCTCTTTATTCAGAAGGAAATGGTTCATCGTGTCCACGGCGGCCAGGCCGCCCCCGCGCCGCACCGCCGCTACGGAGGCCCCAACCTTGTGCCGGAGCATACCCGGATTCGTCGCCACGACGACGCCCGCGCGCTCGAGGAAAGCCTTCATCCCTGCCGTAACATCGGCGGAATAAACAGGGGAGCCGAGCACTATGCCGTCCGCCTCCACCATTTTGGCGAAACATTCATTGAAATAATCTGTTTTTACAACGCATTGACGCTTCCCCCCGCACCCGAAGCAGGCCTTGCAGGGCTCAAGAGCCTTGCCATGCAACTGCACGAGATCCGTTTCAATGCCTTCCGCCTCCAGCTCCGCAAAAACCGCCTTGATGAGAAGAGAAGTATTCCCATCCTTGCGGGCGCTTCCATTGATGCCGATGACTTTCATCGTTCGCCTCGCAGTCTGAAATCATGCGCGTTCCAGCAGGGCCACCGTCTCCACATGCGGCGTCTGTGGGAACAAGTCCACAGGCCGGGCGGCTTTCAGGCGGAAAGCCGGAGCCAGACGGGCCACGTCGCGGGCCAGCGTCGCGGGGTTGCACGAAACGTATATAAGCCGCAGCGGGGCCGCCTCGGCAAGCTGCTGCGCAACCTTGGCATCAATCCCGGCACGCGGCGGATCGACCACCACCACATCCGGCTTGGGGCCGAGCTTCACCAGACGCCCGAGCACGGACTTGGCGTCGCCCTGCTCCACCTTGTACGCCTTCCTGCCCAACGCCTTCGCATTGCCGCGGGCATAACGCACCGCGCCGGGCATTTCCTCAATGCCCACAACCCGCGCATTGCGCCCCATGTACAGCCCGATGGAACCCACGCCGCCGTACACGTCCCACAGGACAGGATCCGGCAGTTCCCCAAGCGCGGCAAACCGGGCAGCCTCCGCATACAGCAACTCGGCGGCGGGCGTATTCACCTGAAAAAAGGCGTTGTGCCCCATCTGCAACCGGACATCTCCGATCCGCTCCTCAAGCCGACCGTCCGCGTACAGAGCCCGCTCGCCGTAGGCCACATCGCTGGGAGCCAGACGTTCCGACAGCGCGAAACCCGTCACTTCGGGAGTTTCAGCCCGCAGCGCCTCCGCGAACCGCTCCCCTGCCTCAAGGCTCCCACCGGCCCCCACTATCAATTCCACAAAGCAACCGCCCGCATTGGGCTCCCTGACGACGAGGAACCGCCCGTCCAGATCGTGAAACGCCCCATTGGACAACATCCGCACAGCTTCAAGAACCCGCATGGTCAACGGCGTCTGCAACCCGTCACCTCGACGATGTTGCGCGAACCGCGTTCCCGCAGCCCGAGCGCCTTGCCGCCGTCTCCGGACACCCCAAAGGCGAACTCCATCTTGTTGCGGTATCCCCACTCGGAGGGGGAGGGCAGGATAGGCAGCATGGGCGGACACGCCACCTTGCCCACCCGCTCCAGCGCGTCGTGCACGATGCGCTCTTTCCATGCGAGCTGGCGGCCATAGGCCAGCGATTGCCACGAACACCCACCGCACCGTCCGGCATGGGGGCACGGCGGCTCCTGCTCGTCCGGAGAACGCTCGAGCACTTCAACAAGTGCGGCTTCCGCAAGGCTCTTCCGCACGGCGTCGACCCGCGCACGCACAAGCTGCCCCGGCAAGGCATCCTCGACAAGTACGACCACGCCGTCATGGCGCCCGAGGCCGCGCCCGTCGGACACCAGCGCATCCACGCGCAGTTCGAGGAACTGGCCGGAAACAAAGGGATTTACAAATGGTTTGGCCATGCTTCCTCCGAAGCTCCCGCTTGACTTTTGTCGCAAGCCGGGCAATGTAATACTTTAACGTCTCGACCACGTCCGCCGGAAAAATCCCTTCGGCGTTCGAGGCCGGAAGAGCCAAGGAGTCCGCCATGTTCAACGAGCTGGTCAGCAACGCCATGCACTCCACGCCGCAGGGATTTGTGGGCGTATCGCTTATTTTCGTGTATTTCTGCGTCATTGTGGCGACGGCTTTTTATCGTATCAAAAAAGGCGATCACATGCACCACTAAGAGGAGACGCCTTCCCGGCCTCTCCCCTTTCTCGCCCAACCCGGATCAGGAGCGAATCGAATGGATTTCCTTCCCATCAGGCGGGCTCTGCTCAGCGTCACCCATAAGGACGGACTGGCGGAATTCGCAACCTTTTTGCACGCCAACGGCGTGGAGCTCGTCTCCACCGGCGGCACGCTGAAATTCCTTGAAAACGCGGGCCTGCCCGTCACCGCGGTCAGCGACGTGACCGGCTTCCCCGAAATCCTCGGCGGCCGGGTGAAGACGCTGCATCCCCACATCCACGGCGGCATCCTCGCCGACAAGGACAACCCCGAGCACCTCGCCGTTCTGAAAGAAAAGGGAATCAAGGCATTTGATCTCATCTGCGTGAACCTTTACGATTTCGAGAGCGCTCTGGCCAAGGGGTTGAAGCCCCGCGAAGCCATTGAGGAAATCGATATCGGGGGGCCCTGTATGCTCCGCGCGGCGTCCAAGAACTTCCACAGCATCCTCGTACTGTCCGATCCCGATACCTACGCGGAAGCCACGGCGGAACTCAAGGCCAACGATATGAGCGTTTCCCTGCCTTTCCGGCAGCGCATGGCCGCCCGTACGTTCGCCAAGACCTCGCGCTACGACGCGATGATCGCCGAATATCTCACGAAGAACTAGAATGGATTGGGGAAGGGAGAGAGCGTTTCTGGAGAACGGCCCCTCTCTTCCCCAAACCTGCCAGCGTGGTTTGCGCCCCTTCTCCCTCCCGAGATTTTTGACCGGCGGGAAGGCCGCACGACGGAAATCCCGTTGGATGCAGGGGAAAAGATAAAGTCCATCGGCATAAGCGTGCTCGCTTTCAGCCGACGGCGAGCTTTGGCAGAAAAGCCTATGGGCAAAAAGGACGGCAGGCGGCGAAACGCCTGTTTTGTTTTTTGAGGGGGAAAGATGGAAGAGAAGGCACGGATTGAAGTAGTGGGCGGTATTTTGTGGCGCGGCGGCTCGTTTCTCGCGGCGCAACGTCCGGAAGGCCATCCGCAGGCCGGTTTTTGGGAATTTCCCGGCGGAAAGGTCGAACCCGGAGAATCTCTGGAAGCGGCCCTCGCCCGCGAACTCGCTGAGGAATTGTCCTTATCCGTCCGCAACCCGAGGCTCTGGCGCACGGTTGAGCACGATTACGATTTCCGCTCGGTGCGGCTCCATTTCTTCCATATCACCGAATTTTCCGGGGAGCCTGTCGCCAACGACGGACAGGCTTTCCGCTGGGTGACGCCCGAAGAGGCCCTAACACTGCCCTTTCTTGAGGCCGACCGGCCGCTGTTGTTTGACCTGAGCCGTCCGTAGCCTTGTTCCGTGATAGAAAAGGCCCCTGTTCCGGCAGGGGCTTTTTTTCTGATGGCCGTTTCCCGGAGGATCGTATCACTGCGGATGGAGCACAGTGCCTCTTGCCATTCTTTAAATGCGGCTCCGCACCATACGCTGCGCTTCGAACCCATCGTTCCCCGCTTCCACCACAGGGCCTCACAATCTCTGCCTACCAACCGGACATTGTCCAGGTACGGAATGCCCGCCGGCAATCTCCTCCACGAGCCGAAGGGATTCAAGGAACAGCCCACAAAAAGAAAAAATGCCCGACAGATCTCGTAAAACCACCGCCACTTCGAATCTCCCATTGCCCGTCATTCCTCTTCCCGGATCGTTCCCCTCTCCATGACATACAGCCCGACGCCGGGGACGGCCTTGCGGAGCATGTCCGCCATATGCGGGTGGCAAGTGAAGTACAAAAGCTGATGCCCCGGCGAACCTTCTTGCGAAGAAGCCAGATCGCCGAAGGTTTGAGCCGTACGCAGGGCGCGATCGGGATCAAAGTTGACCAACACGTCGTCCATGATGACCGGCAATGCGGCGGCCTGCGCCGCGTGGTTGCGGATATGCGCGAGCCGTAGGGCCAGATAGAGCTGTTCCTGCGTGCCCCGGCTCAACACTTCGGGGCTGACCGGTTCGCCGTGCGGAGGGAGGACGCGCAAAGAACTGTCTTCCAGCGAGGCAGCAATGCCGACCCACGCGCCGCCCGTAATGGCGGAAAACAACGCGGAGGCCGCACGGATGACGCCGGGCTGTCGTTCTTTTTCGAACCGCCCGCGCGCTTCAAGCAGCAGATGCCGGGCCAGCGCGTACCGGCTCCATTCCAAACCCAAGCCCCGTATGGTCCCGGAAAGCGACGCAGCCCGAAGGCGCAGACGGGAAAGCGTTTCCGAGCCCTCGGCCTGCTCCAGACGGACTTCCTGCGTACGCAGGGAATCGGCAAGCCGCTCCTCTTCGTCCGCAAGCATGGACAGGCGGCCCGCGAGGCCTGCGAGCTCCGCTTCCAAGACCTCTTTGTCCGCCTCGCCGAACGAGGCGAAAAACGCCGGAATATCGGCATCCGCCCCATACAGATCCCGAGCCGCCAGACGCAGGGCATCCTCCAGATCTTCGCGGCGGCGCTCGAGCGCTTCCCGTTCCAGCTTTGCCCCGTGCCTCCGATAAAACGCCTCGGCATCGGGCACCTGCGCCATATTGAGGAGACGTTCCACTTCCCGCACGGCGTCATGATGGACGGCCTCAGCCTCCCGGACTTCCACGGCCTGTTCTTCGGATCGGGCGCGGAGACGCACAACCTCGGCGTTTTCGGCACGGGCGGACTCCCATTCGCGCAACAACGCTTCCAGGCATCCGGGCCAATCCGGTTCTTCCGTTGCGTTGTTCGCGCTGGCATCCGGCAGACGGCCAAGTTGCCGCAGGATATCCCGAAGCGGCATACGGAGGGCCGCAGGCGCTCCGCTTCCAGCGCCTGTACGCGATCCATCCGCTCCAGCGCTTCCCGGGCCGTCGCCGGAGACAATCCGGCTGCCAGACCAAGCCCCCCCAGAAAACCTTCCCATGCCGCATCCGCTGCAACCTGCCGGGCACGAGCCGCCTCAAGAGCGTCTTCCGCTCCCAGACGGGACTGTTCCAAGCGCGTCAGCTGGAGGGTCATGGCCTGAACCGACTCTTCCAAGCGTCGCCGCTCGTCGCACAGCCGATCGGCCTCACGACACAGTTCCAGCGCGTTCCGCGCCGCCTCGGCGGCCCGTATATCATCATCCCCGGAGTAAAAGGCCTCGGAAAGCAAAGAGCGCACGCACTCCGGCAAGGCGGCGCGATCCGCCTCCAGCGCCGCCAATTCCCGGCGCTTGGCTAGAGCCGAGGCAAGCCGCATCCGGGCGCTGTCCACGCGGGCGCAGAAAACCGCCGCCTCGCCGGGCAAAGGCGCATCTACGCCATGCGTCTGGAACCATGCCAGCCACCGGGCCATTGCCGCCCGCTCGTCCGCCGATGCCTGCTCCAAAGCGGCCCGCTCCGTTTGCGCATGGCGTTCGGCTTCGGCGCAAAACGCCTCTTGGCGCTGTATCTCCTCCGCCAGACGTTCCCCGGCGGCGCACCGTTCCCGCGCCAGCTCCACCGCGCGCTCGAAAGCGTCCACGGTTGCCTCTTCCGCATCGGAAAGGCCGACCGTCCGGCACAATTCCCCGATCTCCCGCTGCACGGCCTGCACCCGCTGCAAACAGGCAGTCCGCCGCTGCTGAAGCCGTTCCGCCGTAGCGGCAAATTCCGGGCGGCGTTCTTTCCGGCGTGGAAACCCGGCCCATACGAACGCACCGCCGACCAGAAGGAACGCGCCGAGCAGCCAGCCTTCAAGAGGCAAGGCGACCGACCCGAGCCGCAGGAAAGCTACTTCCAACACGCCGCGAAGGACGGCCCCGGCAACCCCGAGCCCCGCCAGTACGGAACCGAGCACGACAAGAGCCGGGCTGGATTCCGTCCCGGAAGCGGCCCCATGCTCGGCACAGCGGGATTCGGCATCGGTAAAGCGCACATGTTCCACAGCCAGCCGGGACAAGGCGGAACGTAAACGCCGCAATGCCGCCCACTGTGCGTCCACGGCGGAACGGGCGGGAGATGCCGCCCGACGCTCACGCAAACGCGCCAGCGTTTCCCCCGCACGTTCCGCATCGGAACCAGCCGCCGCAACCCGGCGCTCGCGGTCTTTCCGCTCTGCTTCCTTATGGAGAATCTCCGAAGCCAGCGCGGCAATCGCGTCCTGCCCTGCGGACAGCGCTTCGAGCGCCCGGCCGCTCGTCCCCGGCTCCAAAGCTAATCGGCTCAAAGCCTGATCCAGTTCCCGCTCCGCCTCGGCGGACGAGGTTTGCGCCTCGGGCAACCGACGCCGCGCCTCCTCAGCCCGCGCCATGGCCTCACGCAGACGTTCCCGCTCCGCCTCGGACAAAGCCATCGGTGGCTCGGGGACGTCTGCCGCCTGCCTCATCTGCTCCTCAAGCTCAGACTCAAGCGCCTTTGTATCCTCCGCAATGCGGCGTACGGCGGCCTGCGCGTTTTCCATATCCGAAACGGCGCTGCGCCGCTGCTCGGCCTGACGTTCCAATGCCTCACGCAACGACAAAGGCCGCCCGATCCTCTGGACGCGCTCAGCCGTCCAATCCGGCCCGAGCCCGACCAGTTCGCGCTGCAAGGCGGCAAACGTCCGCTCCCGATCGGCGCACAGCCCGGGAATCGCCGCCAGCGCGTTGCGGCAGCTAGCCGCCCGACC
>OODH01002062.1_pt1 | contig 10368 bp, 9 predicted proteins | sample 1671391 | NCBI WGS metagenome assembly OODH01 (sample SAMN06348152, study PRJEB24527) | human gut metagenome | biome: human gut; feature: ankylosing spondylitis patient; material: feces | host: Homo sapiens | place: China | collected 2015-10 | reverse complement strand
TGACCATATTTCCTGCATAATATATTCTGGTTTCTTTGAATGAAAACGTGTTAGTCCTAAGGCATATTTCAATTCTCGAAAAGAGGTTTCTATTCCCCAACGTTTTGCATATAACCGTTTGATTTCATCAGAATTAAATTTATCTTGTGGCAGATTTGTAATAATGCATTCATAAGAACCTTGAGGTATTGGAAAACGTATCACTCTCATTTTCATTTCGTAAAAATTATTAAAATGCAGATCAAGATAATCAAAAGGCGTTTTCTTATCAATAACTCTGTATTTTTTGGGATTTGCTTTTACTTCATTTGTCTGCTTTTTAGTAAGCGTAACATTAACCCATTCATCAAATTCCCCACTCTCTGGAAGCATTGTAAGTTTTGAAGTTATACCATTACTTGTTATATCTTTGACACGAATTAAATAATACATTCCTTTGTGTTCCACATGGGCAAATATATTATAATTCTCATAACCCCTGTCTGCGATAAAAATAGCTGATGTATCATTGTATCGGTCAATCATTTCACACATTGCACGTCTTTCATTCGCCAAGCGTGAAGGCTGGATAATTGCATCTGTGTATTGGCGGCTGCATAAATCATAAAAAGCATTTAAATGCAATAGGTTGTACCCTTTTCTGTCAGGAAGAGTTTGAAAATAGGTTGTTTCATCTTGGGGATTGTGTGCAATGCACAAATCCGAGCCATCACATGCAATCAGTCTAAGACCATTATATGTAACATTATCCGTAAAAGACTTTGTAAATTCTTGGAATAAAAATTCAAATGCTTCAGGCAATATCTGTGCTCTACGCTGATTGAATGAAGAATTTGATGGTGTAGTATTATCAAATTCAAAATATTCCAACAGTTCATCTCTTAATGCTTTGCCTTCCATTGTAAGCATGAACTTCATAACCTCTTCAAATGACCATTTCTTTTTACGGGAAAAGTCCGTTTTTGGATGCTTTGTAAATAGCCAATAGTAAGAATCAATTTTTGTTTTACCTCTGTAGAATAATTCATCGTGTAATTCTCCTTGCAATCAAGATATTTTCTTAATTACAAGGGTCGCTCTAACTATCTTAAAAAAGATAGTTAGAGCGACCGCACATTTTGATTATCATGTCAAGTGCTTAACATAATTTTACAAAAAAAGAACAGGGTACATATTTCTATATACACTGTTCTTTGTATAATCCTTATCTAAATGACATTGGGCAGATGCTGTCTTCTTTTTTGTGTATCTTAAAAAGTACCGTATGCAGGCTTTAAAATCATATCTTTAGCGTGTATAATAGAAAGAAGTGTAAAAAGAAACAGGAAAGGCATTGGTCATTCATATGCAGCAAAAGAAAGAAAATGACAATATCATGAATTATGATACGGTGCGCCTGGATGATGAAAATAATGCGATCATTATCATTGACCAGACAAAGCTGCCGGGAAGCATAGAACTGATTGCATTAAAGACAGCGGAAGAGATCTGGGATGCCATTTACCTGCTCAGGGTAAGAGGTGCTCCGGCAATCGGAGTTGCAGCGGCATTTGGAATCTATCTTCTGGCAAAACAGGGCAGTGCATCAGATTATGATACTTTTCATGAAGAGTTTGTAAAACAAAAAGAGTATTTAGATTCTGCAAGACCGACGGCGGTCAATTTAAGCTGGGCACTGAACCGTATGCAGGGTGTTTTAGAGGCACATGCCGGTGAAGATGTGTCAAAGATTAAAGAATACCTCAAAGCGGAGGCAGTCGAGATCTGGCAGGAGGATATCCGTGTCTGCAAAAAGATCGGAGAGTACGGTCTGACGTTAGTGAAACCGGGAGACGGCATCCTGACACACTGCAATGCAGGTCAGCTTGCCACCAGCAAATATGGCACAGCGACAGCACCGATCTATCTTGGAGAGGAAAATGGATATCACTTTAAAGTATTTGCAGATGAGACAAGGCCGCTGTTACAGGGAGCCAGGCTGACAGCATTCGAGCTGCAGTCCTCAGGAGTGGATGTCACATTGATCTGTGATAATATGTCTGCAACCGTCATGAAAAACGGCTGGGTCAATGCGGTATTTGTCGGCTGTGACCGTGTGGCGGCAAACGGTGATACGGCAAACAAGATCGGAACCTCCGTGGTTGCTGCGGTGGCAAAATATTATAACGTCCCGGTTTATATCTGTGCGCCGACCTCAACGATTGATCTGAACACCAGGACGGGAGCTGATATTCACATTGAACAGCGTCCGGCGGAGGAAGTGACCGAGATGTGGTACAAAGAGCGCATGGCACCGGAGGGCATCAAAGTGTTCAACCCGGCATTCGATGTGACAGATCATGAATTGATCGCGGGCATCGTCACAGAATACGGAATTGCAAGAGCACCGTATACGGAGTCACTGCAGGAGATATTTAAAAAGCGGGAACAGGAATCAGGCAGATAAGACAGGGCAGAATAAAAAATGTCTGTAAGAATGAATAAAGATAAAAGGAGTGTATGAGACATGGCAGAGAATAGTAGTTGCAGCAGCGCATCAAGCTGCAGCAGGGAGAGCTGTGAGGGCTGTCCGAGCAAGGCAAAAGGTGGAAACGGAATCGCAAAAGAGCCGATGAATCCATCTTCGAATGTAAAGAAAGTAATTGGCGTTGTCAGTGGAAAAGGCGGTGTAGGAAAGTCTTTCGTGACTGCATCACTTGCATGCGCCATGAAACAGGCTGGTTATAAAGTGGGAATCATGGACGCGGATATCACAGGACCGTCCATCCCGAAAATGCTCGGTGTACATGGTCAGGTTGTCGGTACCGAGGAGGGAATGATCCCGTTAGAAGCAGAAAACGGTATCAAAGTAATGTCTGTCAATCTGCTTTTGGACAATGAGGAAGATCCGGTTATCTGGAGAGGACCTGTGATCGCAGGTGTGGTAAAACAGTTCTGGAATGAGACCGTATGGGGAGATGTGGATTATTTATTTGTCGATATGCCGCCAGGAACAGGTGACGTACCACTTACGGTATTCCAGTCACTTCCGGTCGACGGTATCGTGATCGTTACCTCTCCGCAGGAACTGGTACAGATGATCGTTAAAAAAGCATACAATATGGCAGAGATGATGCACGTTCCGGTACTTGGACTGATCGAGAATTTCAGCTATTTAAAATGTCCGGACTGCGGAAAAGAGATCAAATTATTCGGCGAGAGCCATATCGAGGATGTCGCAGCGGAATTGACACTTCCGGTATTCGGAAAGATTCCGTTAGATCCTGCATTTGCAGAAAAAGCAGACGAAGGAAAATTCTATGAGACAGAAAATCCTTATCTGCAGACCGCTGTCAGAGCACTTTCCGCAATGAGCCGCATTATGTAAAAAATTTACCACTTACCATAGGAAAACGAACCACTTGGTGTAAAAGCATTTACACCGGGTGGTTCGTTTTTTATAATGTACCTGTCAGTACAGAAAAGGAGACAGGTTATGAAAATTAAAATCGAAATGGATGAACAGGCGGAGGAAGAAGTCATTATCCGCTGCCGTGGAATGACAGAACAGATCGCAGCCATTCAGAGAGCAGTCAGTGAGGCAGCCGGGGCAGTCCAGAAGATCGTCCTCTACAAAGGAAATACCGAGTATTATCTTCCGATGAATGATATTTTGTTCTTTGAGACAGCGGATCATGGAGTGGCGGCACACACCGGAAATGATATGTATGAGGCCGGATACAAGCTGTATGAATTAGAGGAAATACTTCCGGGATTTTTTATGAGGGTGTCAAAATCGACGATCTTAAATACTTTTCATATTTTTTCCATTAATCGGAACCTGACGGCATCAAGTGTCGTGGCATTTGAGAACACGCACAAAAAGGTGTATGTCTCAAGATATTATTACAAACCGTTAATCAGCAAATTAGAAGAAAGAAGGTTACATCAATGAAAAAGAAAAATATTGCATGGGGATTATTTTTTATATTTCTTGCGGCAGTGTATCTGGTGATCAGCAGTACAGGGATGGAACTGGGTGTTGGTTTGCCCGGTATTTTTATGACGGTCCTGTTTGTCTGGCTGTTTGTTGAGGGGATAAAAGATGTTAATTTTTATTCGATTGTATTTGCAATAGCCTTTATCTGCATTCTTTACAGAAAACCTCTTGGGCTGGAAAAATTAGGACTGACAAGCTGGACGATACTTGGTGCGGCATTGCTTTTAAGTATCGGTCTGTCTATGATCTTTAAAGATGTACGAAGAAAAAACTGGAAAACAAAAACCATAAACTGGGATGAACAAATGAGTATGCCAAACGGTGAGCAGTGCAGCGGTGAACACATCCGCTGCGAAAATAATTTTGGCTCTGCCATCCGTTATATCAATTCGGAGCATTTCTGCGATGCACAGCTTGAAAATAACTTTGGAAGTATGAGCGTTTATTTTGACAATGCCATAATCGCAGGGGAAGCGGCGTCGGTCGAAGTGGAAAATAACTTTGGGGAGACAAATCTCTATATACCAAAAGAATGGAAAGTGCAGAATGAACTGAAGCGTTCCTTTGGAGCAGTGGAGGAAATAGGACGCGGCGAAGGCAGCAGCGTTGCAACACTGTATCTGCGAGGGGCAGCAAATTTTGGAGTAATCAAAATTTATTATATCTGACCGGTAAGACCAGATGCTGGTGCAGTATGTGAATACTTTCTATGAATGAAAAAGTTCTCCGGATGACATGCAGGTTATTCCTCATCATCTGCATAACTGGTATCTTCGTGCAGATTCGGGATCATATCAAGACCACGGTTTGCATCGATCTTCGGATCTTTTCCGAAATGGTAATCATTTCCCGGCAGGATCGCATTTAAAAAGATACCTGCGATTGCAGCGATGGCAAGGGAAGTAAGTGTGACAGAAGTTCCGGCAACGGTAAAAGTAAGACCATCTGAAAAACCAAGACCACACACGAAAATCACACCGGCAATGATAAGGTTTCTGGATTTTGTAAAATCAACATGGTTCTCTACAACATTCCGGACACCGATCGCAGAGATCATACCGTAAAGCATAAAGCTGACACCTCCGATGATCGCAGATGGCATAGAACCGATCACTTCAGCCATTTTTGGAATGAAGCTTAAGAGAATCGCATAACATGCTGCTAACCGGATCACTTTCGGATCGTGAACACGGCTTAATTCCAGAACACCGGTATTTTCACCGTAGGTTGTGTTAGCAGGACCACCGAAGAGTGCGGAGAGTGCAGTTGCAAGTCCGTCTCCGATTAATGTGCGGTGCAGTCCCGGATCCTCGATAAAGTTCTGATTTACAGTCGCAGAGATCGCGGAGATATCTCCAATGTGTTCCATCATGGTTGCAAGTGCGATCGGAGCCATGACAAGGATGGCAGAGATATTGAATTTGCAGATGGAAAATGCAGGAACACCAATCCAGGAAGCTGCTGCGATATTTGAAAAATCAAGGATTGCAGAACCGTCCGCATTTGTCATACCAAGTGCATTAAAGATAAGAGCGGCACAGTAGGAAATGATAACACCCATCAGGATAGGGATAATTTTGAACATGCCCTTTCCCCAGATATTAAAGATGATGATGACTGCAAGGGCGATCAGTGCTAAAAGCCAGTTCTTAGAAGCGTTGTTTACCGCAGAACCTGCAAGACTTAAACCGATACAGATGATGATCGGACCGGTAACGACCGGCGGCAGGAAACGCATAACCTTTTTGACACCGACAAGCTTGATGATCAGTGCTAAGATCAGGTATAAAAGTCCGGCAACAACAACACCGCCGCAGGCATAGGACAGTTTGTCTGCATTCGACATCTCAGCAAATACACCGGAATCCATGGAAGCGATCGTGGCATACCCGCCTAAAAATGCGAACGAAGAACCGAGAAAAGCCGGAACTTTAAATTTGGTGCAAAAATGGAAAAACAGTGTGCCGATACCGGCGCAGATCAGGGTGACCTGAACATGCAGGACATCCTCCCCAAAATAACTGTTTACCAGGATCGGGACAAGAATTGTTGCGCCGAACATGGCAAACATGTGCTGCAGACCGAGCAGCAGCATCTTTGGAATGCCAAGAACTGAGGCATCACGGATTGGTTCATTGTTTTGATTCATAGAATCCTCCTTTGTTTTTCGGAGAAAAATGCGAGCCCATTGGCGAGCAGAGGATTTTCCTCCTTTGCTTGTTTACTTTTTTATCCCATAAGAAACGCACCTTCGATGGAAGGTGCGTTGTGGAATCAAAATTGGGTTGTAGCAGTTTTTTCATAGCTGCGTACCGGGATCCGGTTCAATTCGTCGGTGCAGTCGAGATAAAAAATAACGAGTGTTTCTGTCTGATATGGAACGACCCAGAGGGATGCGATGCCAAAGGAACAGAGAACCAATAAGCCATATCCGATAAAACTGAGCAGAATATAAAGCAGACGCAGACGGTTGCCGTGCATGAGAAGTCTGCATTCTTTAAAGACTTCCAGACATTTAAGCTCAGGATGATCGAGTGTGATATATCCGATAAAATGATAGGTAAGCATAAAATAACAGCTTAAGATCAGAGAAAGGATTCCCGTCGCTGCTGCAATTACAATAGAAACCACTGAAAAATCTGCGATCACTGCATAAGTAAAACCACCGATCACAGGAATCATGGAAACAAAGATCATCAGTAAAAATAAAAATCCCGCGATAAAAAATCGGTCTGTATTTTTCTTAAATGGATCAAAAATATCGCGGACGCGAAAATCATTTCCGCGTGTCATGGACAGATGGATCTTTGCCACGCCGCATCCTAACACAAAAGAGACAACAGATATGAGAAGCTCTGCGATCAGTGAGATCACAAGCTGCATATTTGTCGGATTATCTCCCATGGAAAAGGAAAATGGAGATTCGATCACAGTTGCGATCAGTGTTGTGGCAGCAAAAGCTGCCATCGGAACACGGTATCTGTCATTTAAAATATCACGCGCAATGCGTTTGAGTTCTTTTGATGTGCGTTTCATTCGGTAAATAACTCCTTTTAGATCATACAGCAGCGGTTACAGCGTTGCTGCAATTAGAATAAATTATAGCATAGGTGGCGGGGGGTTGTATAGATGTGTATTTCTGATAAAATGTGGGGGAGGGTGTTGATGGCAAATGGTGTGTGTTAGTGTTTTGGTGGGCAAATTGCACAAACCAGTCTCAGCTTTGTGCGATTTGCCAGCCGCTACTTTGTGAAACATCATTTGCGTCAACACTTAAAAGATATACTTCAATGGGAAAAGAACAGGATTAAGATATCAAATGGAAAAAAGAAATAATAATGAACAGAAAAAAATAGATAATGTTTTATATATACTTGGTCTGAGCGGTGCAGTCATCTGCTGCGTGTATCTGCTCATTTCAAAAATAACCGGATTTCGTATCGAAAACTATCTCTACCCGTGCCTTTTCCACACCGTAACCGGATACTACTGTCCGGGCTGTGGAGGAACCAGAGCGGTATGTGCGCTCTTTCAGGGACATTTTCTGATATCCTTTTTGGAACATCCGTTTGTACCGTATGCAGCAGTACTCTGCGCGTGGTTTTTATTAAGCCAGACGATCGAACGTCTCTCACACCATAAGCTGCCGCTTGCAATGCACTATAAAGACCGTTACCTCTGGATCGGACTTGCAATCCTTATCATCAACTGTATGGTAAAAAATATCGTCCGCCTCTTCTGGGGTATAAGCCTTTTATAATAGAAGATGCTGATAGAAAAAATAGCGGCGCAAAATCTGCCACCCACGAACCTTCAAACCACCTTTTGTCCCCTGAATCTCCCACAAAAAACTCAGTTCTGCGGAAACAGCATATTATAATCAATCCCCAGCGATGTACAACTTTCCCGCATCATATTTTCAATTCCACCATAGTAAACGTTAGCGAATACCACCGAATAAATTAAGAGCAGCACAATAATGCCAAGCGCTACGCTGCTTAAAGTAAGCCCAAGCTTTGCACGCCCGGAAAATGTTGTCTCACCGCCGCGTGAGAGCAGTGCAAACACGATGCCGAGCGCACCGCAGATTAATGCCGGATAAACCAGACAGAACGTTGAAAGTGCAATGATCCCCATGATAAGGGAAAGATTTTCCATATGTTTTGAATGCCGGTCAGGCATTGGTCTGTAAAACTGATGATCCATAAATAAGCCTTTCTGAAAATAAATAATATGATGTGGATAGTGTATCATGCGGTGTGAAAAAAAACAATGTTACCTTGAATCACTGTGGACATTTCGTTATAATAAAGATATTGCGCCGGAGAAAACGTTAAAATCCGGTGAGAAAAAAGGAGTAACTATGGATATTATTGCAAAGATTTCCGAGGAACTCGGAATCCGTAAAAATCAGGCTGAAGCAGCCGTAAAGCTGATCGATGAAGGGAATACCATCCCGTTTATTGCCCGTTACCGCAAGGAGGCAACCGGAGCACTTAACGATGAGGTGCTTCGTAATTTATATGAGAGACTGACTTATTTAAGAAATCTCGAGGAGCGCAAGGAGACGGTTCTTGCAGGCATTGAAGAACAGGGAAAACTGACAGACGAATTAAAAGCGCAGATCATGTCTGCCGAAACAATGGTTGTGGTGGAGGATCTCTACCGGCCGTACAAACCAAAGCGCCGCACCAGGGCGACGATCGCAAAAGAAAAAGGATTAGAGCCGCTTGCCGGCATCATCACGTTACAGATGTTAAACACATCCTTAGAGGAGGAAGCAGAAAAATTTGTTGATCCGGAAAAAGAAGTGACGAGCGCAGAGGATGCGATCGCCGGGGCAAAAGATATCATCGCGGAGAGCATTTCGGATGAGGCGGATTACCGCAGCCGGATCCGTGATCTGACGGTCAAAAAAGGACGCATGATTTCTGCGGCAAAAGACCCGGAAGCAGAGTCTGTCTATGAGATGTACTATGAATTTGACGAGCCGGTGGCGAAACTTGCCGGACACCGTATTTTAGCGTTGAACCGTGGAGAAAATGAAAAATTCCTGACGGTAAAGATCGAGGCACCGGTCGAGGATATTTTGCGTTACCTTGAAAAAAAGGTGATCGTGCGCGACAACCCACAGACGACGCCGGTATTAAAAGAAGTGATAGAAGATGCCTATGACCGTCTGATCGCACCTGCCATTGAGCGTGAGATCCGCAGTGACCTGACCGAAAAAGCCGAGGATGGTGCGATAAAAGTATTCGGGAAGAACTTAGAGCAGCTTTTGATGCAGCCTCCAATTGCAGGACAGGTTGTACTTGGCTGGGACCCTGCATTCCGTACCGGCTGTAAACTTGCCGTGGTGGATCCGACCGGAAAAGTGCTCGATACGACAGTCATTTACCCGACTGCACCACAAAATAAAGTGGAAGAGGCAAAAGCGGTTTTAAAGAAGCTGATCTCAAAATATCACATCACACTGATCTCACTGGGAAATGGTACAGCATCCCGCGAGTCCGAGCAGGTGATCGTAGAGTTATTAAAAGAGATCCCGGTCAAAGTACAGTATATCATTGTCAACGAGGCAGGAGCTTCCGTATATTCTGCAAGTAAACTTGCAACGGAGGAGTTTCCACAGTTTGACGTAGGACAGCGAAGCGCGGCATCTATGGCACGCCGCCTGCAGGATCCGCTTGCAGAGCTTGTAAAGATCGATCCGAAATCGATTGGTGTCGGTCAGTATCAGCACGATATGAACCAGAAAAAATTAAGCGAGGCACTCGGCGGAGTCGTGGAGGACTGTGTAAACAGAGTCGGCGTTGATTTAAATACGGCATCTGCATCCCTGCTTGAATACATTTCCGGTATCAGCAAGGCAGTTGCAAAAAATATTGTGGCATACCGTGAGGAAAATGGCCGGTTTGAGGCGAGAAACCAGCTCTTAAAAGTAGCAAAATTAGGACCGAAAGCATATGAGCAGTGTGCAGGTTTCCTGCGCATCAACGATGGTAAAAATCCGCTGGATGCGACCGGTGTACATCCGGAGAGTTATGCGGCGGCAAAGACACTGTTAGAGCGTCTCGGCTATACGACGGAGGATGTGAAAGAGCGCAGATTAGACGGCATTTCCAAAAAAATTTCCAACTATAAAAAGCTGGCAGAAGAACTTGGCGTGGGAGAGATCACACTGCAGGATATCGTAAAAGAACTTGAAAAACCGGCGCGTGACCCGAGAGAGGATATGCCAAAGCCGATTTTGCGCAGCGACGTCCTTGAAATGAAGGATTTAAAACCGGGCATGATCTTAAAGGGAACGGTCCGGAATGTGATCGACTTTGGAGCATTTGTGGATATCGGAGTCCATCAGGACGGACTGGTGCATATTTCCCAGATTA
>OODH01002059.1_pt1 | contig 10390 bp, 9 predicted proteins | sample 1671391 | NCBI WGS metagenome assembly OODH01 (sample SAMN06348152, study PRJEB24527) | human gut metagenome | biome: human gut; feature: ankylosing spondylitis patient; material: feces | host: Homo sapiens | place: China | collected 2015-10 | reverse complement strand
AGCGGACCCCGCCCGGCAGGCAGCCGCGGTGGCCGCGGCTCCAGTGTGCCGGAGCGCACCTATGCGCCCCGCGACGCGGAGGATGCAGCACCCGTAGCACCCAAGCGCACCGAGCGCGTGGACGACTTCGCCGATTTCAGCTTCGGCAAGATCGAGATCTGATCGCTGAGTTTTGAACCATGCTGCCCCTTTCTGGTGGAAAACTGCCGGGGAGGGGCAGCTTTTGTTTTGCACCCAGGCCGCCTGCGAAGAAAAACTTCCCTTTTTCGTCGGTTCGTGGTACAATAAATTTTGATTCAAACCAGCGGGAGGGGACACAGATGCAGGATTCGACCATTGCAGCCATTGCAACAGCACCGGGGGCGGGCGGCATTGCCGTAGTGCGCCTTTCGGGGCCGGAGAGCTACGCCGTGGCGGCGCGGGTGTTCCGCCCCGCGAACCCGGACCGGACCGTGGCCGGGGCCAAGGGCTACACTGCCCTGTTCGGAACATTTCTGGAAGGGGAGGACGCCTTCGATGAGGGGGTCGCCCTCTTTTTCCGGGCACCCCACAGCTACACCGGCGAGGACGTGGTGGAGCTGAGCTGCCACGGCGGCAGCGCTGTGGCCCGGCGGCTGGTGGAAAGCTGCATCGAGGCCGGGGCTGCGCCTGCCGCGCCGGGTGAGTACACCCGCCGCGCCTTTCTGAACGGCAAGCTCAGCCTGACCCAGGCCGAGGCCGTCATGGATCTGGTGTCTGCGGATGGCAGACAGGGCGCCGCGCTGGCCAATGCTTCGCTGGGCGGGGCGCTGGCCAGAAAGATCGCCGCCGAAAAAGAGGCCCTGACCAGCTTACAGGCCCATCTGGCCGCGTGGGTGGATTTCCCGGAGGAAGATGTGCCGGAGCTGGACGAGACCCATCTGCAAGCCGTGCTGGGCAGCGTGAAGGACGAGCTGGATGTCCTCATCCGGAACTACGATGCAGGGGCCGTTCTGCGCGAAGGCGTGGACTGCGCCATCGTGGGCCGACCCAATGCGGGAAAATCCACCCTGCTGGAAGCGATGATGAGTAAATATGAGGAAAGGGATGAGGAAGAACCGGGTATGCTATATGACGGAACCGAGGCATACAAGATTTACGCCAATGTCTTACCCGAGCATATTAAACTGATCGAGACCCAAAAACCGGAAAAGCATTTCTTCTTCCGGGCAGAATCCTTTTTTAACCATGCGGCCGAATTGGATAGGCAAGCCCAACTGGAATTACGTAAGTACAGCCGGATCTACGCCTATAAAGCTTACGGTGGCAGGAGTTTATTGGAGCAATCGCACGGCGAGAGCTTTCTCTGCGCTTTTCTGAATTATGCCAGCCGCAATACATTATTTATATTAGACGAACCGGAAGCCGCACTCTCCCCACAACGGCAGCTGGCCCTTTTAGTGCGTATCCACGAACTGGTGAATAACGGTTGCCAACTGATTATCTCCACGCATTCCCCGATCCTGATGGCTTATCCGAACGCGGACATTTACGCCATCGATGATACCGGAGCGCATGTCACCCCGTATGAGGATACGGAGCAAATGATGAAAGAACTGCTTGGGTGATATTATTTCTCCCAAGCATTCAAGATCTCGGCAATGTAAACGATATGCGCATTACCGTTCTTCTCATCATACCAACGAGGGAAAACGGTAGGATCTAAAAACTTGGCCTCCTCGATCTCGGACTTATAGACCACTTTGCATTCCAACGTAAGGCGAGCTTCCTCGAATACCGGGTTGCCGGCCTCCGTAAAGAGCGGCGTCAACCCCGTAGCGGCCACTTTATCAATCTCCCGTCCGGATTTAGAGCCACAAATGCTATGGGCTTTCCGGTGCTCCGGTCCTAGGAAAGTAATCGTGAATTCATTCCTAGCATCGATAAACTCACGGGTATAACGCTCCGGACGAATAAAGGCAAACACCACCGGACGGTTCCATAACACTCCCACGCCGCCCCAACTGGCAGTCATCATATTAAACTTCTCCTTATCACCGGCGCTTACCAGCATCCACTCTTTTCCGATGATCTCTATAAAATTGTCTTTGACCAGACTCGGTTCTATTGCCTTCATAATTTCACACCTTAGTTAATAATCTTTCAAAGATACGAAAATATTTATTTGTGTGTGCAAAATTTAATATTCTTGTCCATACAGAATATTTTCTTTAGGTTTGCATCTCAATATTCACGTAATTATCAAGACGATAAACTGCCAAATGGAAATACTGAACAACTGGATCAGCGGGATTAACGACCTCCTATGGTCGTATGTTTTAATTATCATGCTGTTAGGATGCGCCTTCCGGTTCACTTTCAAAACCCGTTTCGTCCAGTTCCGTATGTTCCGGGAGATGATACGTGTGCTCGGCGACTCCGCCAACAAAGCCCATGAAGGTGAAAAGCACATCTCATCCTTCCAGGCATTCGCCGTATCGCTTGCCAGCCGTGTCGGAACAGGCAACCTGGCGGGAGTAGCCACAGCCGTCGCCGTAGGAGGTCCGGGAGCAGTGTTCTGGATGTGGATCATCGCCCTGTTAGGTTCGGCCAGCGCTTTTGTCGAATCTACACTCGCACAGCTTTACAAACGGAAAGGAAAAGAATCCTTCATCGGGGGGCCCGCCTACTATATGCGATACGGATTGGGACTGAACTGGATGGGCATACTGTTCGCCATCTTGATCTCCGTCACCTTCGGTTTCGCGTTCAACTCGGTACAAAGCAACACGATTTGCGCCGCCATGCAAGGCTCGTTCGGTTTCGATCCGAGGATCGTAGGCGCGGTACTGACCGTACTGACACTTGCCATTATCTTCGGAGGAATCCAGCGAATAGCCAAAGTCAGCAGCGTGATCGTCCCCGTAATGGCATTGGGATACGTGGCGCTCGCCTCGGGGATCGTACTGTTCAATATAACGGAACTGCCGGCCGTCATCAAACTGATCGTAAGCAGCGCTTTCGGATGGGAACAGGCGGCAGGCGGTACGATCGGCGCCGCTCTGATGCAAGGGATCAAGCGCGGCCTGTTCAGCAACGAGGCAGGTATGGGATCGGCTCCGAACGTAGCGGCCACGGCATCCGTCACACATCCGGTCAAACAGGGATTGATCCAGACTCTGGGTGTTTTCACCGACACCCTGCTGATCTGTACCTGCACGGCTTTTATCATCCTGTTCAGCGGGGCGCCGTTGGACGGTTCGGTTAACGGGGTACAACTGACACAGCATGCCCTGACGCTCGAAGTGGGAAAAGCCGGAGGGATATTCGTTGCCGTAGCGATCTTCCTGTTCGCTTTCAGCAGCATTATCGGGAACTACTATTACGGGGAAGCGAACATTCGTTTCATCACACCGAAAAAAAGCGTGCTCTATATCTACCGTCTGGCGGTCGGCGGTATGGTGATGTTCGGGGCGCTAGCAAGTCTGGAACTCGCCTGGAGCCTGGCGGATATCACGATGGCTTTCATGACGATCTGCAACCTGTTCGCCATCTCGTTACTGAGCAAACAGGCCTTCCTGCTGCTGCACGATTACATTGCTCAAAAACGTAGCGGGATCAAGAGCCCTGTGTTCGACAAGAACAAGCTGCCGGAACTGAAGGACAAGGCGGAATGCTGGTAAACGCTTCTTATTGGTAGATCAGACTGAACAACCGTTCAGGTGCAAAGATCTCGTTGGCGACCTCTCGTATCTCTCCGGCGGTCAGCTTCTCCACCTTGGCGAAGACTTCCGGCAGGGTGTCGTAGCGGTTATAATGGAGAAAGCTCTTACCCAGCCCCAAAAACAGGCCTTCCCGATTATCGCCGGAGACGCCCAATTGTCCGATCACCTGCTTCTTGGCCGCCGCCAACTGGGTCGCGGTCAGCTTCACCTCACGCAGCTTCGCCAGTTCCTTGTAAACAAGCCTGATCGCCTTCTCCTTGTTCTTCGGATCAGTCCCGAAGTAGATGCTTGCCAGCCCCGTATCGGTATAAGAAGTCACGTTCGATTCGACGTTATAGACAAGCCCGTTCTTTTCCCGGAGAGAGACATTCAAACGGTTGTTCATGCCCGGCCCTCCCAAGAGGTTATTCAGCAAGAACAACGGCAGGCGTTTCTCATCGTGCATGCTGTATGCCCGTCCCCCGATCAGCACATGCGCCTGATGGGTATCCTTGTGTATCTGGCGGCTGACGGGAAGGAGCTCGCCGGGTGCCGTCCGGTTACGTGCCGCCATCGGGAAAGCGATATCCGACAGGGTGCTTTCCGCCATCTGCACGATCTTCTTGAACGGAATCCGGCCCATCGAGAAGAACACCATGTTTTCGGGGGCATAGAACCGCCTCATAAACGACTTGCCGGACTCGCTGCCGAAACCGAGCAGCGACTGCTCGTCTCCCAAGATGTTATGTCCCAACGCATGTCCGTCGAACAGCAAATTCTCGAATTCATCGAAGATCAGTTCCGAAGGGCTGTCCTCGTATGAATTGATTTCGTCCAGGATCACATCCACCTCCTTCTCGATCTCCTGCTCCGGGAACTGCGAATGGAACACCAGGTCGGACAGCAGTTCGAAAGCCCTCCGGAAATGCTCTTCCATAAAAATAGAATAGACGAAAGTCTCCTCCTTTGTGGTATAGGCGTTCAGCTCCCCTCCCACATTCTCCATCCGATTCAGGATATGCCAGGACTTACGCTTTTCCGTCCCCTTGAATATCATGTGTTCGACAAAGTGAGCCAAGCCAAATTCATCCATTTCCTCATCCCGTGTCCCGGCATTCACGGCAAACCCGCAATACGACACCGGGGATGCAGAAGGAAGATGTACGATACGCAAACCGTTCGGTAAAATATGTGAGAAGTAATCTTTTTCCATGATCCATTCATTAGGAGGCACAAAAGTACAAAAATATAGGTCATTCCATGTGCAGGTATCATTAAAATAGATACTTTTGCACTTTGTTAAGTTCATAACACCATATAGAATCATTTTAAAGGCTATGATAAACGAAGCAATCTCATCCATTCTGCAACAGGAAGCTGAAGCAGTACGCAATATTCCGATAACCGACGGCTATGAAGAGGCTGTGACACTCATTGTGAAACATGTACACGAACTCGGAGGGAATCTGATCACCAGCGGTATGGGAAAAGCAGGACAGATCGCCATGAACATCGCGACCACCTTCTGTTCGACCGGCACGCCTGCCTACTTCCTGCATCCCAGCGAAGCACAACACGGCGACCTCGGCATCGTCCGCAAGAACGATGTCATGCTGCTCATCTCCAACTCAGGCAAGACACGCGAACTGCTCGAACTGGTGGAGCTGACACGCGGTCTCGTACCGGAGATGCAGTTTATCGTTATCACCGGCAACCCCGACAGCCCGCTGGCAGCCGAAGCGACGATCTGCCTGCCGACCGGTGCGCCGAAAGAAGTGTGTCCTTTAGGCCTCACCCCCACCACATCGACCACGGTTATGACGGTGATAGGCGACCTGTTGGTAGTCGGCACCATGAAACGCATCAACTTCGGCTATCCCGACTATGCCAAACGACATCACGGCGGTTACCTGGGTTCGAAAAGCCGCGAACAGTGTAAAACCGTAAACAAATAAAGAGCATGAGGAAGGTAATCGGCATCGGGGAAACCATTCTCGACATCATCTTCAGGAACAACCGACCCCATACGGCAGTGCCCGGCGGATCGACCTTCAACGGCCTCATCTCGTTAGGACGCCTGGGTGTACCTGTCTCTTTCATCAGCGAAGTGGGAAACGACCATGTCGGCGACATCATACGCGACTTCATGAAGGAAAACAACCTTTCCACCCGCTACGTCGACCGTTTCCCGGATGGCAAAAGCCCGATTTCGCTCGCGTTCCTGGACAACGACAGCAATGCCGACTACACTTTCTACAAGGATTATCCGAAGCAACGCCTCGACGTGCCCCTGCCGGAGATCAACGAAGACGACATCTTCATCTACGGCTCCTATTACTCACTGAACCCGGCACTTAGGGAACGGATGGTGGAATTTCTCGACTATGCACGCCAGCGCAAGGCGATCCTCTACTACGACCCGAATTTCCGCAAGGCGCACGCCCATGAAGCGATACACCTCGCCCCGACATTGCTCGAAAACTTCGAATATGCCGATATCATACGCGGCTCGGACGAGGACTTCCTCAATATCTTCGGGGAGGCCGACAGTGAAAAAGTCTACACCGACCATATCCGTTTCTACTGCGACCGTTTCATCACCACTCACGGAGCCGGAGGCGTGAACCTCTACCACGGCGACCTGCGCCTTCATTTCGACTCGCCCTCCATCCGCCCGGTCAGTACGATCGGAGCCGGCGACAACTTCAATGCTGGCATCCTCTACGGTCTGTTAAAAAATAATGTCCGTCACCGTGACCTCGCCACCCTCCCGAAAGAGACATGGGCGAATATCATCCGGTGCGGGATCGATCTGGCAACCGAGGTTTGCCGCAGCTACGACAATTACATTTCTAAAGAATTCGCAACCTCCTACCTCTCCCAGTCTTAAATATCATTAACCGGGAAGATAAAGGGGTATAAAGACACGTGTTTTTCACTATCTTTGCTTTGCATGAGTAGTAGAAGTATGATATTGAAACGGATTCTTTTCTTGTTCACCAGTGTGGCCTTATTGGCAGGATGCAGCTCCGGCAGAGCACCTGAAATTCGTGCTATATGCCTGCGTGACGACATCGGCAACTATATTATCAAATGGGAAACAGACCCCCATACCGACGGGACGATGAAACTTTATGTATCCGACACCCCCAACTCCTTCGACATGTCGCGACCGTGCAGCTATGCCGACATCAATGACGGGAGAGTGACCTACATCACGAACGACAACATCACCCGCAAATATTTCCTACTGTCTTTCAACGACAAATATTACCGCACTGTCGGCGCCCGCTCGGTACAGATGGACAGCGTCCAGAACCTGCGCGACATAGGAGGCTACTTCAGCGAACACGGGAACCGTATGACCGGCTGGGGCAAGATATTCCGCTCGGGCGAGCTCAAGGCACTTAGCCGCAACGACACGATCCGGCTGGATAACCTGAAGATCAAAACTGTCATCGACCTACGGGGAGAAGACGAAATAGCCCTCGCTCCGGAAAAATATGCAGGGGCGAACATCATCTCCATCCCGATCCCGGTAAAAGGCAAAGAACAGATCACCCGACGCCTGGAAGAAGGACGCATACGCAAAGGCGACGGGCTCGTGTATATGCAGGACACCTATATCAGCTATGTGACGGACAACAGCGAACAATTCGGCAAAGCCCTGAAAGTCTTTCTCGACAAGGACAACTACCCGATCCTCGTGAACTGCTCGATGGGAAAAGACCGTGCCGGCTTCCTGACGGCCATGCTGCTGACAGCCCTCGATGTGCCGGAAGAAACGATCATGAAAGACTATATGGCTTCCAACAACCACATAGACCTGCGCAGCCTTGCCTATATGGCACGCAACCTCAATACGGACGCCCAGGAAACCATCACCGTGCTGCTCGGTGCAAACGAGACATGGCTGGATCTGGCCTTCCATAAAATAAAGAAAGAATATGGTTCGACCGACAAATATCTGTCGAAAGGATTGCATCTCACGGAAAAAGAGCGCGATACATTAAAAGATATCATACTAAACTAACCGGTATCCAAATTATTTGCGTACCTTTGTCCCCACTCTGAATTTATTATATATACATATATCACATTTTGAAAACATTTGAAGAATTAGGAGTTGCCGCACCAATACTGAAGGCAATTCAAGAAATGGGCTACGAATCGCCCATGCCGGTACAGGAGGAAGTGATTCCTTTCCTACTGGGAGATGACAACGACGTAATTGCATTAGCACAAACAGGTACGGGAAAGACAGCCGCTTTCGGCCTTCCGATCCTGCAAAAAATCGATGTGACTACATACCACCCCCAAGCACTCGTACTCTGTCCCACTCGTGAGCTATGTTTACAGATCGCCGACGACCTGAACGACTACTCCAAGTATATCGACAACCTGAAGGTCCTCCCGGTGTACGGAGGTTCCAGCATCGAGAGCCAGATCAAGACGCTGAAGCGTGGCGTGCACGTGGTCGTAGCCACTCCGGGACGCCTCCTGGACCTGATGAACCGCAAGACGGTAGACCTCAGCCTGGTGAAGAACGTCATCATGGACGAGGCGGACGAGATGCTGAACATGGGGTTCACCGACAGCATCAACGCCATCCTCGCCGAAGTGCCGGAGAACCGCAACATGCTGCTCTTCTCGGCCACCATGCCGAAAGAGATCGCCAACATCACGAAGAAGTACATGAAGAATCCGAAGGAGATCGTGATCGGCAACAAGAACGAAGGAAACAAGAACATCCGCGATATCTATTATATGGTACAGGCACGCGACAAGTACCTGGCTCTGAAACGCATCGCCGACTTCTACCCGAACATCTACGGCATCGTCTTCTGCCGTACCCGCAAGGAGACGCAGGAGATCGCCGACAAACTGATACAGGACGGCTACAACGCCGACTCGCTGCACGGCGAACTGAGCCAGGCGCAGCGCGACTACGTGATGCAGAAGTTCCGCGTCAAAAACATCCAACTCTTAGTTGCTACCGATGTGGCTGCCCGCGGCCTGGATGTGGACGATCTGACACACGTGATCAACTACGGCCTGCCCGATGAAGTGGAATCCTACACGCACCGCCGTGGCCGTACGGGCCGTGCGGGAAAGACGGGTATCTCCATCTCCATCTGCCACGTGAAGGAGAAAGGCAAAATCCGCGAGATCGAAAGGATCATCAACAAGAAATTCGAGAAAGGCGAAATGCCTACCGGACATGCTATCTGCGAAAAGCAGCTTTTCAACCTCGTCGACCAGATCGAAAAGGTGAAGGTGAACGAGGAGGAGATCGCCTCCCTGATGCCCCAAATCTACCGCAAGTTGGAATGGCTGGACAAGGAAGACATCATCAAACGTGTCGTTTCGCTCGAATTCAACCGTATGATCGATTACTACAAGGACGCCGACGAGATCCAGCAGGTAGACGAACGTTCCTCTCGCAGCGAACGGGGCGAACGCCGTGCACATGCGGCCGAAGAGGGCTATTCGCGTTTCTTCCTCAACTTCGGCAAGGCCGACGGCCTCTATCCGAACCAACTGATCGAACTGGTCAACAAATGTGTGCCGGGCAAGGTGCGCATCGGCAAGATCGACCTGCGCGAAAACTTCTCTTTCTTCGAAGTGGAAGAGGGTGAAGCCCAGCGCGTGATGGACAGCATGAACGGGTTCGAAGTGGACGGACGGCGCATCTCCGTCGAACCTGCACAGGGCAAAAAAGAAGAAGGCGGACGCGGTGGCAAACGCAGTTACGGCGGACGGCGCAGCGATGACGGCTACAAAGGCAAACGGGGTTCCAAAGACAGTGGACGCCGGGGTGGAGACCGTTCGGACCGCACCTTCCGCAAAGACGAACGCGACAGCGACCGCCCGTGGAAACGGACTGCCGCCGCACGCGACGCTCGTAAGAAAAGACGTTTCTAATCCTCCTCCCTCACGCTAACAGAAACAGGAGACCGCAGCATACATCAGCAACCCCCAGCCGGCAACGACGGGGAGTTGCTGTTTTTGTTTCCGCTTCCCGTCATGTCTCTCTCCGTATCCCCGTACCCCGAGAGTGTCAACAGGGCTCCCAAACACCCCAACACGACCTCCGAACGGCCCTCCCACAAAGCCAGCAGGCCCAATACCATCAGGTACAAGCGAAGGCAATGCGGGTTGCACAATCGCCGGAAACATTTCCTGCCCGCCAGACGCGGGTGGAACCGGCTCGTTTTCCTCTTCCTTTCCATCCGGACGCTTCTTTTTAAAGTTCAACAAAAAGCCCAACAAGGCTCTGATAAATGCAAGGATTTTTCTTAATTTATTCATAACTGATGATTTGATGATTCATTACTTCTTTCATTCCGGGGGATGCATCATTTATATCTTCATGCCACCATCCCCTCATCCCAATCCATCATCCTCCCGATCTCCTCCTCAAGAGCGATGATGCTGTGGCGGTAGCGTTCGCGGTTATCCCCGTTCAGTTCGCTTATGTAGGGACTGTAAGCGATCTCTTTAGCATAGGCTTCGGGGATGCGGCTAAAGCTCCAGGCACGGTGGTAGCCGGTATGGATCAGGCGGGCGAAATCGAAGAAAGACATCCGGGGCGATGTGTAATGCCGGAAATAATGGACCATCCCGCCGGCCGTCTCCAGCTCCACCCGTTCGCCATGCCACCAGGCGTTAGACGCCCCATAACCCATTATACCGAAATAGTTGTTATGCTCCGTCGCCAAGCAGGA